>Ga0315274_10000756_pt1 | contig 50255 bp, 52 predicted proteins | sample YL17G02_20_MG_FD_203700 | JGI IMG/M metagenome (GOLD analysis project Ga0315274, IMG submission 203700) | Sediment microbial communities from Yellowstone Lake, YNP, Wyoming, USA - YL17G02_20 | ecosystem: Environmental > Aquatic > Freshwater > Lake > Sediment | place: USA: Wyoming | collected... | reverse complement strand
CGGGGATATTGCCGGAGCACCCAGAGGCAGCCGGAAATCGTTAAAAAGTTTTTTGAGGCTCCCAAGGTGCGGTATGCGATGAACTAATATGATAAAATGTCAACTACATAAAGTTCTGGGTAATAACTCCAAAACGAACCTCTGCAATATCTCCGAGGGGCGCAAAAGCTGCTCCGAATTGGTCCAGGAGCTTGAACCAGAAGTCCGGGGCGCGCAGATAAACCCCCCATTTGCCGCCGTAATATTCCCCGGTCTGGCTCTCGCCCTCTTCGTACCCGTTGTCCGGGGATTTTTCCATGGTCTTGCCCAGTTTTACGCCTTGCGCCCAAATCTCTCCCTGCCTGACCAGCCGTGCGCGAAAACGGTCGTTGACCGTATTCGTTTCCAGCTCAAGGATCTCGTCGCGGAAACCGTTGGCCGCCGCGACCGCTCCGGCGGTGGTGCCATCGTGGGCCAGGATTTCCTTTATAGGGCGTCGGAGTTGGACAAAGCGGACCAGGTTTTCCATCCGCTTTTTTTCCTCGGGCTGGCGACGCAAAATGGTCACCGCGGTCGCCACCCTTGCGCCCACAAACCAGGGCTCGTCAATGCTCTCGAAAATTGCATGGATTTCAAAATTGCGCAGCACCCATTCCTGGAGCCGGAACCCGTATTCCACATCGAGCCACTGGCTGGAGGTGAGGAAACACAGGAAGCCGTCCTCTTTGAGGAAACTCAAGGCGTGCGGCCAGAAATAGCAGTGGATGTCCGACCGGCCTGAGAGAATAGCGTTGGCCTCTTGTTTGACGAGCGCCTGGTAAAATTCTTTGGTGCCGTGCTCGGGCATTTCCCTTCCTGATTTTTTGGACCGCCGGATTTCTTCCTGCCGGATGTAGGGCGGGTTGCCCACCACTGCGTCCAGTTCCGGCACCACCACTTCCCGGTGCTGCATTTTGCCCAATCCCCCGGCCTTCAAATGTTTGGGCAGGGAAAGGAAAGTTGCCCGGGGCATGAGGTCAAAAAAATCGCTCCTCGCGATCTGGGGGTAATTCTCCTCATCGATCAGGTCGCGGGTGGCGAGGTTGATGGTTGTGAGGTTGACCGCGAACAAGTCTATATCAACCCCGAAAAGGTCGGTAAGCAGTTCGCCGTGCTTGCGGCCGGGATCAAGCTCCTTTTTTCGCGCATAGGCCCGGACGAGGAAAGTGCCTCCGCCGCACGCGGGGTCCATCACCTTTTCCCCGCCTCTCCGGATGCAAAAGCTATTGACAAGGTCCACCACTTCTACCCGGGTGTAAAACTGTCCGTACTTGCGGCGCTCTTCCGGCGAGATCAGCCGCTCAAAGATATTCCCGATCACCTCGTAGTCCAGTTTCGAGAAATCGAACTGGTGGATCTGGCTGATCAGTTCGCGCCAGTGCGGGACCGCCCGGTCCGAATAAAAAGGCACTCGCTTGCCCACGGAAATATGTTCTTCGCCGAACACGGTTTCATAGTCCCCGGTTATTTTCTTGGCGTCGGCAAAATAGCCTTCCAGATGGCGGTGGAGTTCATCGCCCTTGTCAATATGTGCCGGGACGTTAAGTTTGGAAAGTTTTTTGCCGTAACGCTTTAAGAGCGCTTCATGGAAGACCAGCTTGTTGACCAAGGCGTAGCAGGAGAACTTGGAGGCCCGCTCCAGGTTGTCCCGGATGCCTTCGGGGTCGCTGAAGATGGTCCAGCCAAGGTCCTTCCGGAGCCACTGGTCGATATCCTGCCGGAAATGGGGCTTTGCATATTGCTTGACCAATTCTTCCTCGGTCAGGAGGATCGGCAGATGGAGCGATGCTTCCAGCGCTTCGATGAATCTTTCGTCCGGAGACTTTTCGCCGAAATGGTCTTCCCCAAGATAAATTGCCGCAAAATACTCCAATAACTTGGGAAGGAAAGCCTCGATGGCGTCAGATGTCAGGGTAAGCTCAAGGTCGTTTTCAGCTATGATGCTGGTCACTTCCCAGGGCTTGTAGGGGACGACCTTTTGTTCCGCTTCCGGGCTGGTCTCCCACAGCACAAAGCGGTTAACGTTCCAGGTGAAAAAATACGCTGCTTTTGCGCGTTTGGCCTTGCTGCGGGCGTCTTCTACCAACTTGGAATTAAAGGGCGTGCCGCCATCCTTCTGATAGGGGAGTTTGATCTCGCCAGTAAGTACTATTTGCTTGTTCTGGTCCAGCAGCGTGAGGTCGCGCCGTTTTTGGGTGCCTTTTGATTTTTGCTCGCACCGGGCTTCTGAAAAGGGCAGCGAGGGATGGTTCGATAGATATTTATTGATCCGGCTGGCGATATCCGCAGTGAATTCCCATTCGTTCATGTTTGCTCTAGTTCTTTGTTAAGCAAATTCGCCAAGGTTCCCCATCTTTCGCCTCTCATTCTATACAAATCTAGTTCAGCGGTCAATGCTTCTGGATTTTAGCGGGAGTTAATGACAGGTTCGGTCACCCCTCGGCTTTGCTCGGGGCAGGCCCCTCGGCTTTGCTCGGGGCAGGCCCCTCGGCTTTGCTCATGGCCGAAAGCAGCTGCGCCGCGGCTTTGCCGTTATAGATTAATCGCGCTGACCCCGATTCCTTAGCCATAGAATTGTTTGATAGCTTCGGCCACGGTTTCGATTTCGTGGTCGTGGAGTTCGGGGAAGATGGGTAGTGCGAGCGCGGATTTGGAGGCTATTAGGGAGCGGGGGAATTTTTCTTGGGGCTTGACGAATTTTTTGAACGCGGTCATGAGGTGGAATGGCCGGGAATAGTAAATGGCGCAACCGATTTCTTTGGAGCGGAGTTGGGCCATGAGCGCGTCTCGTTTTTCCGAGGTGATCACGAATGAGTTGTAGGTATGTCCGAGATGGGGTTTGTCTTGAGGGGTTTGGACCGGGAGACCGGCGAGCAGTTCGCGGTATTTGGCCGCGCAATGCCTTCGCGCGGCGATCCAGGCTTCGAGTTTCCGGAGCTTGATTCGGAGGACTGCGGCCTGGAGTTCATCGAGTCGGGAGTTGGTGCCGATGGTTGCGCGGTCGTCGGAGCCTTTGGCGCCGTGGACTCTCAGGTCCTGGACGGCGTGGTAAACCTGGTCGGAGTTGGTTGCCAGGAGTCCTCCGTCTCCGAAGCAGCCGAGCACCTTGGTGGGATAGAAGCTGTAGCAAGCCGACTCGGTCAGCCCGCCGATTTTCACGCCCTGGTATTCGGCGCCGATGGCCTGGCAGGCGTCTTCAATGATTGGCAGCCCGTGTTTGGCGGCAAGCTTTTTGACCGGGTCCATTTCCGCGGGCTCGCCGAAAAGGTGGACCACCAGGATGGCTTTGGTCTTTTTGGTTATTTTTTTCGCAATGGCCGCGGGGTCGATGTTGAAGCTGTGTTTGGCGACGTCCACGAACACGGGCCGGGCGCCCACCCAGCGGATGACGCCGGCGCTGGAGAAAAAGCTGTAGTCGCAGGTGATGACCTCGTCATTATGCCCCACGCCCAGGGCCTTGAGCGAAAGGATGAGCGCGTCGGTGCCCGAGGCCACGCCGACGGCGTGTTTCACTCCCAGGTAAGCGGCGATCTCTTTTTCAAAGGCATCGACCTCGGGGCCCAGGACGTAGCGCTGGCTTTGTGCAACCTGGACCAGTTTGGGCTCGATTTCAGACGAGATGGTTTGATACTGCCGCTTTAAATCGAGAAAAGGGACTGCCAAGTTTGATCCTCCCTCAAATCTCCTGGCCGATTTTCCGATTATTCGGCTAAAGTGTCAAGCTGGGGAGGGAGTAAAGAGGGTTGGCGGGACGTCTTTACAGTGAGTATGGGGTGTGTTAACTTATTTGGGAGTCGGGGAGTAGCGCAGCCTGGTAGCGCACCTGCCTTGGACTATTGCGCCTCTCAAAAATCAAAAACCCTTCCGAACCCTGCCAACATTGCCTTTCCGGGATATACGGAAAAATGAATATTATCTGCTTTCTAACCCGGCTCTTACTTTTGACTCCAAAAAAGCCAGATATTGGGCAAAAACGCAAAACCCGATCTTCCACAACCGGGCGGGGGAGCCACCCACTACCCACCCCTGCCCGGTTTTATTTTCAGCATGGCCGCTCGCGGAATCCCGATCAGGCCCGGTGTTGACCCATGATGGGGATTTTGGAGCTTTCACAAAAAGCTACCCCTGGCCGGGCGCGGGCAATCCTTCTGAAAAGTTATCACCACTACAAAACCTATAAGGCCGTGGCCCTGACTTTTCAAGTGTCAATCAGCCAGGCCTGGCGAATTATTAATCGCAAGGCCGCACCAGGCCGCGCGGTCTGCTTTTGGATTTTGGCAAGGGAATGCGATGCAAATCGCGGCGAACCGGCCCGCTCGCGCCGGGAAAAGGGGAAGGACCTATGACCAAAAAAGGCGAAAGCGGAAAATTATTTACAGAACCAAAGCAATCAACCGGGCTGAGGATTGTTAAACATCTTGAGCTTGACTACAAGGAAAAGGCCAAACAGTTATCAAAGCTTTCGGTGAAACAGGTATTTTTAGAAAAAGAGATTGAGGAATTGCAGGAATTAATTCACAGCCTCAAGGCGAAAACCAAATGAAGTGCGATGTTTGCGGTTTCATCATTAAAGAAGGGCGCTGTTACAGTTTGGACTGGCATTGGGCATTAGGCGATCCTTGCCCAAATTGCGGTAGTCCTAATCCTAGAACCGTCTGCCCGGGTCCAGACGGAAATTTGGTCTATTTTTCGCCGCAAACCCAATCCCATGCTGAGGCCTACCTTAAGGAAAAGTTGCGGAATCGCATCGATCCGCCACTGCCTGCCCAACCAAATCTTTTTGCGAACCTTCACCGCAAAATAGGAAAGGATTAACCATGCCTGAAAAAATCAAATGCCCAAAATGCGACCGGGAAATGGACAAGCGCGGGCTGAAGTTTCACCTGATGGAGAAGCATGACTTGCGCAAAATCGAAGCGGAAACTTTGCTCAAAACTTCACCAGCTCGGATTAAGCCCGTAGGACAGGTTCTGACAGACGACTCCGCCGCGCCCGCGCGCGCGCCCGCGCGCGTGAACGTGGTAAAACCCGAACCCCACCAGGAAGGAAAAAAAAATGAGCGAGCAAACCCCGACCCCGGAAAGCCCGAAGTCCGAGCCAAGCCTAAGCGCAAATTCTGGCAAGGCTGGCTCTGAACCCCGGACATATTTGCCGATTGACCCGGCGATGATTCCGGCTCCGGAGTCCGCGCCGGAAATTCCCTCGCCCGAGATCGGCCATGGATCCGGCGAAATGAGCAAAGATCAAAAGGAAGCGATAGCCAAAGCTTTCACCGATGTTTTCAAAAAGGCTTTGAATTTTCCCTTTGATTTTTGGGCTACGCGAACCGGAGACGACCGTTGGCGTTTGACACCCGATGAGGAAAAAAACATCGATACCGCGTTGAACTATGAGTTGACCGCGCGCGCTCCGGCTCTGATAAATTTTCTCGGCAAATACGGCCCGGAAATTTTATTAGCCGGAACCCTGGTTGTAATTCTCGAGTCGAAAATGACCATGGATCCGCTTTCGGTTACTCAATGAAGTCGAGCATCACCTGCATTTTCGGGAAACGCGGCTCCGGCAAATCCACCCTGGCCCGCGCGCAAATTCTAGAGCTGCTCGATGAGCGTGTCCACCTGGTCATTTACGATCCGCTCATGGCCGAGCACGCGCGAGCTCTTGAAGGCCACGGTTTCCAATCCGCGAAAACTTTGCGCGGCTTTATCGACTTGGTCAACATGCATTATGACCGGGGAACGCCCTGGCTCCGGCTCTGCTTTTCCCCTGATGGGAGCGATTGCGCGGACGGAGATCGCGCGAAGCATTTCGAATGTTTGGCTTCCATAGTCAAAGAATGGGAGCGGGTGCTTTTCGTGGTAGAAGAGGCTGATATGTTCATGCAGGCCGGGCATATCTCGCCCGCGCTTGGCTGGATGGTGAATTACGGGAGGCACAAAGAGCAGAGCATCATGGCCTTGAGCCGGAGGCACACCTGCATCGCGCGCGAACTGACTGCACAGGCGGATAGGATTTTTACTTTCAAGCAAACCGAACCGCGCGATATAAGCTATTTGGAAGAGCTCGGATTCAACGGCGCGAAAGTCCGAAACCTGAAAGACTACAAATTTATCGAACTCGACCTCTGAACTGCTCTCGACGATTCCCCAGGATCGATTTTTCGAGACCGGCCTTGACCTGACCTATCGGCCATTTCCGCGTTTTGACTTTCCAGCAGGAAAAATAAAAGCTTGACAAGTCGAGCGTGTTTCCCTTAAGGTTTCGGAAAAGGGGGAACTGAAAAATGAGCGCAGACCAAAAAAAATTCCTGATGATCGCGGGCATCGCCTTCGCGGTTGTGATCGTGGCGAACTATGTTATCAAACCTCAGCTGGACCGCACAGTTGCCAAAGTGCGCGTCAAGTTGAGCACTCCGAGAGCGACGTCGGCTGTGCCGCTTAGCGTAATCCGTTAACAAAAAAAATCTGGAGGTTCCGATGGGCTTAATAAAATTCGGGGAAATCGGTTGGAGCGCAACGAAATTGCTTTCGGATTGGTTGATCATCCCCAAAAGCAACGTGCTCAAGGGCTTGAACCTCTACCTGTCCGTCATCGGCAACACGCACGCCAGCAACACTCCGGTTCCCGACCCGGAAGCTCCGGCTGGGCTGATCAAGTTGATCGAGCTTCGCGTGGGAAGCGAAACGCCCATCATGGTTGACGCGGAATCCCTGGCCGCGTTCAACTACTGGGATCGCAAATGCCCGCCGGTGCGCTCCATGATTGTCACCACCAACCAGACCGGCGTCGAACTCGGCCACATCGATATTGAGATTCCCTTCGAGGCTTTGGGCATGACCATGCGCGAGCTTTCCCAATTGATTCCCGGCGACCGGGAGATCGCGCTCCGCGTTATGTGGGGAATAAGCGCGGACTTGGGAACCAACTACACCATCACCAGCGCGATTCTTTCCGTTGCCGGTCAGATCGAGCAACACATGGCGGTTGAAGACCCGCTTGAAAAAAGCATCCGCACCAAAGAGCTGGTGGTTGCCGCTTCGCAGGACGCGCTTGAAATCGACCTGCCCGAATCCGGCATGTATCAAAGCATCCTGATCAAAGAGGAACTGGACGGCGTTCCCGGAAGCATCATCCAAAAAATTTCCCTTCGTAGCGGCACCGGCAAATATCTGTACCAGAACATCGACGCCGCGCAGTTCAAATGCGAGAGCCAAAACCAGGCGGAAATCACCAGTCAGCCGGACGGCTACTTCATGATCGATTTCCCCTCGTTTCGCGGCGACTGGATAAAGCTGTTGAACGCCGCGCTCTGCTCTGACCTGAAGCTTGAGCTCAAGGTTGTTTACACCGGCGGCAAGACCAACATCATCAAGGTCACCTACCGGACTTTTGATCGTTACCCGGAATTTAGCTGAGGGTGAAAAATGGGCTTTAAAATAAAGCTACCCAAAATCAAGCTTCCCAAGATCAAGATCAAGCTTCCCAAAATTAACTTGGGAAAACTGACTCCTTTGATATCGCCGCTGTTGTCAGCGATTCCTATCGTGGGCGGCGCGGTTTCCGGGATTTACGATGCCAGTGTCGCTGTTCAAGACGCGGCCAAAGCGAAAAAGGAAGCGGCCAAACAGCAAAAAGCCTATGACCAGGCCATGGCCGCCCAAATCGCGGCGATCAATCAGGAGACCACGGAAGTCACCTCCACGCAAATATCGACCGCAACTCCCGCTCGCATGGCCACGGTTACCGTGCCGGAAGCGGCCGTTGCCTCGGGTGGCATCGCGGGAATCGACCAGAAGTGGTTGATGATAATCGGAATCGTCCTGGCCGCTGTCGGCGTGGTGTACTCGATGAAAAGATCGAAGGATTGATGGACACACTCTCCCTTTACTTCGCGCCTGGCGAACTATCCACGCCTTTTGATTTAACCGGAATCAAAAATTTTGACGCCGAGGAAACCGGCGAAAAAAGTCTCGCTAAAATTCTTTTCGCTCCCAATTCCCATGTTCGTCTTTACAAGCTTGGCCTCATGGTCAACTCCGACTTGATCGAGCCGAACCTGACCTGGCATCTTTACGTCAACGGCTACAAGCACCCGGTCTATGGCGATATGGTCATAAACCCTTGCGATTTTGAAAACGGCAAAATGGCGGAATTAATTTTCAGCGAAAAAAATGTCAGTTCTCTCGAGCTCAAGGCTGAAATGAAATCGCCCGGGCCCCTGGCCGATGCCGAACTGAAGGCCAGGCTTCAAGGCTGGTCAACTCCGTTGGCGGTGTTGTGAAGGCGGATGCGTGATAACCATCAAAAGAGAATTTTCTTCAACGGAAAACCAGCACATCACGGTTGAGTTTCCGCACGCGGTATGCCTTCTCTCCGTCGCTCTCCAGCTCACCGGTTACACCAATTCCAGCGCCATCGTCGACGGCATTGAACTTGCCGGCGGGATCAATCCGGGCATTAGTCCGGGCAATTTTATAACGCTGAAAAAATTCGAATTTCTTTGTAGTTGGGATGACCAGGTTCCCGCTCCGAGTGGAATTTTAATTGTCGGTCTGGAAGGCAATCTGGGGAAGAATCGAATATGATTTTCAACTACGAAAATGTGCTTGCGGAAAAATATTTCGCCAAAGGCGACTGGATTATCTATCGCTTCCTGAGCTGCACGCCCGGCGAAAACGCGGAAGCCCTGGTCCTGTCCTTTCGGGGAAAAATTGACAAACACCTTCCCAAGCTTTTGACCTTTCAGGCCCGAAATAAAATTCAGTATCCCGGATCCATGGCCATCACCTATCGCGTTGCCGTTCCCTGTAGGGCAAGCTACCTGATGGACGCGCTGAAAATGATTCAGCAAAACAAAGGCGGGATTCCCTGCTCCGAAGCGCATCTCAAGCAGGGCGCAAATCCGCCCTCGGTTACCCCGGAAATGGACACCAGTTATCACGCGCCAAATATTCGAGAAAAACTTTCCGACTACGCGGACGCGGCCAAAGAAGCGGTTGGCGGTGCGAAAGAGGATACCAAGAGCACGCTTAAAATCCTGGTTGGCCTGGCCGTGCTGGTGGCTCTGGCTTACGTCGCCCGGCCAGTGATTGATTTTTACAAGGCGGCGAAATCGTGATCCTGGCTAAAATCATTGCGGCTGTCATCGCGGCTGGCGCTGGCGCGATCTGGCTCTGGCAGAATCGCGGCGCGGTTGCGAAAGTCGAGGCGGCCGCGGTCGAGGCAGTGAAAACCGCCGTCAAAAAGGACGTTCACTACAACGCGGCCATTGACGCGGCCTTGAAAAAATGGGCGGCCAGTTACGCGCTCGACCTGAACGACATTCGCGCCCTGATAATGAGTGAATCCGGTTTCGGGCAGTGGCTTGAGAATCCTCTAGACCCGTCCTACGGCATCGGACATTTCCTGATATCGACCGCCAAAGATTGGCTCTTTAAAATCGAGGGAATAAAATACAGCGATGCCCAAGTCAAACATATCCTTTTGACCGATACCGACCGCGCCGCGCATCTGGTTTGCGCGTATTTGAGCGAGCTGAAAAAAAGCACCGGATCCATGGAGGGCGCGGTGCAGGCTTACAAGTGCGGCCTCGGCCTCTATCTCAAAGGCCACCGGCGCTATGACCTGCTCACGATCTGGGCGGGCTACCGCAAGGCCTACGTGGAGCTCTATGGCCGGTGAATATCAACTGCTCAAGCGTATTGATCGCGGCCTATTGATTTATCACCTTTATTTTATAACAGACTGCATAATCGGGGATGGTGAATACATCAACGGTTTGGCCATTAGCGCGGATTTTGGCAATGCGCCTTTTACTGATGCTTTTCAGCCTAAAAATTTCGCGCTCGATATTATTGCGGGTTATAATTTCGTGTGCCTAAATCTCGACCACGGCATGGGCAGTAATTTCTCTTTAGAATTGAAGGCCCTCGGCTCTAAGGTTTCCGGCTGGTATCAAACCAATAACTTTTTCGCAACCAACAATATCATTGCCCCATATCTGATTCCGTTGAATAGCCTGAAACAATTCATCGGTGTTGTTCGAATTGATCCCTTCGCGGGATTCGGCTGGGTTTTAAACATCAGCGCGGACATCGATTTGAGTGGGATTAAAATATATCACGGTTCCGAGATCGTCTTGAAAACCAGGATGCAATGACCATGAAAACAAACGACCGGATAATTGGTTACGTGGTCATCATGGGGGCGATCCTGACGCCGCTTCTCGACCGGCTGACCGCGCAAAGCTCGGCGGAAAATAAAATCGCCTTTTCGATATTATGCGTGGCCGGCGCGGTGATCGTGCTGGCTGATTCTTTCAAAAACGGAAACGGAAACCATAACCCCAAACCAAAGGACGGTGAAACATGAAAAAGCTTTTGCTTTCGCTCATTCTGCTCTCGTTTTTTTTCACGGCTCCGGCTCGACCGGAAGCGGTGAACATCACCAGGGGGCCCAACATCGAGGCCGTGCTCGATTCCGCTGACGTCCACCAGGGCATCGTTTATCCTGATCACCTGGACGGCGAAGTCGCGGACGCGGCCCTGGCCGAAAATTTTATCGGCGCGGCGGCGATCAGCGCGGCGGACGCGGACACCCCGGCCAAACCGGATTTATCCTGGCCGGTGATCCTGGCCATAGTTGGCGGAATTATGACTTTGCTCAAGGCCATTGTGCGGCTGACCCCGACCAATAAGGACAATATGATCGTGGACGGGATTGATAAATTCCTGGGCCTGTTCTTGCCCGGCGTGGTTAACCTGATCCCCAACATTATTATCAAAAAATAAACCTCCTTTCTTTTACGCCCTGCGGGTTTCCCTTGCTACTGCTACCCGCGGGGCGCTTTTTTTACTTGACAAGCTTTGGCAAAAATGCTAAGAAGAAATCATGGCAAGCCTGACTCTAAAAAGCAAAACCTATTATTGCGTTTTCTCGCATGGCAAACACAAGGAATGGGTGAATACCCATGTCAAATATCCGGCGGAAACCGAAGCGCGAAAAATCAAGGCGCGCCTGGAGCTTGAACGCGCCAATGGCGGCTTCGGCATGGTTGATTCGCGGAAAGAAAATATCGGATTTTCCGCCTTCGCCGATACCTACCTGGAACGCAAACGGGCCCGCGTTTCAGTTGGATGGGCAAAAAATAATGAGTATTTTCTAGGGGTGCTCAAGGGCTTTTTCGGCAACACCCCGATTTCGGCCATACGCTCCGATGATCTGGAGCGGCTGATTCTTTTCATTTCCGCGCGCGGCTCGAAAAGCCGCACTTGCAACGTCTATCTGACTTTGGTGAATAACATGATGCGCCGTGCTTTTGAGTGGGGATATATCCGCGCCATCCCCTGGTATAAAACCCCGAAGCTGAAAGAACGCGACCGCCGGGTGCGGAAATGTCTGACCCTGGACGAAATTGACCGATTGCTTAAGAGCGCAATCGAGAGCAAAAATCCTTTCCTCTTTTCCGTAATTCTCATTGCCCTTTTTACCGGGATGCGCAGAAAGGAAATCCTCAATCTGGAATGGACGCAAATCGACTTTGAGCAAAAAGTCATCCGGTTGAAAAACAAGCCGGAAGCAAAATTCACGCTCAAGAATTACCGGCCGCGGATGATTCCCCTGCACCCGTTTCTAGAAAAATACCTGCACTCAGAACTTCTTCGCAAAGAGCAAAAAAGCCAGTGGGTTGTCGGCAATTACTGGCAACCGGACGAACGGATCAAGGACTTCCGGCACGCCTACGCGGTTGCCTTGAAGCGCGCCGGAATCGTTGACGCGCCCTTTCACGGATTGCGCCACACCTTTGCCAGCCATTTGATAATGAGCGGCGCTCCCGTCATGGCCCTGTCCAAAATCCTCGGCCATAGCTCAGTCAAGATCACCATGGACCAATACGTGCATCTGAGCAAAGAATTTCAAGAAGCCTGTATTGAAAAACTGCCCTATGGCAATCCCGCCGGTTGACCGCATATGCCCCTCAAAATCTAATAGGACGCGCTGGAGGCGTCTGAATGGCCGGAGGTGCACCCCTTTCCCTCTTTTCTTCTAACTCGGCTCTAACTGCCCCCCTTGTTATTTTTCACTTGACACGCTTTTTGAATTGTGTTATAAACATGTCCGATGCCCTGTAATAAGCCCAAATATAGGCCGCAAAGAGAAAGTCGGGGAGTAGCGCAGCCTGGTAGCGCACCTGCCTTGGGCGCAGGGGGCCGCCGGTTCAAGTCCGGTCTCCCCGACCATAAATCAATCTCGGATTTCCGAGTTCAAATCAGTAGTGTCCGGGGAAAAATTGCGAGATTTTCCACGGAGGCTCGGCGCAGGCCCATTTGACGGCTCCGGGACGAGTTGCTATTGCCTGCTCCCATCAACTGGACAATGATCCACGTGTTTTAGCCTGCGGTTGAAATTCGATTTCGATAGCCCGGCCATTTATGGCCGGGAACCGCGAACGCCTAACCCCTTTGCTGCGGCCCGCGCCTGGGCGCGGGCCGCAGCAGGAACGGGCGTGCCCCGGCTTCCCGGCGCTGAAGCGCCGGGCTATCGAAAACCTGGCCTACCGGTCAAATTATTTGGTTTATAACCATAAGCGCCGGGCTATCGAATTCGGCAATGAGCAAAAGAAATTTCCCCGGACACTACTGAGTTCCAATCTCGGAGCGCCGGAGTTAGCGGCGCAAAAACAGAAAAAGTTTTCGTTCCTGGTTTATGGTTTATGGTTTAGGGCTGGAGTTTGATTTTGAAGAGTCTGACTTCGCCGATATCGCAGGAGTTTTCTCCGGGGTTGGGGCATCCCGCGGAAGCGAATAGGTCTCCGACAAAGGAAACTGATGACGCGGACAGGTTATCGAAGCGCGCGATCAGCATTCCATGTGGCGCCCAGATTTTGGCCTTGCCGTCGGTGCTGACGGTTGCGAGGTTTCCGGATGCGCTCCAGTCCAGGGCGGTCACGGTTTTGGCGTGGGCTTCGATAATTCCGGCTGATTTTCCGGAGTAGGAGTTCCAGAGTTTGACCTGCTTGTCCGAGCCGGCGACCGCGATCAGTCCCCCGCCCGGGCTGAAGGTTATGGCGTTTGCGGAACTGGTGGGCACCGGCCCGTAGATGGACCTTTCGATCTTGCCGGCTTTGAGGTCCCAGACGTTGATGATGTAGTTGGAGCCGCTGGCGGCGAGCATTTTTCCGTCCGGGCTTATGGCCACGGAGCTGATGGACATGAGCAGCGGCGCCTTGAAGCTCTTGACTTGTTCTCCGCTGGAAACGCTCCAGAGCTTGACCACTCCGAACGCGGCGGAGGCCAGGGTTTGGCCGTCGGGGCTGAACCGGACGCTGTTGACGCCCAGGCCGGAGTCAATGGTTTTGGCGAGTTCGCCGCCGGGCACGGTCCAGAATTTGATCTTGCCGTCGCCTGCCGCGGAGGCGAGCTTGGAGCCGCCCGGGCTGAATGCCAGGGCGTTGATTTCGTCGGAATGACCTTTCAGGTTTTTGATCAAGGACCCGTCGGAAGCGTTCCAGAGCTTGATGACCTGGTCCTGGCCCGCGGAGGCCACGATATTTCCGGAGGGGCTGATCGCCACCGCGTTGACTTTGCCCCGGTGCGCGACTCCGGGGGCATTCCTGCCGACCTTCCAAAGCATTTCCGCGCTCGATTTGATTGCGGGAATTTCAGCGGGCTTGGCCCCGGTCTGGCCGAGCGGAATTTTTTCCTGGCCGCGGCTTTTTTCCCGGGCGCTCCGGAGCGTGAAGAACCCGATCACAAACAACCCCAGGATCGCGGTGACCGCTATGATTGTGAAGTAAGGCAGCTTCTGCTGCGCGATCCTTTGCGCGTTCCGCTCCATCGGCGTCATTTGCGGAAGGGGCTGGGTTTGTTCCCCGGCCTGGTCCGCGGTCTCGCGCTGGTAAAGGCCGGGGTCTTTCCGGTATTTTTCCGCCAGCTCGATGAATTCCGTGACCGAATCAGGCCTCTTTTCGGCTTCCTTCTTGAGCGCGCGGAGGATGGCGAGCATGTATTCCTGCTTGACGCCCTCGATGGGTTCCGGCTCTTCGTTGAGGATCTGATAGGTGATCTCGCCCTGGTGGAATGGCGGGTTCCCGTTCAAAAGTTCGTAGGCGACCACGGCCAGGGAATAGATGTCGGTCTTGTGGGTCTGGGGCTTTCCGCGCACCTGTTCCCGGCTCATGTAAGAGAGGGTGCCGGAGACCGGCATGTTGCTCATCCGGCTGATGGAGTCGCTCACGGTCCGGGCAATGCCGAAGTCCGCGACCTTGATTTCCGCCCCGGGCGGGAACTGGTTTTCCCGCGCGTAGTAATCGGCGAATTGCTCCGGGGTCATGGTGGTCTTGAACAGGATGTTTCCCGGCTTGATGTCGCGGTGGATCACCTTTTGCGAATGCGCGTAGTCCAGGGCCGCGGCAACGTGTTTGAGTATGTCCCAGGCTTCCTCCTCCCGGAGACGGCCCCGCACCAGCAGGTATTCGCTGAGGTTGAAACCCGGAACGTATTCCATGACCAGGTATTTGTTGTTCTCCGCTTCCTTTAGATCGTAGAGACGCACGATGTTCTGGTGAGTCAACTGCATGCTCAGCTTGGCTTCCTGCTTGAGCTGGCTCAGGCCGCGGGGGTCGTTGGAAACTTCGGGCGGGAGGCTTTTGATCGCAACCTCAATCCCCAGTTCGGAATCAAACGCATGATAGACCAGGCCCATGCCTCCCCGGCCGAGCAGGCGCTTGATCAGGTAGCGGCCTTTGGAGCTGATGGCTTTTTCAAAAAGGGAATCGCCTTTGAGCGCTTCCTCAGCCGGGGCCAAATCCGGGACCTGCTCCTGGCCGCAAGCCGGGCAGAACTTGGTGCCCGCGGGAATCTCCTGGTTGCATTTGGAGCAAATTATCATGCCGGCGCCTGTTTAATATTCTACCACAAATTGTTCCCCGGCCAGAAGTCTTGCCGGGTTCGCGGGCCTGTTTCTTTTGCGCGCGCGGAATCAACCGCGAATCAACCGCGGCTTCGCCATGAAATTTTCATTCTCCGGGGTTGAGCGGGGGCACGACCACGAACAGGGTGCGGGCGTCGCGCCAGATCCAGAACAGCACCTGGTCGTCGGCCACGCCCTGCATTGCCCGGATGAAATCGCGGGAGTCTTTGACCACGGTCTGGTCCACCCGCAGGATGATGTCGCCTGGCTTGAGACCGGAGGCGTCCGCGCGCGAACCCGGCTCCACCTGCACCACCAGCACGCCCTCGAGGGTTGCGGGCGCCTGCAACTGCCGCTTGAGCTCCGGGTTCAGGTCCTGGGCCATGAGCCCGAAGCTGTTCGGGCGGGAGGACAGAGACGCCGGGCTTGACGGCTCCTGCTCGTCTTTCAATTCGACCATTTCCACCGACAGGACCTCGTATTTGCGGTCGCGGAAAACCCTGAGCAAAACCTTTTTTCCCGGAGCAGTCTCGCCCACCATGTTTTTAAACTCCGCGGCAAAGGTTATTTTCTTTCCGTCGTATTCGACCACGACGTCCCCGGGCCTGACCCCGGCTTGCGCGGCCGGGCCGTCCGGGAGCGCCTCGGCCACCAGCACGCCCTCGCCCGAGTACTTGAAGCTCTTTTTGAGTTCGGGGGTAAGCTCCTGGATGGATACGCCCATGTACCCCCGGACCACCTTCCCGTATTTGGCCAGGCTTTCCATCACGGCTTTGGCCATCTTGGCCGGGATGGCGAAGCCGATGCCCAGGCTGCCGCCGCTCTGGGAGAAGATCGCGGTGTTGATCCCGACCAGCTCCCCGTCCAGGTTGACCAGTGCGCCCCCGGAGTTGCCGGGGTTGATCGCGGCGTCGGTCTGGATGAAGTCCCCGTATTCCGCGATTCGGAGGTTGCCCCGGCCCTTGGCGCTGACGATGCCGATGGTCACGGTGCTGGAAAGCCCGAAGGGGTTCCCGAACGCGAGCACGAACTGGCCGACCGTGACCTTGTCGGAGTCGCCGAGCTTGAGCGCGGGCAGGCCCGCGGCGTTGATCTTGACCAGGGCCAGGTCGGTGCGCGGGTCCCGGCCCACCACCTTGGCCTCAAAAGAGCGCTTGTCCGAGAGCGAGACCTTGATCAGGTCCGCGTCCGCGACCACGTGGTTGTTGGTGAGCACGTCGCCGTCCCGGGAAACGATCACGCCCGAGCCGAGCCCGGTCTGGACCTGCTCGCGCGGCTGGTTGTTCATGAACGGCCCGCCGAAGAAGCGCCGGAAAAAGGGGTCGTTGAAAAAGGGCGCGTAGGGTGTTTGCGGCTGGACCGCGACTCGCTTCTCGGTGTAGATGTTCACGATCGAGGGCATGGTCTGGTTGGCCGCGAGCATGACCTTCTTTTCAAAATCGCCCAGGCCCGCAGGGATGCTGAGCGCGGGCGCCGGCGCCGGGGCAAGGGCCGCGGTCCCGGCAATTTTTTTCCAGAACCGGAAGTCCCGGGTCTTCTTGCCCAGCACAAACCCGGCCGCAACCGCGCCGATCATCAACACCAGAACCGCAACCACCACAGCCTTCGTGCTTCTTTTGGCCATCTTCCACCTCCGTGCTCAAGGATAATCTATGGATATTTGGATTACAACCTCCGGTAAAAGTTCGGAGGCGCGGGTCAGGACGCGGTTGAGAGCCAACTCGCGGTCGTGCCCTATTTCTTGGCGGCCTGCTCTTTTTGGATGACGCGCTTGATTTCCGAAAGTAACACGGGAATGCCCTCTTGAACAATGCTCCAGACAATCTCATAATCCACGGCGAAATATTCATGGATGGCAATGTCCCTGAACCCGGCCATCCTTGCCCAATCGATTTCGGGGTATTTGAGCCGGAAGGAACGGGGTAAATGTTTGGCGGCTTCTCCAATGATCTCCAGATTTCTTATGACCGCGTCGCGAAACATTGAGTCGTTGAGAAAATTGGCGTAGGTCCTGCCCTTGGCGTACGATTCGATTTTTTTCCCGCAATCGAAGATGTCCGCAAGAAACAGGCTGTAGTCCCGTTTAGACATTAACCGCCTCGGCCAGCACCTGGTCTTTGATCCGGGGCTTGAGCCCGGTCTTGGTGATGAGGTCCACTTTCGCGCTCAGGATTTTTTCGAGGAAAAATTTCAAGTCCATATAGTTGTTGAAGTTCAGATGACCCGGTTGGAATTCCACCAAAACGTCCACGTCGCTCCTTTGCTTCTGCTCGCCCCTCACGAAGGAACCGAACACCAGGATTTCCCTGACTTTGTAGTTTTGCTCGATTTCCGACCGGTGGTCGCGGAGAATGGCCAGCACTTTCCGGAGCGATGCGACTCTTGCAGGCTTGCTTTTACGGGCTTTCATGCGTCCCTCTTCCATTATTATATTTGCCCCCTGGAGTTTGTCCACAGACCCGGAATTTGCGCCTTGGCCTCGGCTTGAAGATAGTTGCGGGATGTGATAGATTTTGGTTTCAAACAAGGAGGTGGGCGATGGCCAAGCTTGCGCTCAAAGGCGGGAAGAAGGCGTATGTCGGGAAGCTCCCGGCGTGGCCGGCATGGGACAAGAAAGAGGAAAAGGCTTTGCTCGAGGCTCTGCATAAGACGGACTGGGGCGGGTACCCGCCTCCCAACGTCATCACCAAACGCTTCTGCGCCAAATTCGCCGGGAAGCACGACAGCAAATATTGTTTCACCAACGCTTCGGGCACGGTGGCGCTGATGCTGGCCTGCAAGGCGCTGGGCATCGGCTGGGGCGACGAGGTGATCGTGCCCGCGCTCACCTTCACCGCCACCGCTTCCTGCGCCATGTTCGTGGACGCTCTCCCGGTGTTTGTGGACGTGAAGCCGGACACGCTCTGCATTGATGTTGACAAGATCGAGGCTGCAATCACTCCCAGGACCAGGGCGATCATCCCGGTGCATCTGGGCGCGCACGCCTCCGAGATGGACAGGATCATGGACATCGCCCAAAGGCGCAACCTCTACGTGATCGAAGACTGCGCGCACGCCCACGGCATGAAATACAAGGGCGTGGCCGCGGGCGGCTGGGGACACGTCAACTGTTTCAGCTTCCAGAGCTCCAAGGTCATGACCGCGGGCGAGGGCGGGGCCTGCACCACCAACCAGGAATCCTGGTACGACAAGGTGATGGCGCTGACCAACGCCGGCCGCAAAGGCCCGCGCGAAGGCTCGAAGTTCGATACCCTGGGCTATGCGTTGCGCATGACCGAGTTCCAGGCCGCGATCCTGGAAGTCGGCCTGGACCGGCTGTTCAAAGTCCAGATGCCGGTCAAGCGGAAAAATTACAAGCTCTTCCAAAGCCGGATCAACCAGATCGATGGCCTGGCCACGCTGCCGGACGATCCCAACATTACGAGAAAGAGCGGATACGGCTTCATCGTGATGTATGACGAGGACAGATTCGGAGTGAAGAGAGACAAAGTGGTTGAGGCGCTGATCGCCGAGGGTGTCCCGGCGTTCGGGGCGTTCTACGAGCCGGTTTACAACGCGGGCATTTTCCCCCTGGCCGAGGACGGCTCTCCGGCCACCCTTCCGCAGTTCCGCGGAGTGGTTGACTACCGGAAATACCGAGGACAGTGCCCGGTCTCGGAAGAGGCCGCCTACCACGAAACCATCTGGGTGCTTCACAGCATGTTTCTCGGGACCGCAAAACAGACCGGCATGATGGCCGATGCGTTTGAGAAGGTTATTACCAACATCGACGAACTCAGAGCATAAGGAATCGCGACTAAAGTCGCTCGCACAGAAGAAAGTAGGGGCAGAGCGCGCTCTGTCCGCGTATATCGGGACTGAAGTCCCTCGCACATTTAAGAGGAGGAAAAAATTTATGAAAGAGAGCAGGATAAGGATCGGGTTATGCGGCACAGGCTACATCGGGAACATCCACGCCGAGGCGATCAAACACAACCAGAAGACCGAGTTGGCCGCGGTGTGCGAGACATTCGACAAGGCGCGCGGCGAGGTTTTCCAAAAAAAACACAAAATCCCCAAGCTCTACTCCGACCTCCGGAAAATGGCCAAGGACCCGAGCCTGGACTTGATCTACCTCTGCGTCCCCAATTACCTCCACTGCGATTACATGCTGAAAGTGGCCGCGGAGAAGAAGCACGTGTTCGTGGAGAAGCCGCTGTGCCTGACGTTGGAAGAGGCGGACAAGATGATCGCCGCGGCGAAGAAGAACCGGGTCAAATTTTTCTACGGCGAGAATTTATGTTTTGCTCCCAAATACGTCCGGCTCAAGGAGTTGATCGACGAGGGCTCTTTGGGCAAGCCTTTCTACATCCGGCACCGGGAGAGTCACGGCGGTCCGCACGCCAAATGGTTCTGGGACATCCGGCTCTCGGGCGGGGGCGCCATGATGGACATGGGCTGCCACGGCATCGAGTTCGCCCGCTGGCTTTTGGGCAAGCCGAAAATCAAGCGCGTGCTGGCATCGCTCGGGACATATATACACTCGAAGATCACCAAGGGCGAGGACGACAGCGTGCTGCTGGTTGAGTTTGAGGGCGGGGCGAGAGCGGTGATTGAAAATTCGTGGGCGCTGCGCGGCGGCCTGGACGACCGGGCCGAGGTCCAGGGAACCGAGGGCGTGGCCTTCTGCGACCTGGTTTACGGGTCCGCGCTAAGGGTGTTCACCGCAACCGGTCTGGGATACGCGGTGGAAAAAGCAGAGACCACCAAAGGCTGGAGCTTCGTGATCTACCGCGAGGACGAGATGTACGGATACCCGGAGGAACTCGCCAACATAGTGAGCGCCATCGAAAACGACACCCCTCCCAAGGAAACCCCGGAGGACGGCAAAATCGTGCTCGAGACCATGATGGCCGGATACCTCTCCGCCAAACTCGGCAGATGGGTCAGCCTCCCGGCCAAACTCCCGCGCAACAAGAAGCCGTATCAGCTTTGGAAGGAATGAAACAAGACACGGTTATTCAAAGAAAGGCTATTGCGCCTTTCTATTGACATCTATGACGGCAAAATGTTAATCTTGGATCAAAGCAGGAGAGGTCAATTCCATGAAAAACATGCTCTACTATGGAGATAACCTTCCGGTCCTTCGCGAACATGTGAAAGATGAAACGATAGATCTTATTTATCTTGACCCGCCCTTCAAAAGCAATCAGGATTATAATATGATTTTCGAAGAGCAGAACGGAACTCGCTCCAAAGCTCAAGTCATGGCCTTCGAAGATACCTGGAGATGGGATCAGGAATCCGTGGAATCATATCAGATATTGGTGGAGTCGGGCGGCAGGATTTCTGAGACCATGCAGGCACTGAGAAGAATTGTCGGAGAAAGCGACACGTTGGCCTACTTATCTATGATGGCGCCTCGCTTGATTGAGTTGAGAAGAACCCTGAAATTGACCGGATCCATCTACCTTCATTGTGATCCGACCGCGAGTCATTATTTGAAGATGCTCATGGATGCGGTATTCGGGCCGGAGAATTTTCTCAACGAGATAATATGGCATTATCGAAAATGGGCGGGCGGAAAGTATGCTTTTCAGAGAAACCATGACGTGATCCTGTTTTATGCCCGAAGTGGAAGCCGGGAGAGAATTTTCAACCAGTTATATATGCCGCGAGCCGTATCTACGCTGAAGAGATTTGGCACGGCCAAGATTATATCCGGATACGATGAAGAAGGGAGAAGAATTCCATCGCGCACCGAAGAAAACGAATCCCAAGGGGTTCGGCAAGACGATGTCTGGGATATCCCCAGAGTTGCCCCGATAAAGCAACTTTTCCCAACGCAAAAGCCTGAAGCACTTCTCGAGAGAATAATTCTGGCCGGCAGCCTGGAGGGCCAACTGGTTCTGGATCCTTTCTGCGGATGTGGCACTTCGGTAGTGGTGGCCAATCGCCTGAAGCGTTGCTGGATTGGAATTGATATAACGCATTTGGCAATAACCCTCATTAAGCACCGGCTTAAAGATGCTTTTGGTTCTAAGGCTGAGAAGGAGTTCATGGTAATCGGCGAGCCCGTGGATTTATCCGGCGCCAGGGCGCTTGCCAAGCAAGATTCCTATCAATTTCAATATTGGGCTTTGGGTTTGCTGAACGCCCGGCCCGCGGAAAAGAAAAAGGGGGCGGACAAAGGCATTGACGGACGCGCCTATTTTCATGATGAGAAAAACGAGAAAACCAAGTCGATTGTCATTCAGGTGAAAAGCGGGCACATAGCGCCAAGTCAGATCCGGGATTTGAGAGGAGTGATGGAAAGAGAAAACGCCCAAATCGGGGTTTTTCTCTCTCTTGAAAATCCCACTAAACAGATGCGAGCAGAAGCTGCCTCCGCAGGATTCTACGAATCTCCTCATATCAAAAAGAAATACCCGAGATTACAAATTCTGACCGTGGAAGAAATTTTACAGGGAAAGCAGGTTGATTTCCCTCAGACTTGGGGCAAATCGCCTTTCAAAAAAGGATCTGGATCCAATTCGCTCCCCGTTTCCCTGTTTTAATCCATGGCCGAAAGAGCGTTATCCAAACGTATTGCAATTTTTTTAGGGCCGATGCCATCCCCGTTTTCCGGTCCGAATGCAAATGAACTCATCAACCTGTTCCTGTCAGCCCCGCTTCTTGGCGCGGGTTTTTTCCGGTTGACCGCAAGCGGCAAAAATCAGATAATCCGTAGCATGAAGAAAAGACCATTGTCCGGGAAAATTGTTCTTGGCGTAGTCATGCTGACTCTGCTCGGCCCGGGGCCGGGCGCGGCCGGGGAGCGGTCGCCGCTGCCGGTGGTCCGTCCCAATTTCGAGATCGGCCGGAGCGCGCACCGCGGAGCCTCGCATTACGCGCCGGAGAACACCATTCCGGCCTATCTCAAGGCGGTGGAGCAGGGATACCAGTGGATAGAAATCGATGTCCGCTACAGCAAGGACGGGGCGCCGGTGCTTCATCACGACAGTTGGACGCTGCGCAGCAGTTTGGTGGCGCTGCCGGTGCGGGCCATGACTTATTCCCGGCTCAAAAAGCTGAACGCGGGAATCTGGTACGGCCCGAAATTCCGGGACGCGCGCATTCCATCTCTGGAGGAAGCGTTGTCGGCTCTCTCGGGCAAGGTCAACTTGTATCTGGACTTGAAGGAGCCTCCGCAACCGGAGTTGATCAGGCTGCTCAAGAAATATGGCTTCTACCCGGACCACGTGCTGGTGCTGGGCAATCAGAACGGGCCAAAGTTCCTGGAGTTCGAGCCCGAGGCCAAATATCTCGCAAAGCCCGGAAGCATCCGGGACATTGACCGGCTGCTCCGGGAATACCCCTCGCTCTTCGCGCTCAACGTCGGCTGCCAGGTGCTCACCCCTGAAATGGTCGATGCCGCGCATGCCCGCGGCGTGCTCGTCTTTTCCAACGTCATCAATCTCATGCCCTGGCAGACCAGGGATTGCATGCACTACCCCATCCTCTACGGCGCGGACGTCACCCAGATCGATAACCTCAGAGTGTTCAACGAAGTGGTCGAAGAGATCCGGAGAGAGCAAGAGGTCAGGCCGTAGTCAACGCTTCGGGTTGAATCTCAGATCTCAAATTCAGTGCTGTCCGGAAGCAGCCTTTGGACTGCGGCGGCTTCGGCCGCCGCTTTTACGGACTTGCTTGACGGCACTCCCGTTAAGAGATATTTTGCATCGGTAGGATGAATAATTGGCCTCATGCTCCGGCACATGCATTGACCGAAGCCGGCGCTTACATGGTGACCGCTGGAATCCATCACAAGGCCAAGTTGCTGAACACCCCCGACCGATTGTGCCTGGTCCTGAACCTGCTCTTCGAATTTGCAGAATGCTATAAATGGCGGCTCCAAGCCTGGGCGATACTGAGCAATCACTATCATTTTGTGGCCTTGTCCCCGGACCAGCCGGAATCATTGAAGACCCTCGTCAACCAGGTCCACAGTCTGAGCGCGAAAGAACTCAACCGTAGGGACGGTGTCAAGGGTCGCAAAGTCTGGTTCCAGTATTGGGATTCCCACATAACCTTTGAGCGGTCGTACCTGGCGCGATTGAATTACGTGCATAATAACCCGGTGCATCATGGGCTGGTTGCCAACGCTTCTGATTACCAATTCTGTTCCGCAGGCTGGTTTGAATTGAATACCAGTTCAGCATTTAAGAAAACGGTCTATGGATTCAAGACCAACCGATTGAATGTTGCCGATGATTTTTGAAAGCCGGGATTCCTGGTTGCCTTGCTAAAGCGGCGGCCGAAGCCGCCGCACTCCAAAAAATTCGGAAATCACTTAAACCCTATCACAACGCGTCCTCCCCGCGCTCGCCGGTGCGGATGCGGATGGCTTCTTCCACTGGATAGACGAAGATTTTGCCGTCGCCGATTTTGCCGGTGGACGCGGATTCCTGGATGGCCTTGATGGCGTCGTCGAGTTTTTCGTCGGGAACCACCAGTTCGATTTTGACCTTGGGCAGGAAGTCCACGATGTATTCGGCCCCGCGGTAGAGTTCAGTGTGTCCTTTTTGCCGGCCGAAGCCCTTGGCCTCGATCACGGTCATTCCCTGGATCCCCAGTTGGGTGAGCGCGTCGCGCACGTCGTCCAGCTTGAAGGGCTTGATTATCGCTTCGATCTTTTTCATTTTCGTCTCCTTCTTTGGTCGCTCGGCTAGATCAAGTTTTGCTTTTGGGGTCAGGCCTTTTCGCGGAAGTCCAAGCTGAGATGATAAGGCCAGACCCCCTTGTCATGCCCTTGCAAAGGCAAGGGCGCACACGGATTTGGCGCCCGCTTTTTTGAGCACCTTGGCGGCCTCGTCCATGGTGGCGCCGGTGGTGATCACGTCGTCCAGGAGCAGGATGTTTTTTCCCGCCACCTTTTTGGGATTGGTCACCTTGAAAACCTTTTTCATGTTCTCCTTGCGCGCCGGCCGGGAGAGTCCGACCTGCGGAGGATTGTGCACGGCCCGGACCAAAGCCCCGGCCCGCACCGGTATCTTCAGCGCCCTGCTCACCGGCCGGGCCAGAATCAACGCCTGGTTGTAGCCTCTGGTCAGGAGCCTGCGCCAGTGCAGGGGCACGGGAATGATCATGTCAAACCGTTGTCCGGAGAGTTCGGTGCTCGCGGTCCTGATCATGCCCTCGGCCATCCAGTCCAGGAAATGGAACGCGCGCTGGTATTTGAACCGGTGCGCGATCTCCGAGACCGGGTCCTGGAACTTGACCCAGGCGCGGGCTTTTTCAAAATGCGGCCGGGCATCCAGGCAGTCCCCGCAGAGCCGCTCAATGCCCTCGCCCGTAAAGGGCTCCCCGCAGATCTCGCAGCGGCTTCCGATGAACTCGACCTTTGCCAGGCAATCCGGGCAGAGCGGCATTCCGGAGTCGGCGTGGCCGGAGCAGAGGTAGCAGATGCTGGGGAACAAGAGTTCCCTCGCAAGCTCCAATACCGCGGCCGCTCTCAATTCACGCCCCGTATTTTTCGAGCTTGAGCGCGTAAGCCATGGCCAGGCTCATCAGGTATTTCATCTTGAACCTTCCCAGTCCGCCCAGTTTGCAGGACGCCTCTCCGAATTCGCGGGTGGGGTCCTTGCGGGAGAGTTCGGTTGAGATCAGCACCGGCACCGGGTGGAAGGAATGGGCTTTCATGCTGGAGGGGGTGGAGTGGTCGCCGGTGATGATGAAGACCTCGGGCTTGAGTTTGGTCACCCGCGGGATCAGCTTGTCAACCTTCTCTATCACCTGAACCTTTCTCGCCCAGTCGCCGTCCTCGCCCGCGCTGTCAGTCTTCTTGACGTGCACGAAAAAAAAGTCGTGCCTGGCCCAATTTTCCTCCAGACACTTGAACAAGTCCTCCAGCTCCGGCCCCACCTCCTTGACCTCCATGCCCACCAGCCGCGCCAGGCCCTTGTACATGGGATACTGCGCGATGGCGCAGGCGTTGAGCTTGTAGATTTCGTCGAAGCTCGGGTATTTGACGAAGTTGGCGAACCCGCGCAAAAGCATCATGTTCGCCGGCCGCTCGTCCTTCAGGACTTCCCGGGCCTGAACCATGAATTGCTCCGCAAGCTTCCCGGTTTTTTCGCCGGCCGCGTCTTGGGCCTTCATGGGCAAGGGCGGCTTGCCCTCGACCTGGGGGTCGGTGTCGTTGATTTTGTCTCCCAGTCCGGGCGCCCGGAACACCAGGGCGGCCCGGTGCTCCTTGACCGGCTCCAGGAAATATTCCGCGCCGCTGATTTTGACCTTGGCTTTGAGCTTGGCGCAGAGCTGGGCGTTGAGTTCGGTTGAAATCCTTCCGGCCCGGCGGTCAGTGACCAGGCCCTTGTCATCCACCGCGCAGAAATTGACCCGGATCGCCAGGTCGCCGTGCTTGAGCGGAAAATCGATCCCGAGCGCCTCGAGCACTCCCCTGCCGATCAGGTATTTGACCGGGTCGTACCCGAAGAGCGCGAGGTGTCCGGGACCCGAGCCGGGAGTGATGCCGCGTCCGACCGGGTCGGCCATTCCCAGCACGCTGGCCTTGGCCAGCTTGTCCAGGTTGGGCTTTTTGGCCATCTCCAGTTCGGACTTGCCCAAAGGCTCGATCGGAAGACCGCCCAAGCCGTCCATCACCAGCAATACAATCTTGGAATCGGTTTTCCTCGCCAAATCGCGCACCAGCGCTTGTATATCCATCTGCCCCTCCTTTGAATGCCGAAAAGCCAGGCCCGCCCTGGCCAAAGCCGCGGGCTATTGCCCCGTGAAAATTCTAGCGGCCTTAAGGCGTCTGTTCAAGCAGCTTGAGCTCAAGCCCCAGGTCCGCGCCGACCAGCTCCACGCTTTGCCCGTCAAAGGCGATCCTTAAGAAAAGCCGGCGATAGACCCGGGCGAGCTTTTCAAAGTCCGCTTCGGGCGGCGCCGGCCGAAGCCGGTCAACGCCGGCAAGGTATGGAGCAAAGAGCTCTTGCCGGCTCTCGGGCGGGGCCGCGACGCCCGGCAGCCCGCAAAGCCAAAGTCCTTGCTCGATTATTTTCCCGCAGATCACCGGCCCGCTCAGATAAAAGCCCAGTTGAAAAGCCTCCTGCGCCTTCTTCGAATTCTTGTTCACCGCCAGGTAAGAGCCGGTGAAGGCCACCTTGCCCCGGCCCGGAAAAGCAAGGCCCCGCACCGGATAAGGATAAGCGCCGCTCTTCCAGAGCTCGCGGGCGGCATCCATCCCGGCAAAGGCAAATTCAACCTCGCCCCTGGCCAGCGCGCCGGCAAGCAGCTCGGAGTCGTAGTTTTTGGAATAGGGGCTGAGGCACTTGTTCATCGAGGAAAAGAAATAGAGCGCCTTTTTTGTATTCTGGTCTTCCAGGTCAAAGGCGTTGCCGTTGAACGCCCAGACGGTTGAGAGCATGAATTCCAGGAGCGCGTGGTCTTCGCCAATGACGAGTCCGAGTCCGCCGGGATGAGCGGCGCAGAGCGCGGAGAAGGCCTCCAGGTCCTGCGGAGGTTCCGGGACTCGCTCGGCGTTATAGAGTAAAGCCGGCCATTGCAGCCGGAATGGCAGGAAATAATTTTTGCCGTTGATTTTTCCGGGCTGGAAGGATGAGAATTCGAAAATGGAGTCTTCGTAATCGCCTGGGGACAAGGTTCGGAGTTCAACGGAGAAAGGGGCCATGCGTTGGCGGTCTTTGTAATCAAGTTCGTAGAGGTCGGGCTGGTTTGCGCCCATGAGCAGGGCGCGGGGCTCCAGGCCGCCCGCGGGCTCGAAAGTCAATTTGGTCCGTGGGAGGATGTCCCGTTCTTCGGTGATGGCATTGAGGAAATCGATCTCGGTTTCGGTGAGGTTGACCGCGGCCTTGATCTCGGCCGCAGGCTCTTTCTTCCGGGTGCATCCGAAGACTACAATCAGGATAAGGGGCAGGACCTTGAGCAAAGTTTTCACTTGAGATATCCCAGCGCTTCCAGGCGCTTTTTGTCTTCCAGGGTCATGGCGTCCGGTTGACCCGAGACCGCGGACTTTTCCCAGACCCGGCGCCAGGCCAGCAAATGGTCGGAAAATCTTATGAAGGTCTGGTCAGCGGGGTCGGCAAGGTTTCGGATCTCTTTGGCGTCGCCGGCCAGGTCGTACATTTCCCACCGGGCGCCCGAGGGGTGGAAGCACACTTTCAGGTCATCAAGTTTAAGACCGATCCAGATCGGGTCTTTGACGTTGACCATCTTTTCCGCGCCCTCGCCCCTGACCGCTCCCGGGTAGGTCTCAAAATAGACCAGGAAATGCTCGGGCCAGCTTTTTTGTCCGAGGATGAACGGCATCAGGTTCCTCCCGCGCATGGCCGCCCCGGGAGCGATACCGGCATAGGCGAGCATGGTCGGGGCCAGGTCCAGAAGTTCGATTTGGGCGTCCACCCTTTTCCCCGCGGGAATCCCCGGGCCGGAAAGGCCGAAGGGGATGCGCATGCTCGGCTCGTAGAGATAGCGGCCGTGGCCGGTGTAACCGTGTTCCCCCAACTCCTCGCCGTGGTCGGCGATGAAAACGATCAGGCTGTTTTGGTCCAGGCCCCTGGCCCGGAGCTGGTCGAGCAGGACGCCGATGTGGTAATCAGCGTAGGCGACCTCGCTGTCATAGGCGTTGATTTTGTCTTGCGCCTTGTTTGGGGTTTGGGTCTTGGAGGCGAAATTGAACCCGTTATGGAAGAGATAGGGCTGGTGAGGGTCCGAGTAATGGGCCCAGAGGAAAAACGGCTGTTGGGGATTGGAATCGATCCAGGCGGATGCCTGGCGGGTGACGCCCTGGGCGTCGCGCTCGCTGTTGAAGAAAATCCATCGTTTCCGGAAGAAGTCGTCGTCGTAAAGGTCAAAGCCTTTTTGGAGGTTGGAGATGTTTTTTTTGAGCGGCCAGTTGGAGAGGAATGCCGCGGTGGCGTAGCCGTTTTTCTTGAGGATTTCGGCCAGGGTTTCCAGGTCGTTGACCATGGGCACGCCGTTTCTGGTGGAGCCGGTTTCATGCGGGTAGCGGCTGGTCATGAGCGAGGCGAAGCCGGGGCTGGTGAGCGGGATGTTGCAATGGGCGCTGGAAAACCACGCGCCGGTCCTCATCAGACGGTCGGCGTTGGGGGTGGCGTTCCGGGCATAGCCGTAAATGCTTACGTGGTCCTGCCGGAGCGTGTCAACCGAAATCAGGATCAGGTTCGGGCGCGTCCCGCCCAAAACCCGGGTAAAGGCGAGCGCGCCAAAAACCAGAATCAAAAGCTTGAGCGCCTTCATCTCCGGATAATCTAGCATAACCTCCTTGCGCTGCCAAAAACTGCCGGTCCCGGCCGCGCCTTCCCGAACCATTGTGCCGTGGCGATGTCTGATCCGATCGCCTTAATCATTTTGTAGCAGCGCGAATATCGGGACTTGGGTTTCCCTAAATTTACAAAACAGCTCTGGTTGTGATAGCATATCCTGCCCGATGCAGGCTGAATCTTACAACCAGGTCCATACCCAGGTCCCGCTCTGGTTCTGGCCGGCGTTTGCAGCTTTTGTGATCGTGATGCTGGCGCTGGACCTGCTGGTGATCAACCGCAAGGCGCATGAGGTCAAGCTCCGGGAGTCCCTGTCTTGGACCGCGGCCTGGGTGTCGCTGGCGCTGCTCTTCTGCCTGGGGGTGTATTTCAAATTCGGCTCGCTCAAGGCCTTCGAGTTCTTGACCGCTTACCTGGTCGAATACTCGCTGAGCGTGGACAACCTGTTCGTGTTCCTGCTCATCTTCGGCTATTTCCAGATCCCGCGCGAATTTGAGCACAAGGTCCTGTTCTGGGGCATCCTGGGCGCGCTGGTCATGCGCGTCAGCTTCATCCTCGCCGGGCTTACCCTCATCGCCAAACTCCACTGGGTGATCTATATCTTCGGGGCGTTCCTGGTTTACGTCGGACTGCGCCTGATCTTTGCCAAGGATCAGCAGGTCCACCCGGAGAAAAACCTCGCGCTCCGGCTGTTCAAGAGGTTCATGCCCGTTACCCACGAGCTTGAGCAAGGCAGGTTCTTCATCAACCCCGCGGGACGATGGCTGGCAACCCCCCTGTTCGTGGCCGTGATCGTGATCGAGACCACCGACGTGGTGTTCGCGATCGACTCCATACCCGCGGTGCTCTCCATCACCCGCGACGCCTTCATCGCCTACACCTCCAACGTCTTCGCCATCCTGGGCCTGCGTTCGCTTTTCTTCGCGCTCAGCAAGTTCATGAGCCTGTTCCATTATTTGAAATACGGCCTGTCCACCATCCTGATCTTCATCGGCGCCAAGATGCTGGCCGCGGAATTCTTCAAAATTCCGGTCGGGATCGCCCTGGCCGTGGTGGCCGGGGTACTCGCCCTCGCCGTGCTCGCCTCAATCATCCGCATGAAACGGACCGGGCAAGGCAAGGCCCCTCCCCAAGTCTGAACCCGGCCCGGCCAATAAATCATTTCCCCGTTCGTATTATATGCGCAGGGCTGGCGTTTGCGCGCGAGAGCCCTAAAACCACAGGAGGAGGGTATTATGAAAAAGGGAATTATTATGGGGACGGTTATTCTGGCCGCGGCTTTTCTTTTCGCCGCCTGCCATCATGAAGAAGAGGAGTGCGTGGACATCGCCGGGACCTATGCGGTGACCAAGACTTTCGAAGATATGGTTTGCGTAACTGCCGGTTCCACGGTTCTGACCATCACCAACGAATCCACCTTGCTGCCCCTGACCAGCACCCTGGTCGTCAACCAGATCGAATGCTCCATCGCCGGGTCCGAAACCACCACCACACCGCCCCTGACCATCGCTTACCTGGGCGACACCGATGAGCATGACCGCTTCAGCATGAGCATCCAGAGCCCGGTCCCGCTCGCGCTCGACATGAGCATCGATGGCCTGCCTACCGTGGCTTGCAACTTCAACGCCGGCATCGAATGGAACGGCAGCGCTCCGAACGACAACTCTCTTGTGGGAGTGATCGACTTTGCCCTGACCAAGGTCTCGGGCGACGCAACCTGTCCCGCTTCCTGCACCGCCAACTACAATTTCGCCGCGATAAAATAGCGGCATTGGCGACCAGGAATCCGGGACTCGGGATTCGAAAACCCCGAACCCCGGATATTGGCGCCTCCCAAACCTTCGGAACCTTCTTCGCCTCCGCCCCGGGTTCGCTCGAAAAGCAAAACCTGCTAAAATCTTGTTAAGGCATGGACCGGCACAAGATCTGGCGGATCGAGCGGGTGGGGATCGCGATCCTTATCCTGGGCGCAATCTTCGGCGCGTTGTATTTCCTGCGCCTGGCCCTGATCCCGGTCTTCATCGCGCTGTTTCTGGCCTACGTGCTGGACCCGGTGGTGAACAGGCTTGAGGGCAAACGCATCCACCGCCAGGGCGCCATCTTCATCCTGGCCTTTGCCACCATCATCCTGCTCGGCCTGGCCGTGGTCTTTCTCCTTTACGAGGGCCAGAAGGAAGTGGTGTCCCTTTACCGGAACATGCCCAGGTACCTGGCCAAAATTCAGGAAGAGTACGGGCCGCTCGTCCGCAAATACATGGGGGTTGCCATCCCCAGGAGCTTTGACGAAATTTTCACGCAGATGAAAGCGCAGCTCGGCAAGGTCGACCCCGGCGGACTCAAGCCAATGACCAACCTGATCTCCGAGCTCACCACCAGGACCATAACCCTGCTCGGCTGGGTGTTTTCACTTGCCCTCACCCCGGTGTTCCTCTTCTATTTCCTGCGCGACTGGGACGAGCTTAAATCCAAGCTGGCCGGCTACGTCCCCCTGGCCTACCGCGACTACCTGATTGAAAAGGCCCGCCAGACCGACGAGGTGCTGAGCGGCTTCATCCGCGGCCAGATGACCGTGTGCCTGATCCTGGGAGTGCTTTACAGCCTCGGGCTCCGGCTGATCGACGTCAACCTCGCCATCGTCATCGGGATGCTCTCCGGCGCCGCGTATATCGTGCCCTATCTGGGCACCGTGGTGGGGGTGGTGGCCGCGTGCGCGGTGTCTCTGCTCCAGTACGGCCTGGACTGGCATTTCTTCGCGGTCTGGCTGGTCTTCGGAGTGGTGCAGGCCCTGGAAGGGTCAATCATCACGCCCAAGGTCGTGGGCGAGAAAGTGGGCTTAAGCCCGGTGGTGGTGATCATCGCCCTGCTCGTGGCCGGGAACCTGCTCGGGTTCCTGGGAGTGCTGATCGCGGTGCCCGCGGCCGCGGTGCTCAACGTGTTCGTGAAGGACGGCCTGGGGCGGTACAAGAAATCGGCCTTCTTTCTGGAGCAGCCGGAGCGGTTCGGCGAATTTGCGCCGCCGGCGCCGGACCGGGAAACGGATGAGATGGTGGCGGAGTCCAAAGAATAACCGCAATGCCCTTTTCCGCAAAGATAGTTTCGCTCTGGTTTTTGCTGCTTGCCTCGGTCAAAGCCGGGGATTATGCCCCGGCTTTCACGCTCCCGGCCACGGACGGACGGAATTACAGCCTGGAAGCCTGCCGGGGAAAGCTGGTTTATCTCACCTTCGTTGAGCAGTCGTGCTATCCCTGCCGGATGGAAGTGCCGGTGATCAACCAGGTCTCAGCCCGGGAAAAAGACAATCTGGCGGTGCTGGGCGTGATCGGCAAAGCGCGCACCCTCGAAGAAGCCCGGGCCGCGCAAGAATTCCTGGGCGTCAAATTCCCGCTGCTCTACGACCCCGCGGGAAAAATCCTCGCGGCCTATCAGGTGCTTTCCGTGCCCCAGGGATTCCTGATCAGCGAAAGGGGAGCGGTGATCAGCCGCTATAACGGTTTTGCGGAACAAATCTTCAGCGCGGACCTGAGCCGGGAAACCGAACGCATCCGACGGCTCCGGGACAACTGCGCGGTTTACGTCTCGCCGCTGGTAAACCTCACTGATCCCGCAGCCGCGGAAAAACTGGGAGAGGCCTATGCCGCGGGCGCGTCCTCATGCCTGGAGCGGAGCGGATACCGGATCGCAAAATCGAAAGTCGGAACAAGGTTCATCATTAACGGCTCGGTCGCGAAAAAAGAGGGCGCCATTGTCACGCTCTATCTGGATGACATGCTCTACGGGAAGACCGTGGCCGTGGCCGAGGCCCCGGTTCCGCCCAACGAATTCAACCGGATGGTCTCCGCGATTGAACGCGAAATCTACCGGCGCTGCCCGATAAAGCCCGAACCTCCGGCGCCGAAAAAATGATCCTTCGGTCCCGCCTTGGGGCGGGATGCGAGCGAGCTTGCTCGCGATTCAATTGCGCGTGTTCAGCCTCCAGCGTTTCCCGCTCCCCGTTTTTGCTGGCAATCCTTCCGGTATTTGAATAGAATAGTCGGGCAAGAGGAGCAGCCGGAAAATGAACGAATTGTTGACCATGTCGGTGGTGGAAATGGCGCGCCGGGTCCGGGGCAAGGAGCTTTCTCCGGTGGAGCTGGTCGAGACGCACATCAAGCGCATCCAGGAGGTCAATCCTTACGTCAACGCGGTGATCGAGCGGCGTTTTGAGCGGGCCCGTGAGGAAGCCAAATTTGCTGAGGGTCGTCTGTCGCAAGGCCGTGAGGGTCTTCCGCCTTTGTTTGGAATACCGTGCACGATCAAGGACACCTACGCGGTCAAGGACATGCGCTGGTCGGTGGGGGTTTGGGCAAGGAAAGACCTGGTCGCGGACTGGGACGCCACCGCGGTGAAGCGTCTCAAGGACGCGGGCGCAATCATCCTGGGCAAGACCAACGTGCCCGAGGCGGCCATGTGGTGCGAGACCTACAACCACGTTTACGGCCGGACCAACAATCCTTATGACCTCGGCCGGGGCGCCGGAGGCTCTTCCGGCGGGGAAGGCGCGATCATCGCGGCATCGGGATCGCCTTTCGGCCTGGGCGCGGACGTCGGGGGATCGATCAGGTATCCCTCCGCGTTCAACGGCATTGCCGGGCACAAGCCCTCGGGAAGGATGGTGCCGGGCACCGGCCACTGGCCCCCGGCGCTGGGAGCGCTTGCCAATTACAATTCCTACGGGCCAATGGCCCGGAGGGTAGAAGACCTGGCTTACATCCTGCCCCTGATCGCGGGACCGGACGGCAAAGACAACTCGGTCCAGGACCGGCCCCTCAAATCGCCCAAGGAAGTTGACGCCTCAAAGCTGAAAGTCTTCTATTTCGATTACAACGGCCAGGCCAGGCCCGACCGGGAAACGGTCCGCGCAATCGGCATGGCCGCGGGAGCGTTCGCGGGAATGAAAGCCCCGGTCGAACACTGGCGGCCCCGGGGCGTGGAGCAAAGCGTGGACATCTGGCAGGCGGCCATGGCCCAGAACCCCGAACCGTTCGTCAGTTTTCTCGGTGGCGAGAAAAAAATTGACCTGCTCAAGGAAAGCTGGCGGTTCCTCACCCGCGAGTCCAAAATCACGCTCCCGGCGCTCGCCACCGCGATCATTGAAAAGCCGGGCAAGCTGCTGCAGAAGCGCAACCAGGAAATGCTGGAGCTTGCGGCCGGGATGCAACAGGAAATCGAGGCCCGGCTGGGAGACAACGGAGTACTGCTCTGCCCGGTGTTCTCAACCCCGGCGCCCAAGCACTCCTGGATCTGGAAGGACCTTCTGGGCATGGGCTATTCCGGGCTGATCAACGTCCTCGAGTTCCCCGCCACCGTCATCCCCATATACCATCGCGAAGACGGACTCCCGGTCTCAATCCAGGTCGTCGCCGCAAGATGGAACGACCATTTGACCCTTGCCGCGGCCGCCGCGCTCGAGCAAACCTTCGGAGGCTGGAGGCCGATTGAGAGGGTGAAGTGAGAACAGGATTTCAGATTTCAAATTTCAGATCTCAAATGGTATTCCGGAACGGGGAGACTGAATGATTTTCAAGAGGCGCTGGAAAATTCCGGTTGGCCTGGTGGCCGCGGCATTATTGGCCGCCGCAGGCATAACCTACGGGCTCTACCAGGGAGGCTACCTTGTGGTCAAGCCCGAACCGGAAGTCCGGAAATCCCCGTTGCCCCCGGGCGGGATTCCGGAAAACGCCAAACAACTGAATTACCTGGTCACCCAGGCGGCCAGCCTGAGCGCCAAGGCCTGCGATGAAGCCCGGGCCAAGAAGACGCCCGAGGCCTGGGGCAAATGCGTGGACGAGGCTTATGCGCCCGCGTTCCGGATCAACCATATCAGCAATAAAGACCTGGTCCCGGCACTCACCCGGCTGGCCGGACAGACTCATTTCAAACTCCCGCCCGAGATTGAAAGCGGCGGCGAAGAGCCGCGGGAAAAGTACCGCGCGCTCATGTGTTCGGTGAAATTCGCATCCATCTCCGCCCTGGTCAGCCTTAAAGACCCGTCCGCGGTCAAGACCATGCTCAAGCTGATGGACCAGTCGTACGACAATTCCTACCAGGGCTGCTATTTCGGACAGCAGGATTCAACCTGCGAGGCCGCGAACTGGGGACTGCTCGAGCTCAAGCCCAAAGGAGTGGCGCCCGCGCTGGTCAAGACCATCAAACGGCATCGCTACCGGACCGAGCAGGAAATCCAAGCCGCGCTGAAAATTAGAAGGTCCAAGGGCCGGATCACCCACGCCGACGTTTATCAGGAGTACCAGGATTCCAACCTGGCCTCCTGCAACCTGGACGCCCTGACCAGGCTGGGCGAAGAAGGCAAACGGGCGATCGCGGACCAGCTTGAAAAGGGAATGCTCACCAACGCGGAAAAAATGCTTTTCCTGGGAGGACTCGCCGGCTTTCCGCTCGCCAAGCCGGAAGTGGAGCTGGTAAAGGAGTATCTCGGTTCCAGCGACGCCGGAGTAAGGACCGCGGCCGCGGACGCCCTGGTCCCCATCGCCGCGCCGGAATACAAGGACCTGTTCGTCAAGTTGTATGATGATGGTTTCCAGAAACAGGCCTGCGCCGGGTTCGGGAAAATAATGGCCCCGGAACTGGCGCCCATGCTGGTCAAGGTGATCAATACCAGCGAGGACCCGGACACGCTCACCGCCGCGGCCGGCTCGCTCGGCAATTTCCCCGCGGCCCAAATCAGGCCGGCCTTGCCCGCGCTGATCGAAATCGTCAAGACCAAACCCTACGGCGCGGCCAAGCCCTTTTATGAGGCGATCGCTTACGCGGACGAAAGCGCAACGGTCAAGGACCTGCTGGAGTTGCTTTACGACCCGGTCAAGGCCGGCGGGCACGCGATCGATGCCGTGGGCACGATCAACGGCCCGGCGTCCGCGGCCGCGCTCAGGAAAATAATCGCGGACAGGAACTATCCGCTCACGGTGCTCAAGAAAGAGCCCAAGGACCGCTGGGAGAAGGAGACCTTTGACCGATTGACAAGGATCAGGTTCAAGGCGCTGTTCTGGCTGATCCTGCGGGAGGGAAAATCGGGAGCGGCCTGGGCGGAGAAGTATTTCAGCAAGCGGACCATTGAGGCGGAAATGGCCTTGGTGGAAAAAGCCCAAAAAAAAGCGGAGCAAGAAATGAAAAAGCGGCAACCGGCGGGCCAAAAACCCGGGCCCGACGCCAAGTAGAGGGGGCAGCCCGCTCAAATAAATTTTCGAGCCTTTGGCCGGGGAGGATTGGGAAATGGCAAAGATCGTTGTGCTGGGCGGGTCTGGCGCGGTGGGCCGGGTGGCGGTGAGGACGCTGGCCGGCCAGGAGCTTTTTACCGAGGTTGTTGCCGCGGACATCAACCTGGCGGCTGCGCGGAAAGTGGCCGCGGCCGCGGGGAAGAAGGTGATCGCGAAAAAGGTTGACGCGCTCAACCAGAAGAGTCTCAAGGCGGCGATCAAAGGCGCGGACCTGGTGCTCAACTGCACCGGGCCGTTCTACAAGTTCGCGCTGCCGGTGCTCAAGACCGTGATCGCATCCCGGATCAATTACGTTGACGTGTGCGACGACGTGGACACCACCTTTGAGGTCCTCAAGCTGGACTCGGCCGCGAAGCGGGCCGGAGTCAAGGCCCTGATCGGCATGGGCTCATCCCCGGGAGCGACCAACGTCATCGCCAGGTTCGCCGCGGACAACCTGCTTGATCAGGTCGACTCCATTGACATCTTCCACGCCCACGGCGGCGAGCCGTTTGAAGGCGAGGGCGTGATCGGACACCGCTGCCACTGCATGAGCATCGACATCCCGATGTATCTGGAGGGCGAACTCAAATATGTGAATTATTTCGGGGACGACGGCGTGGCGTTGCGCCAGAAGTTCAACTTCCCGGTGATCGGGGAGGCGCTGCTCTACCCGTATCCGCACCCGGAGCAGGTGACCATCCCGCAATACATCAAGTGCCGGCAGGTGACCAACAAGGGCACCGTGCTGCCCGAACCCTATTACGACCTCACCCGCGACGTCTTCAGGCTGGGACTCGGCAGCCGCGAGCCGCTTCTGGTCAAGGGCAAAAAAGTCGTGCCCTACGAATTCGCATTGGCTTACATCATCCGCGAGCGCGAGCGGATTTTGAAGCAAACCAAATTCGGCGCCCAGCGCGGATGCGTGACCGTGATCGTCAAGGGAAAAAAGAACGGGCAGTACCAGGAATTCCGCGCGAGCATGGCCTCGCAGAGCCAGGCTTTGGGCGAAGGCACCGGCATACCCGCGGCCATGGGCTGCATCCTCATGGCCCAGGGCAAGGTCAAAGGTCCGGGAGTGCTCCCGCCCGAGGCCGCCATCAACCCCAATGATTTCCTCGCCCTGCTCCCTCAAGTGATGAAGCTGGACGCGCAAAAGGAAGGCGGAAAATCATTCGGAGGCATCATCATCGAGCAGGTCGACGCGGCAGGCAACGTCAAGAAGTTCAATCTGTAACCGTAGAGGACGCGGAGAACGCAGAGTGGGTTTTTCAGCGAATTTAGCCAACACTTGTAGGGGCGCAGCGCGCTGCGCCCGGACAGCACGCAAACATTGCACGCAATACCCCTACATGGGCCTAATGCAACTATTCCCAGATCCCGCAGAAACCAAAACCCCCTATTCGCGCTGATACAAAATGGTTGACATAATGGAATTGAAATCGCACTTGACAAGAAGATGGAGGGAGAGGTATTTTAATGAAAATGTATTCAGCCATAATACACAAGAAAGGCATCCGTAATGCTTTCGATGAAGACGCCCTCACCAGCCTGGTGTTTGATACCCTGAGATTCCTGCCGGATGATATTCTCCACGCTTACCTGGCAACAGCTGAAAACATGAATGGCAGCAAGCTGTCTGAATTATTACTCAGTCCATTCACAAAGCCAAAAATTCATTTTTGGAAGTCTTTCAAACCGGAAGGCGATTGGAAAGGAGACGGATGCATTCCCGATTCCATTATGATCTGGAATGATCTGGTCATAGTCGAGGAGTCCAAGTGGGAATCGCCTAAGAGCGGAGCAGGAATAGAAGATGCAGACCTACGAGACCAATTGGTGAAAGAATTTCTCGTGGCCAAGCGGCTTGGCGAAGATATCAAAAATTTTGTTGTCTTATATATAACCGATGATCTGACAATGCCTACAGAAGACCTCAAAGAGAGCCAAGATGCGTTTGCAGAACTCAGAAAAGATATTCCGATAAAAGAGTTTCGCTCAAGGATTTATTGGACCAATTGGCATAACCTCGCTGACATCCTATCTAATCGTCACAGCGATTTGGGCCATGACCTTTATGAGGCTTTGGGCGTGCTCGGTATTAGCCTTCCTTTTTCAGGGTTCAACTTCAAATTCGAACCACTAGATAGGGAATTGCTGAATCAGAATTATATCATATTTGAATTCCATGGCAGACAAGATCGAGAGGCTGGGAGGTAAAATGACGGACGGGACGGAATTAATGGTCGCATGGAGCATAGTTTCTCGGGTCATGGTCGAATGTAAGAGTTTGGTGCAGGAGGTCGCAAAATCATTGTCGAAGGCAGCAATGCTCTCCAATGAGGATTGGGGATATAAGGGAAGGCCATACCACGCTTGTTGGAATTTTGGAAAATTCTATGACGGTTTTAAGGCGCTAAAAATTTTCACGTGCTTATTCAAGCTTAGAGAAGTGCGTGCGGAGGGAACGCATCAATGGTATTGCATCCACTTGATTTTCGATCCAGATCTGATTGAAAAAATGCACGACCAAATGGAGCCACTGATCTTCGCTTCCCAAATCCAGGCTTCCGATGAATGGCAAGAAGAAACGGAATTTGATACCGTTGTTGAGTTCAATGTGTTTGATGAGTACGATCGGAACGAAAACGAAATTCATTTTGAGCATGGGAAATTTCCAAAAGCCGATGGGCAAGGATATAAGTATCAAGAAGAAGAAGGCAAGAATTTTTTTAATGGTAATTACATCGGCTACCCGCTTGTCTCAATAACAAATTCCCAAGATATAGAAAAGAAACTCATCCAGCCCCTTTTTCTCAAAGCAGGATGATGGGCAAAGAATAGCATTTATCCCGTTTATCCCGCCCAATACTCGGCTTGGCAGTACATCCCTGACAGCGGTTTATAGTGTCTCCCTTTTGAATTGGACAGGGAGGAAAGCAGTTGAGTCCTCTTTGGTCGGGTCGGGTTTGAGATCTTTGGCCTGAGTGGATTAGAAGGCTGCTGGACTAAGGGTTTGGGAAGCCGTAGAATCGGGGATGGGCAGAGGGGTATGAGCATATGTTGCGCAGGCAAGAGTGCCCGCGCCCCTCGCGTCTTTGAACGTTGAACTTTAAACTCAGAAACTTAGAAACGTAGAAACTCAGAAACTTAGAAACCATGAATTACGTCCTGGCCATAGACCACGGCACTTCCGGGGTGAAGAGTTCGCTCTTCTCGGTCAGAGGCGAGCACCTGGCCACCGAGACCCAAAAGACCCCGGTCATTTTTCTTCCCGGAGGCGGCGCGGAGCAGGACCCCGGACTCTGGTGGGACGCGCTCATCCAGACCTCGCAAAAACTCGTGGCCGCAAACCTGGTCCCGGTTCAGGACATCGTGGCAGTGTGCGTGTCATCCACTTTTTCCTCAACCGTGGCCGTGGATGAAAACGGCAAACACCTCGGCAACTCCCTTACCTGGATGGACTCGCGCGGGGCCAGATACGTGAAAGAGATCATCCGCGGGTTCCCGAGCTTTGAAGGCTACGGGCTGCTCACCATGGTCCCCTGGATTTACAAGACCGGCGGCGGCCCCCAGCTTTCCGGCAAGGACGACATCGCCCACGTGCTCTGGTGGAAAAACGAAGCGCCTGAAATCTATCGCAGGGCTCAATTTTTTCTGGGAAGCAAGGACTACCTCAACCTCCGCCTCTCAGGCGTCCCCGCGGCATCCCACGACTCCATATCGCTCTTCTGGTGCGCCAACACCCGCGACCTGGGCAACGTCCATTACGACGACTGGATAATCAAGAAGCTCGGCATCGACAAGTCCAAGCTGCCCTTGCTCCGGCGCAGCATTGACGTGCTCGGCAACGTCCTGCCCGAGGTTGCAGACGCGATCGGACTCAAGCGCGGCGTCAAGGTGGTGTGCGGCTCTCCCGACCACCAGTCCGCCTGCATTGGAAGCGGCGCCGTGCGCGATTTTGAGGGACATTTCTACGTCGGCACATCCTCCTGGATCCAGTGCGTGGTGCCCTTCAAAAAAACCGACGTGCTCCATTCCATCGCCTCACTCCCGACCTCCATCCCCGGCAAATACTACTCGGTCTGCGAGCAGGACATCGCAGGAGGCGCTCTCGCGTTCCTCGCCGAAAACGTCCTCTTCCGGAAAAGCAAGCTCAACGCCGCGTCCGCGCCCGAAAACGTCTATGAGTTGATGGACCAGGCCGCGGCAACGGTGGCGCCCGGAGCGGGAAAGCTCATTTTCACGCCCTGGCTCAACGGCGAGCGCACGCCCGTGGACTCAACCACCCTCCGCGCCGGGCTCTATAACATCTCCCTGACCACCACCGCGGAACAGATCGTGCGCGCGTTTTTCGAAGGCGTGGCCATGAACTCGAGGTGGATGCTCGGCTACGTTGAGAAATTCATCGGCCGCAAAATGGAGGCGTTGAACGCGGTGGGCGGAGGGGCCAAGTCCCGGGTCTGGTGCCGGATTTTCGCGGACGTGATGGACCGGACCATCCGCCAGGTGAAGGACCCGCAGCAGGCCAACGCCCGGGGAGCGGCATTCATCGCCGCAGTCGCGCTCGGTCATATCCGATTCTCGGAGGTCCCGTCCCTGGTCCAGATCGCGGAAGAATTCAAGCCCGAACCCAAAAACCGCAAAACCTACGACCAACTCTACCGCGAATTCCTCCAAATCTACCAAAACAACCGGGACTTTTTCAAGCGGCTGAATAAACCGGAAACCTGAAAAACATTCCGCCGACAGCGCTCTGCCCTCGAACCCGGACCCCAAGGGCCCCAGCGCTTTGCCCCGCGGCCGCAAAACCGGTTTCAGCAATTCGGGCACGGGCCGTTAAACGTAATGCAACGATCTGACCCCAATGGGGTTCCTTTGCGGGGGCCGTGTCGGGCTAAGAAGCCGCGATTTCAAGGCCCGGTTTCATCTGCTCGCTGATTTTTTTCGCAGCTGCAATGCGATGAGGTAGAAGACCACGGGGGCCGCGAGCCAGATAAGCTGGGGCAGGATGGTTATATTCTGTCCGCTGAATTTAAAAAGGGCAGGGTTCCAGGGCCGGGGTATATAGGCCCAGGCCTGGCCGGTGATGCTGGTAAGCTCCACCCACAACTCGGAAATCTGGCCCCAGAGTATCAGGACGAGTAGTTCCTTTGGCGAGAACCGCTCAAAGGCCGGCGCTTTGCAGACCGCGCGGGTGAGCCAGGCGCCGACAAGGAAAAGTCCTCCGTCCCAGGATGAATGCATGAGGATGATCACAACGAAGTGCACGGGCGGCTCACGGGTGTAGCTGTGCACCGCGAGTCCCGGTCCCTGCGCGTTGAGCAGCTGCATGGGCGCTTCCCAGGTCAGGCCGAGGGCGAACCCGATCCAGAACAGCCGCCAGAACAAGCCGTCAATTCGGCCGTTCCGGCGCAAAAGGATCACCGCGACCGGGGTCAATACGCCGATGGAGAAATCGATGGAATAGAAGTTGGACCGGAAAATTTCCAGCAGCGCGTCCATAACCGGAGGCAGGTTACCTCATTCCCCCGGGCAAGGCAACCACGCCTTGGCGTGGTCCGCCTTGGGTTTGCCGTCCCGCTATCGCCGGTCCAGTTTTTTCGCGAGTTCCTTCAAATTCGGGTTTTCAGGGTCCAGGGCAAGACCGAGCCGCAGGTATTCCCTTCCCAGGTCCTCAAGCCGCATGTTGACCCCGATTTCCAGGGCCAGGCGCCAGTAGGCCTGGGCCAGGACCGGCCGGGGCATGGAGTCGATGTAGTTGTCGGCGGCATGGTCGTAAATTTTTTCCCAGTCCCGGGGCAGGCTGAGGATGTTGTCTTGCGCGAGCTTGCGCAGGATTTCTTTGGCGATCAGCGCCTGGGTCTGGAGGCGGGGGTGGCAGTGGTCGTAGAACAGGTTCCGGCCGGGAACGCCCTGGGGGCTCGCGGCCTCGAAGATTGCTCCGAGGTCCAGGACCTTGGCCTGGTCTTCGAGGCTCAGGATGAAGGCGTTGAATTCCGGGAGCGCTCTCACTTGCCAGGCGTCTTTGGCCAGGGCGATTTCAAAGGCATAGATGGCGTCCTGCTCCGGGCCGGCCTGGAGCAGGGCCAAGCCGAGGTCGTAATAGCTCCGGGCGTATTCCGGGTCAAGGATGATCTGCTGTTGCAAGGCCGGCACGGCCTCGGCGAATTTTCCCGCGGACAAAAGTTCCCGCGCCTGCTTTTCGTATTTTTCCCACTGGGCAAGCTCGGCCGGGGTCATGTCCCGCCGGTGTTGGGAGTGGAAGGGCGGGAAATCCTTGAGGTTGGACGGCGAGGTGAGCAGCAGCACCGGGACTTTGGCCTCTTGTCCAAGCCGCGCCATTTCCGCCAGGTTGAACCGGTAATGCCCGATGATCTTGCCGCGCATCTCGGGTTCAAGGGTAAAACGCTCCCATTTCACGTCCCGGGAGGCGAGCGGCCTTTCCGGAGCGTGCAGCTTGAAGAGCGCGGACTTGAGCGCGCAATAGATTTTCAAGCGGGAAAGCTTTTCCTGAAGAGGGGACCTTTTGCCCGGCGCCGGGTATTCCCGTTTTTCCAGGAACTCGTTGTGGCCGGTCATGACGATGATGAGGTCCGGCTGGAAATTGAGCGCGTCCCGGAAAACCCTCTCCACCCGATAGCTGGCGTAGCCGAAACCTCCGAGGTTGACCACCTGGTATTCGCGGCTTTGGTCGAGCGCTTGCAGTCCGAGCGCCAAAAACCGGGAGAAGGACCCCTGGTCCAGGAACGGTAATCCCAGGACGTCGGAGCCTCCCAGGACAAATATTCTCCGGGTTGCCGCGGTTTTCCGCAAGGGGAACGACACGGGATTGAAATGGCGCGCCAGGGCCGGGTTGATGCTTGCCATCCGTTGACCGTCGGACTCGGTCTCCACCAAAAACGGGACCTCGCCCTTGAAGCTCGCGTACGGGTCAAGGCCGCAGGCCGGGGGGTTGAATTTAGCCGCGCTCAGCCCGAGTTCAACGAGGGTGATTACGAGGACGCCGAACAGGACGGCGATCAGATTCTTCCGCCAGCGGGTCATCGGAAATAACTTAACACATGTTGAATCGCGACTAAAGTCGCTCGCGCAGAAGGCGACACGGGGACGAGCCGTTGGTTGGCGCTACATCGCTGCCCAGAGGAAGAGGGAGAGGGTTGCGAGGAAAAGCGGTCCGTCGGTGAGAGCGCCGACCAGGTAGGCGAAGTATTTGTCTCGGGCGAAGAAAAAGAAGTAAAGCAGGGTTGAGCAGAGCTTGCTGGCCAGCACGACCACGGTTATGGCCAGATATTTCTCCGGGTCAACCGCCACGAACGCGCAGCAGATCACGAGCATGAGCATCATGGAGGTGGTGAGCACGAGCCAGAATTTCTCGCTGGACTCCGGCATCAGGGGCCGGGTCTTGAAGAGCAGTCCGGAGATATTGTTCATGCGCCGGGCGAGGAAATTTTGTCCGAACAGGAAAGTGAGTCCGGCGAAGAAATACATGAAGGCTGAAATCGTCATCCAGTACCTGAGGTATAAATGGGCGCCGGCAAGCGCCGCTCCCGCGGTTGTGTCCATGGCCCCTCCTTTGCTACTCTGCGTAGTCCCGCCTTAACCCCGCCTTGAAGCGGGGGGGACGCTACGTAGCACGAGTATATTTATCATCATACGATTCTTTGCCCGCGGAGGCAAGTCCGGCCCGGCGCTTCAGCCGGGGAATCGCGAAATGAGGTCTTCGATAGCCCGGCGCTTCAGCGCCGGGAAGCCGGGCTTCCACTCGTCCTGCTTCGGCCCGCGGCGGGCCGGGCCGAAGCAAAGGGGGTGAGCCCTCGCGGTTCCCGGCCATGAATGGCCGGGCTATCGAAGAGAGGTAGATCCCCCTGCCTGGCTACAAATGGCCGGGCTATCGATATCGCTTTTGAGTCCGCGTCCGGCCCGGGATGATATTCAAAGAATGATAAGTCTTGACGTGCTAAAATGCGCGTTTGGTGATGGCGTTATAATCAGCCTTTTCCGGGTTTTGCGGGGGCGGAAACGCTGAAACCCGCGTAATTTAAGGGCGGGGACTTGACAACTGTCCGCAAATGCGCTAGATTGTTGGTTACGATCAGGGTATGAGCAAGGGTTCGAAGGTTTAGAATAAATTGGAAGGTCTTTGAAAAAGAAAAACCGGAAACCCCAAAGCAAAGGAGCGATGCAATGACAAAGGCAGAATTGGTAACGGAAGTAGGGACGAAGACCGGGCTGAGCAAGAAGGATGCGGAAGCCGCGCTGAGCGAGGTCGTGATTGCGCTGAAGAAGGCGATCAAAAAGGACAAGAGGTTCGCGCTGCCTGATTTCGGCACCTTCACGGTTCGGCAGAGAAAAGCGCGGACCGGCCGCAACCCGGCGACCGGGGCCACCATCCAGATCAAAGCCAGCAAGACCGTGGGGTTCAAGCCCGCGCCCGCGTTCAAGAAGAGCCTGTAGATTATCTAAGTTTAGATAAGCCAAAGCCCCCGAGGAATCGGGGGCTTTTGCTTGGGGCCCGCCTCCCGGGAACGACCACCCGGGGAATTCGCGACAACCGCTTCGCGGCCAGAGCCGCGGGCAGAGAAGATGCTAATTGACGCGTTTGCCGTCCCTGCCGAATAGGTGCAGCATTGCCCCGGGGATTTGGACCCCGACTTTGTCCCGGGGCTTGAGTCCCAGCTTCCGGGTCGAGCGCGCGAGCAGGGTTTTGCCCGAGACCGAGACCGTGATTATTTGCTCGCTGCCAAGTTCTTCAATGTCTTCGATGACGCCGGTCAGGCCTTGGCCCGGGTCTTGGGAAAGTTCGATGTGTTCGGGCCGGATTGACAGCGTGAGCTTTTCTCCCGGTTTCAGATTTGCCCCGGCTGGAATTTCGAGTTCAAAGTCTCCGGCGCGGAAGAACAGTTTGGAGTCTTGGGCCTGGGCTTCGCCTTCCACGAAATTCATCGGAAAGTTGCCCACGAACCCGGCCACAAAAAGCTCGGACGGACGATGATAAATTTCCTCCGGAGAACCCACCTGCGCCAGCTTCCCCTCTTGCATCACCGCCACCCGGTCGCTCATGGCCATGGCCTCGGCCTGGTCGTGGGTGACGTAGACCGCGGTAACGCCGAGTTCCTTCTGGATTTTGCGGAGGAACCGCCGGGCTTCGAGCCTGAGCCGGGCGTCCAGGTTGGAGAGCGGCTCGTCAAACAGGAACGCGTTGGGTTCCTGGACCATTGCCCTGCAGACCGCGACCCGCTGCTGCTCGCCTCCGGAAATCCGGCTGGGCATGCGCTCCAAAAGATGGCCGATCCGGAGCCGGGCCGCGGATTCCTTCACCCGCTTCAGAACCTCGGTTTTGGCGACGCGCCGGATGCGCAGCGGGTAGGATATGTTTTCAAACACGGTCATGTGCGGGTAGAGGGCGTAGTTCTGGAAGACCATGGCGATGCGTCGGGCCGGGGGCGGAAGCCGGGTCACGTCTTTTCCGGCGATGGAAATTTTGCCCGCGTCCGCAATCTCCAGTCCCGCGATCAGCCGGAGCGTGGTGGTCTTGCCGCAGCCGCTGGGGCCGAGCAGGGTGAAGAACTCGCCCTTTTTGATGGCCAGGTCCAGCTCCGGGATGGCCCAGCTGGCCCCGAACTTCTTGCCCACTTTCTCAAAGACGATCCAGTCCATCATCCTTTCAGACCTCCGAAGAAACCGAACCCGAACTTCTTGCTCACCCACAGATAGATCACCAGCACCGGAAGCGCGTAGAGCAGCGAATAGGCCGAGATCAGCCCGATGCGGGGAAGGCCGACCTCGTTAAAGAACTGGTAGATCGCGACCGAGATCGGGATTTTGGCGTTGCTCCGGATGAGCACGAACGGCACCAGGAAGTTGCTCCAGATGTTCACGAAGCAGAGCACCGCCACCACCGCCAGGCCCGGGCCCATGAGCGGGAGCACGATCCTGAAATAAAGGTCAAGCCCGGCCGAGCCGTCCACCAGCGCCGCCTCCTCGTAAGCGGCCGGCACGCGGTCAATGAAGTCCTTGAGGATGAAAATGGCGGTGGGCAAAAATCCCGCGGAGAACACCAGGATGACTCCGAGGAAGGAGTCGATGAGTTTCAGCTTCTGGCAGAGCGCGTAGATGGGCACCATGGCCGCGACTCCGGTGACCACGCTGGAGAAGATGAGCAGGAGCGTGAGCAGCCCCTGCTTGCCGTAGAAGCTGCTGCGCGAGAGCGCGTAGCTGGCCAGGCTGGCAAACACCACCACCACCGCGACCGAGCCCAGCGAAATGATCAGGCTGTTCTTGAAGGCGGCGAGCGCGGTCTTCGCGGCCATGAGTTCGGAAAAATTCCGGAGCGTGGGCGCGGTGAATTTCAGCCCGAGCGAGGGTTCGCCGGAAAAAGGAGTCACGAACAGCCAGAGCAGCGGCAGCACGAACCATATGGAGACCAATGCCAGGAAACCGGCCAGGACCGCGCGTTGGAGTTTAGGCATGTTTGGCCCTCCGCTGGGCGAGCAGGTAGAGGAGCGCGAACATGAAGTTGATGAGCAAGAGGATGGTGCTCACGCCCGAGCCGTAGCCCAGCTTGAAATACTTGAAGCTGGTCCGCCATATATATATAGGTAGGATTTCGCTTTTGAAGCTGGGACCCCCGCCGGTGAGCAGAAAGGGAGTGAACACGTTGAAGGTCCAGAGCGTGATCAGGATCAAATCGGTCAAAAGGATCGCCCGGATCTGAGGCAAAATCACCTCGAAAAAACGACGGATCGCGCCCGCGCCCATCACCTTGGCGCTCTCGATGTAAGAGGGAGGGATGGTCTCCAGGGCGCCGGCGAAAAGCAACAGCGAGAACGCGGTCCCGCGCCAGGTGTTGAATACGATGATGGCCAGGAGCGGGTGCTTGTAGAGCCAGTTGATCTTTTCCGCTCCGGCCGCGGCCAGCACCTGGTTTAAAAGTCCGAAGTCCTTGTCCAGGAATGCAATCCAGAGATAAGCCACCACAACCTCAGGGATGATCCAGGCCAGGACCGCAGCCCCGCTCACCACCGCCTTCCATTTGCTCTTGAGCTCGTGAAGGCAGAGCGCGAGCACAAGCCCGAGCAAGGCCTGGCCAATCCAGGCCGAACCCAGCACGAACACAAAGCTGACCTTCAAAGCGTTGTAGAAAAAATGGTCCGAGAACGCCCGCGAAAAATTACGGAACCCGACAAAAGAGGGCATAACCGCCTTCACCCCGGTGAGCGCCTGGTCGGTCAAACCCAGGTAGAGCACCCAGAACGCCGGGAACACCAGAAAAACCGCCACCAGCGCCAGCGCCGGCGCCAGAAAAGCAGCCACCAACCTCCGGCTCAGAATGCTCCGATTACTCGCCATGAGCCAATTATAGCCTCAAATACACTCCCCCATCAAAGACAAGCGCCTCTAACAGGGTGTTGAAAAATGCATGCCCGCCCGATTCTTGCGCAATGCATTTTGCCCTCTGCCCCGATAACCGTCTGATTTTGTGGGGTCAGGCCTCTTCGCGGAAGTCCGAACTTCGATGCTGAGGCCAGACCCCTCGACTTTTTCAACACCCTGCTAAAGCCGCGGGCTAGGCCGCGCGCTCGCCGCGGGGGCCGTCCCATTCCTTGCCCCGCCTTGAACCGGGTTCATTCGGTCTTATATTTAGGCAAAACACACACCACAAAGGAGGGAACGATGAAGATCGGAGCAATGCCGGAGGGATGGAGGGAAAGGATAGGGATGCGTTCGGGCCGGATTCCGGTGCCGCTGATCATGGGCCTGGCGGGCATGGGGGCGACGCGGTGTCTGATCGCGGGGACCAAGCTGGGGATTTTTGACGTCTTGGAGTCCGGTCCCCGGAGCAGCCGGCAGATCGCGGACTCGGTGCACTGCAACCAGATCAACCTCGAGACCCTGCTCGACGCCTTGAACGGCATGGGCTATCTGCGAAAGCACGACGGCGAGTTTGTCAACGCGGCCATCGCGCAGAAATGGCTGACCAAGTCATCGCCGGTCTCGGTCCGGGACGCGATCCTTCTCTGCCAGGACATGTGGGACGTGCTGGGCGGGGCTGAGGACTGCATGATCAGCGGGGGCGTGCGCGACATCCACGAGACCGACGACCCGGGGTTCTGGCGGAGGTACGTGCGCGGGTTCGCCACTTTCGCCCGGTTCACCAACCAGGAGGTGGTGAACGCGGTCAAGCCCCGGGTTTCGCCCAGGAAGCTTTTGGACGTGGGCGGCGGGCACGGCATTTACAGCGTGGCCTTTTGCAAGCGATACCCGGAGCTCCTGGCCGACGTGCTGGAGCTTTCGCAGGCCGCGCTCTACGGAAAAGAGATTGTGAAGGAGGAGGGGATGGACTCGCGGGTGAGGTTCAAGGAGGGCGATTTGCGGAGCATTGACTGGGGCATGGGCTATGACATCGTGCTGTTGCTGCAGGTGATTCATCATCTTTCGGAGCAGGAAGCCAATGACGCGATCAACAAGGCCTATGGCGCGTTGAACCCGGGCGGGCAGGTGGTGGCGCTGGAGTTCAAGCACGAGACCGGGGAAAAAGACCTTTCCTTCCCGGCCGGCATGAGCGAATTGTATTTCAACCTGCTCAGCGGCACCCGGAGCTACCCGGAACAGGACGTGCTTTCCTGGATTGCCAGGGCCGGGTTCAAGGAGGTCTCGGAGCGCGGGCTGAAATCCGTGCCCATGACCTGCCTTTTGACGGGGATCAAAATATAAAGTCAAAAGCATAAAGGGTGAAGGATGGGGGATGAAAAATCCTTCTCCTTCACTCTGCCGGGTTGTGCGAGCGAGCTTGCTCGCGATTGTGCCGCGGGCCGGGAAAGCCACTAGGCGGTGACCACCACGGTGTTCTTGCCCGCGGCCTTGGCCTGGTAGAGGTTATCGTCGGCCTTGCGGACCAGTTCGCGCAAATCTTCTTCAATTGCTACTCTGCGTAGTCCCGCCTTAACCCCGCTTCAAGGCGGGGCAGCTTTTTGCGCTGGGCCAGGTAGATCAGGGGGAGGAGCGCGTCGAACATTCCCCGGCGGTTGTAGATGCCGGTGAGCGAATCGGCGTTGCTCATCACCGCCAGGTTGGAGTTGTCCTTCCAGAGACGGTCAATGGTCTCGCCCAGGAGCTTGAACTCCGGTTTGGTCAAACCGTGCCCGTTGAGCGCGTTGATGAAAAGACCGAGGTGGGACCGGTATTCCGCGAGCGCGGATTCCTGGTTGGGGAGCGTCTCCAGGAAGTTGAGCAAACTGATCAGCGCCGGGTGGAGGATGTGGAACTCGAGCCGGAACGCGACCAGGAACATGGCGGTTGTTCCGCGGACCTTGGCGCTTTGCTGCAAAAGCCCATCGACCTTGTGCCGGATGCGGTTCAGCCCGCCCTTCTCCTTGTAGGGCTGCTCAAACAACTGCGGCAGCATTGAAGGATTTCCGCAACCGCGTCTTCTTTCATTCCCGCCTCCCCGGGCCTTGCTTGCCAATCCGCCCGGGCAGGTTAATTTATTAGCAGGCGCGCGGGCAAAAGTCAACGCGCGAGGGGTCTGGCCAAAATCCCGAATTGCGGGGTCAGGCCCGAGGGGTCTGGCCTTATCCTCACAGTTCGTTCTTCGGCGAAAAGGCCTGACCCCATGAATTGCCACCTGGCCGGCTGACCCCAGGGGATTTCGGCCTGACCCCGGGAGATTAAAGGAGCAAATGATGGAAAGCAAAATTGCGGCAAGTCTGAAAATGAAATTCCAGCCGGTGGGGATTGTGTTGACCGAACAGCGGCCCGAGACCGCGCTTCAATTCGCCAAGGGCAGGTGGGGATGCGTGATCTCCATGCTCGCGGCTTCGGCCAAAGGCAAGACCGCGGTGTTTGACCGCGAGACCTTCGGCTGCATGGGCGGAGGGGTCGGGCTTGGGTTCGGCAACCTCTACGACCGCTGGCCCGGAGGGCTGGACGCCTTCTGCCATTTCCTGTCCATCGGCAACGCCGCCAATGTGCCCGAGGACAAGGCAAAGGCATTGGCGGAAAAATTATCCGGAAGGATTTCGCGCGAGGGCCTGGAGAATTTTCTATACGGCGAGCGTTACGTGAAGAGCCCGGCGCTGGTGAAGAAGTTTGTGGAAGGTCTTCCGATTATGGATCTTCCGCAAAAATATGTGGCGCTGAAGCCGCTGGCCGGGATTGACCCGGACAAGGAAAAGCCGGAAGTGGTCGTGTTCGTCGTCAACCCGGACCAGCTCTCCGCGCTTACCGTGCTCTACAATTACGACACCGAGTCCGACCGCACCGGGAACGTGATCGCGCCCGGAGGCGCCGGCTGCCAGCAGATCGGCATCATCCCCTTCCGCGAGGCCCGGTCCGAGCATCCCCGAGCCGTGATCGGCCTGACCGACGTCTCCGCCCGGAACACCGTCAAGAAATCCCTCGGACACGACGCCCTGACTTTCACCGTCTCTTTCCCCATGTTCCTGCGCATGGAAGCCAACGTCGAAGGCAGTTTTCTCCAGAGGCACAGCTGGAAGGAGTTGAATGAAGGCTGACAGGCCCCGCTTTAAGGCGGGGCGCCGGGTCTATTCCCAGGTCACCTCGTAAACGCAGGCCTTCTCACCCGGGTCCTTCCACGCGGGGCGTGGGTAGCCCCGCCTTAAAGCGGGGCTAAGGCCGGAACCCCTGCTACTCTGCGTAGTCCCGCCTTAAAGCGGGACGCTCGTCTTTGGCTACCTGAAGGCATAAATGACGGCATTGGGCGCGGAGTCGGCGATTTTCGGCATGGTCGTTGGCTGTTTTTTGGCTTTCACGAAGTGTGCGTAATTGTCTGTGCCCAATGATCGGC
>Ga0315274_10000755_pt1 | contig 50306 bp, 38 predicted proteins | sample YL17G02_20_MG_FD_203700 | JGI IMG/M metagenome (GOLD analysis project Ga0315274, IMG submission 203700) | Sediment microbial communities from Yellowstone Lake, YNP, Wyoming, USA - YL17G02_20 | ecosystem: Environmental > Aquatic > Freshwater > Lake > Sediment | place: USA: Wyoming | collected... | reverse complement strand
TAATGATAACCTAAAGGAGTTATTTTATCAATCGTCTAGCTCTTAAATCCTTATAACCCTTTATATTGTATAGGTTTATAAAAAACCTACCCCTGAAAACTTTAGCAAAGGGGGGAAGGGGGGATTTGAACCCTACGCAAGAATTATTCCCACACTTTACACGGAAGAACCAAATTGTATAACCCCTCTCAAGGAGGAAAAACTATGGGCTTGAAAGTAGGAGTTTCAAAACGTGAAATTACCCCAAAGCGTCCAGCATGGCTGGCAGGTTACGCTTCCCGCAATAAACCATCAGAAGGTATTCACGACCCGTTGTTTATGACTGCGGTTGTTTTCGATGATGGAAATAAGCGATTAGCAATGGTATCAAATGATTTGTGTTTTATACCACTATCGGTTAAAGAGCAAATTGCTCATAAAATACAAGCAGAAGCATCAATACACCCTGATCACTTGATTTTCGCTTCAACTCACACACATTCTGGTCCTGTGACATCAGGTAAAAACGTTGATGCTGAATGGCTTGAATCTCTCGGCAATGAAATTTTGTCAGCCATAAATGAATCAGTATCGAGCATGGTATCGGCTAAAATCAGCGTTGGGATTGGTAAGTCTGACGTTGGCGTAAATCGCCGCGAACGGAAACCTGATGGTCAAATCATGCTTGGACACAACGAAGATGGATTTATAGATAGGCAGGTTGGTGTCATCCGCATCTGCAATGAATCTGGAGACGTTATCGCTACTCTTATTAATTATGGCTGTCATGGCACTGTGTTAGGCCCGGGGAATTACCTTATATCAGCGGATTACATGGGGTCCGCAGTCCGTCGAGTGCAGGATGCTGTTGGAGGAGTAGTTGCCTTTTTCAACAGCGCTCCGGGCAACGTTGACCCTTTCTACCGTGTCGGTACAAACTTTAACCACGTTGAGGAGCTTGGAGAGAAATTAGCGAACGAGGTACAGCGTGTGCTAAGTGAAAAGATGATAGAAACTGTACCAACACCCATCTACGTCATCCCGACAGAGGTTGGGCTTCCACTCAAGACTCCGGGAGAGGACACGAATCCTGTGTCTGTGATTTCAACAAGCATAATTCGGATTGGTGACTTGCAGTTTATAACGTTCCCCGGTGAAATGTTTGCAGAGACAGGTCTGGTGCTAAAAGCAAGATCATCAGCAAGGTTTCCGTTTATAATCAGCTATTTTTGTGGGAAGTCTGCCGGGTATCTGCCTGTCCGTTCAGCGTATCAGGATGGCGGGTACGAAGTGAATACAAGCAGACATAGCTCAGATGCCGAAGAGATTTACGTCAACGTTGTTTCTAAACTTATTTCTTAAAAGGAGAATCATCTCATGACAGATAGAGTACCTTTACTTCAGCGGCTATTTTCGCTGGATGGCAAATCTGCACTTGTCACAGGGAGTTCCAGCGGTATCGGACAGGAACTTGCAGTCGCTCTGGCTGAGGCTGGTGCTGTGGTAGGAGTTAATGGGCGAAACCAAGAGCGAGTAGAAAATACATGCTCTATGATCGAGGAAATTGGCGGGAAAGCAGTAGCTTTGATAACAGACTTGCAGGACGTTGAGGATTGCCGTAAACTGATTGCCGAAGCCAATATCGCTCTGGGAAGACTGGATATACTGATCAACTGCGCTGCTACCAATCGCCGTAAGCCTATTACCGATGTGACTCAGGACGACTTTGACACTATCGTTGCGGTCAACCTTCGCAGCATTTATTTCCTCAGTCAGGCGGTTTATCCTATCATGCGCTCACAAGGCGGTGGAAAGATCATCCATATTGGGTCTATCAATAACTATTATGGATTGGACACAGTTTCAGTCTATGGCTTAACAAAAGGCGGATTGACTCAACTAACCAAAGTGATGGCAGTGGAATGGGCAGATGATAACATTCAGGTGAATTGTATAACACCGGGCTTCTTTCTAACGCCACTGTCCAAGCCTCTTTGGAACGATGAAAAGAAAGCGAAGTGGCTTCACAACCGTATCCCTGCCAGACGGGCGGGAAGCACAAAAGACCTTGTGGGAGCGACTCTCTTGCTATCTTCTGATGCCTCATCCTATATTACTGGAACGAGTATAATAGTTGATGGTGGATTTCTGGCTGGAGGCTCATGGGTACGAGACGAAGCATAATTCTTTTATTAAGAGGTTTAATCAGTTTGTAGTAGTGCAATTCATTGCACGTTAAAAGACGATGAATCGTCTTACTACAAACCCCAAAAACTTAATCGGTCAAGCACTACTGGTTTACCAAATTAGTTTTTAAGTTTATTTTTAAGAGCAAGATTTTAAATCCCCCCTTTCCCCATAGGCATTAAGCTAAGGAAAAAAGTTGTAATTTTTAACGTGAAATAACGTTTTGTTTAGCCCCAGAGGGGCGTCATATTTATAGAAAAAACGATCACCAAAATACAAAGCTCCAGCGGAGCGAAATATGATGAATAAATATGTCGCTCCTGACGGAGCTAAGAGTTTTTTGTTTATGCGTTTTCTATAAATATATCACCCCTTCGGGGTTAAAATCTTTAACTTAACGCCTATGGAGTCAGAGGGGATTTGATTCTTTAGCTTATAGGTGTTGTTTAATGGTCAAAAATAGATTTCTGAAAGCCTGTATTATCTGCTGTATTGGCAGTTTCTGGGTAGGTATATTTGGAAGTATCTGCAACGGGGAGGATAAAAGCATGGATAATTCAAGGGTAAGGATATATTCCCAGCCCGGGGAGGAAACTCCTTCAAATGACTATTCTGTCAGCGTTAATGGAAAACCTGTTTTTGTATATAACGCTCGTGTTTCAGCCGTTCCATTCAATCAAGTCTGGCCAGGATACCAACGCCCGATGGATCAGACCGAGTTAGCCTCTTTTGCCTATTGGGATATGTCTGAGCCAGTGACAGTTGAAGTTGTATCGAATCACCCTGTAAAAAGCATCTCTATTCGTCCCACGTCTTATGGGATAAAGCCTTCCATAAAAGATGATAAGATCACGTTTCAGATGTCTAAGCCCGGATACGTTACTGTGGAGGCGAATGGCACTCATTACGTTTTACATCTGTTCGCAAGCCCATTAGAAGAAGATACTCCAGACCCAAATGATCTCGATGTGCGTTATTTCGGTCCGGGGATTCATAACGCTGGCAGAATTGACCTCAAATCTGGTGAAACAATCTACATTGCCGGTGGAGCAGTCGTTCATGGTATTATAACAGCGGCAGAAGCTTCTAATATCAGTATTCTGGGACGGGGTATTCTGGATGCAAGCACATTTGAGCGAGAAGGTTCTCCCGGACCTATCTCTCTTTACGACTGCACAAACGTTAAAATAGATGGCATTGTAATCCGTGACCCAAATGTATGGACGGTTACAACCACAAACTGTGAGCGTTTGAATATATCCAACATCAAACTCATTGGGCTATGGCGCTATAACGCTGATGGTATTGATATAGTGAACAGTCAGGACATTACTATTGATAAATGCTTTGTCCGCTCCTTTGACGACAGCATAGTCATCAAAGGTTTGAAAGGGGTAAGACGCCCGATTGGCGATAAGCCAGTAAAGGACATGAAAGTAAGTGACTGCGTTATCTGGAACGACTGGGGCAGAGCATTAGAGATCGGCGCCGAGACATTTGCGCCAGAAATAAGCGGGGTTATCTTCAAAAATTGCGACATCATACGTACCGTCCATATTGCTATGGATATACAGCATGGAGATCGGGCTTTAATTCGGGATATACGCTTTGAAAATATACGTTTTGAGATTGACGATGATACCCCACTTCCCAAATTCCAGTCATCACCAACTGAAAAATACAGCATCACAGGAAATGAGGGGTACTGCCCTAGATTAATTGTGCTGGAAATCAGGGCGAATAGCTACTCCAATGATAAAGAAAGGGGACGTATTCAGAACGTAGTTTTCAAGGATATATCTGTAACAGGCAAATGTTTCCCTGAATCGTACCTTGTCGGTTATGACTCTGAGCATCAGGTAGAGGATGTTTTAATAGAGAATTTGCGCGTTAATGGACAGTTGATTAACAGTGCAACAGAAGGCCGCTTTTCCATAAGGGATTACGTGAATAACGTGAGATTTGTTGAAGGTAAGTGATAGGAGGCGGCGATGTCAAAAGAATGGATAATGGCTTACTTTGGATCAGAATCATCAGATCTGTCTGGAACTCAATGCAATCTTCCATGACGAAGTGACACTCCAGAATCTATCAATGCTGGCAATGAATCTTGCTATATGTTAAGATACAAACGGAGGGATAAAGATGAGAAATCTAATTTTAGTATTATGTCTTATAAGCATTTTAACAGTTATTCCTAAACATTCTGATGCAAAGATCCCTGATAGTGACATAATTGCTCTTTGGACTTTCGACAAAGGCAATGGAAAAGAGGCTATTGATATAACTGGACACGGACATGACGGCACGTTTGATCTCGGTGCTACTGTTGGTCCCGGAAAATTTGGCTCGGGTGCGCAGTTAGACGGTGTGAAAGGACAAGTTATTACTGTCAAAGACGATGATGCTTTGAACGTCACTAAAGAGTTGAGCATCGTTGCATGGGTCAAATGGAATAAAGGCGGGGTCGTGCATGGTGAACTCAGGCAGTGGCCTATGATAGTGAATAAGGTTCCCATTAATGAGGCTTATCTGTTATTTCTTGATACCGGAGACGCACCTAATCCAGATAAACCCAGCATTGCTTTTAGGATGAAAGGACCCGGTACTGTATACTCAAAAGTCACTGTGAAGGATGATACGTGGTATCATGCGGCTGGAACTTATGACGGCAAAGCTATTAAAATATACATAAACGGCGACCTGTCGAATGAGTTAGCGGCAACAGGAGCGATAGCCACAACCAGTGATGTTCTGACTATCGGGGCAGATAAAGGCGGAATTGGCAACCGCTTTGATGGCACCATTGACGAAGTTGGGCTTTTCAATAGGGCATTGACACCGGATGAGGTGATACAGATAATGGATGGTTTTGATAGAATGCTTGCTGTAAAGCCAAATGGTAAACTATCCACTACATGGGGAATATTGAAATAAAGGAAGGAGAAAAAATGACAGCATGGATTTCTATATTTCTATCAACCATCTCAGTCTTTGCTACAGTTCTCATAACTGAAGCGGAATCTGCTCAATTAGTTCATATAGGGACAGTTGCATCCGATGTAATTGGTCTGACGATCCGTAGCGATCAGAACGTGGAGTATGGACGCCAGATACCTTACACAAAACAGGAAGGTGACAAAGTAGAGGACAAGGAACTCCACCGCTGGGTATATCGGAATAGACAATTCATTGGTTCTCTTGTTGGTGCTGAAGAAAAATTGCTACATACACCTGATCGGCTTGCAGGTGAATCACTTGACGTATCTCCCTTAGAAAAATCTTCAAACTGGCGGATCACATCACTGGATGATCCCAATTATGCAAAGAATAAAGGCCTTCGTCCCAAATCCATTTACCGTAAATCCAGACCTACGGATATGATTCGTACTGACTCGTGGAAATTTGAAGCCCCGGTTGAGCATACTCTCTATCTTAAACTGCCCTATCCTCTTCAGCAAGGCAAGCACTATACTTTGACGCCGAAAAATACCTCCCTTGATTCCATAGAGTTCATCTGGGATCCCATCAATCAGCGCAGTGAGGCAGTCCACGTCAGCCATCTGGGATTCCGTCCTGATGATCCTGCCAAAGTCGCCTTTATCTCCTGCTGGATGGGAAATGACAAAGGTCTGCCATATCCAGAAAAAATGGTGTTTCATGTAATTGATGACGCAAACGGTAAAAGTGTATTTCAGGGTGTGACTACGTTATCAAAGGCATTTGATGATAAAACCGAAGACGCCTACAATCGCAATTACAATGGCACTGACGTTTATGAGATGGATTTTACAACGCTAAAAGAATCAGGTGTATACAGAATCTACGTGGAGGGAGTTGGATGTTCTTATTCATTCAGAATCCACGATGATGTATGGCGTGATGCCTTCATGGTGTCTGCTCGTGGGTTTTACCATCAGCGAAGCGGTATTCCACTTGGTCCACCATACACGGATTTTAAGCGCCCAAGACCGTTCCATCCAGACGATGGCGTAAAAGTCTATGCCTCTACTACCCCTTTAATGGATACAGGTAACGGGCTGAACGAAAAAGATTCAAATTTCGGTAATCTGGTTAAAGGAAAAACTGATCAGATTGTGCAAAATGCGTGGGGCGGGTACATGGATGCCGGTGATTGGGATCGGCGGATTCAACACCTCGATGCTACAAGGCTTTTATTAGACCTTGCGGACATATCCCCGGAGTATTTCAGTAATCTGTCACTGAATATTCCAGAGTCAGGCAATGGTCTGCCAGATATTGTAAACGAGGCACTGTTCAATCTGGACTGCTACCGAAGAATGCAAACACCAGAAGGTGGTATTCGTGGAGGGATTGAGTCATCCGAACATCCTAGAAGCGGAGAGGCAAGCTGGCAGGAATCCCTGACTGTAATGGCTTATGCGCCGGGTGTCTGGTCGAGTTGTCTTTATGCCGCAACAGCCGCCCGCGCGGCAAAATGGCTTGAGTCTCGCAAGCCTGAACTTGGAAACGAGTATCGTGAGAGCGCATTGCGCGCAATGCGATGGGCTGAATCTGAATTTCCCAAATTGAAAAAAGATCAGCCCTGTGATGTGAATGACGCCCGAAACCTTGCCGCTGTTGAACTCTGGCGACTTACTGGCGAAACAGAATGGCATGACCTCTTTTTGAAGACCACCGCTTTTCACGATCCCAACGCAGAGACTTTTGTATGGCAGAAGCATCAGCAGAGGGAAGCCGCATGGATTTACGTCCGTACCGACAATCCGAATATTAATTCCGAAATACGGGACAACTGCGTTAAGGCTTTACTTCGTGAAGCTGATCAGCGTGCGGATCAGTGCCAAAAGACAGGTTTTCGATGGACTAAGTACCCCTGGGCTCCTACTGGTTTAGGTGCTTTAACAAGCCCGGATGCTGTAAGCCTTGTGAGGGCGCACATACTCACAGGGGATGAAAAGTATCTTAGAGCAACTGTTCTTGCCTGTCAGACAGGCGCAGGGGCAAACCCGATCAATATCTGCTATACCACAGGTTTGGGGCATAAATACCCCCAGCACCCACTTAATGTAGACTCACGTATCTCATTACAGGAACCGCCAGCGGGTATAACAGTGTTGGGACCGATTGATGCACAAATGAAAGCTCAGGAATGGGCGCAGAAATTGGTTGATAAATTCTGTTATCCGTCAGGAAAAGATTGGCCTACACTGGAAGCATATTGGGATGTTTTTTGGTATCCCATAATTTGTGAGTATACTATCCAGTTACCCATGGCGGCAAACGCTTACGTCTGGGGTTATCTAGCCGCAAGACGATAAACAATACCATGACTGTTGCACTACCAAGTAACACTTTCTATGAAATGGCTTCTTCAGTTGGTGGGATCCCAGTTGGCTCGCTTTATTTTGCCATAGGATTCCACCAACGTGTTTCTTCGTGAATGAATTGCGCCATAGGCGAAATGGAAGCCTATAAAGTAACATATTGGACAAAATTGTGGATCTTGATGCGATAAAATTTGCCATTTCACTGTTTTGCTGAATCCACAGCGAAATTGAGGTATCCTATTAAGTCCACGTATATGGTCTCTGGAATCCCACTCTCAGCGGCTTACCATCTTGATAGATGAGGTAGTCACCCGGCATTTCGCTAAAATCTGGAGGATGTCTCAAAGCCTCATTGTTTAAGGCGGTCACAACCAGACAGAACCGTTCATCATTCTTCGGATGCTGACTAAACGCAATCAGGGCTTGTTTTTCATCTTCAATAATCGCATCTCCTGCGGATATTCTATTCTGTTGGAATTTCATTGTGGAGATTGCCATTTTCTCAACAAGAGGATTGTTTTTCGGATTCCCGATAAGCACAAGGTTATGATTTCCCAATAATTCCTCAGTGACTTCATCAGGAGAGTATATCTCCACCTCAGTAGAGTGTCCCTCTATCGGGGTTCCCCATGACGTTTGCAGATATGGTTTTAGTGATTCAGCCACATCCAGTAGATCAGTTGGCGCTACAACAATTCGCTTTCCATTACGCAAAGCCTCATCTATAATGAGTCTGACGTATCCATGATTATCAACGCAAAACGCAATCGCAAAGCCCAGATTGATGGGTTTGGAAGGTCTACCGTCCGGGTTGACATAAGGCAGTCTCATAATTTTTCGCTCTGGGTCGATCTCTAATTCTTTAGGTTTGCCTTTGCAGCGAAACGTGAGATGATGATATCGTTCCTTCATAAAGATGGACTGGCGGATCTCCTCTTCCTCTGTGTGTAGGACGACATCCAGTGGTAAGCGATATACTTCACATGGTTGATCGAGAACTGCATCCACCACAAAACCACCGGGTTTTTTCTCAACACTCATCATCCCACATTCAAGCCGTGGCGCTATGGTTCGTTCCATCCACTGTTCCCAAAACCAATCGGCAGGGGAACCTGCCTCATCGCATGTCAATGAGAAGAATTCCTTCCCTCCAATTGCAGTATCTTTGGGAATAGCCCCGGTTCTTAGACGATGGAGCGCCCGAGAGAAGGCTTCATCACCTATCATCTTTCGCCACATCCACCATGCCCAGGCGCCTTTTGTAGTGCTTACAGAGAGCCATGGTAGTGGATGAAGTTGTGTCTGGATGACTCCCAGATAAGCTCGCAACAACCATTCCAAATCAGCGGCAAGCCAGCCTTCCGGCGATCGGCCATCTTCCGCCCAAAACCATTGATGCAGATGGAGACCAATATCCATCCACGCATCTTCACGCTTGATTTCTGCAAGGGTAGCCCATTCCTCCTCGTCGTCCCAGATCAAATGCCGTGTCAGACTCCGGGGATGATCAAAGAGACTGCTTGGGTAAAAACTGGTGTGGGCAGGCTGATAGGTTATGGTTAGAAAGTCAGCACACTCAGCTAAGCGTATCTGACGAGAGATCGGCGGCATATTGGAAAACTCGTCAAGTTTGCTCCATAATTCACCAATGATTCTGACGATTTTTTCCACATTTCTACCGGATTTCTCCAACGCGAAGAAGGTTATGCTGTGTTCACCTATTTTCCTCTCGATCTTGTGATATTTTCCGCCAATTAATGCTATGCCCCACCATTTACCTCGCCGTTGGTGCGGCTGGCGTCCATCCCAGCGATACACCACCTGATCGGCTTCCTGCTCTACATTTGGCGAATCCGGATGGGCAAACAACGTCCAACCTAGAGGCGCTCGTGCCTCCAAAACATAAGGGACATCAGGAAATTCATAGCACTGAGGACCTGTGCAGTATGGATACCATGCGGCGAATGATCTCATAAAAATTCCCTTTTCACCCACATAGCCATCATATCCGCTATTAGCGATCATTTCACCTGAATAATCAATTCTGAATGTCTGCTCATCTCCCTCATTCAGAACTTTCTTGAGGTGTATTGTTAGCTCATGTCCATTTCTCTCATAAGTAAGATCATCTTCCTGAGCGGCGAGTCTGCTGATCTCAAGCGTTGGAAGAAGGGTTAGAATTAGCGAGTTTGTATTATCAACTAAATTGCGAATACTGAATTCTACCTGACATGATATGGCATGATCTTCCGGGAAAAGCTGCACCTTTATGTCATAAAACAGAAAATCGAACTTACCATCACACCGAATTATAGGGGGGTAGGTTGTAGTAGGCATTGGTTTCTCCTTTCATACATTGTTGTATCTCTCGTTGCCCATAGAATATTGTTTCTTCCAGAGGCAACACGACGTCGCGGTCTGTATATCTGGCGTGGCATCGGAAAATCAAAACGAGTTTCCGGCAAAGGCTGTTTTTTCTGGACAGGATGAGGCTCCTGTTCCATACCCCATTGCCTATTCTGAATATGACTCATGGAACTGATTGATACGGAACTGACCAGTTTCCTCTCCTCACGTATCCGTTGATTAATCCTGCTTGCCAGATCAGAAGCAACAGGCTTTCTTGGCAGTCGCATGAGATTTTTTTCTATAGCATCCATTTTTCATTATTCCTTAATCAGGTGTCCCAACCGTTGCTTCATATAGCGACGGGCGGAATTGATCCTTGAGCCAACAGTGCCTACCGGGCATTCCAGAATTTCAGCAATATCGTGATACGAAAGACCTTCCAGAAAATATAGGACTGTCGCATCTCTCAAACGGTCAGGCAACTTGTCTATTGTCTGCTCAATAGCCTTCTGTATTTCTGCCTGACTGAGTATTTCATCTGGTTCAGCGGGGGAGTGTCTTTCTGCTAGTTCTGATTCACCAATATCTATACTCTCTGGTGGACGTTTCTCTCTGTATTTGTATGCACAGCGTATTGCAATGCGATAAACCCAGGTAGCAAAGCTTGATCTTCCTTCAAAGCTAACGAGAGAACGATAGCACGCTAGAAAGGCATCCATAGTCGCTTCCTCCGCATCATGAAAATCTCCCACAATGCGAAAGCAAACGTTGAAGATTCGCTCATGATAGCGTTCTACCAGTTGAGTAAAAGCTTGCTCGTTGCCTTGTTGAGCGTGTTGTATCAAAATGTCATCGCTGATATTCATAATCATTCTGCCAAAACATTATGTAGGGTTTAACTCACCATCCTCGTTGTGAACCACTTTCTATTGCTTTCTACTATATTAGTGTCTCATATCTCCAGATTTATTCACTATTTTATATTTCCAATGGTTATATTATCTATTCCTAACCATGCGTAACCGCCTTTTTTTAAGGTATCATCATCATTGTCAGCGATCTTGAAGTAAACTTCACGTCCCATTAAATCTGATACGTTCCAAAAGTGTGTCACGAATCCGTCTTGATTCGGCGGGGATGCTGTTCTCAAGATTGTGTTAGTCGCAGCGTCCATAAGAAAATACTGGTTTGGTCTCATCGGGTCACGGTTCCAGCCGTTCTTGAGAAACCTTATGGAGTTACCGGTAATCTTGAATTTGCCTGATTTTAAGACACCTGTGGCGTTTTCTCCACCGACAAGTGATTCCGCATGGAACCCACCATTACGATTCTCACGCTGGCGATCTGTCACTCCCCAGGCGTTTCCACTTATCAACCAGTGATCAAGATTACCGTTTTCAAAATCGCTGTTGGGTGTAATCAGCTTTCCCATATCGTCATAGTAATAAACGAAAATCTCCTGTATTTCACTGCCATTAGCAAGATAATATCGCCTATCGGCATAGTATTCCATCATCTGCTTATTTTTGGCACCAAGATCACGAACGTAAATAATCTTGCTGTCCAAAAGTGGTGAATTTTCTGCTAATACAGAACCGTAATAAGACCCAACGAAAACCACAGCGTTACTGATCTTTTCACGTTTTACTGCCCGTTGAACATCAGTATTTACTCCCCAATAGCTGGCTGAATAGTGCTTAACTAATACAGGCACGTTTACCGACATGGCAATTATTACGCAGAAAATGACTGTCAAGCTGACGTAAATCCGCTGTATATCAGGATTTTTGCTTTTAAACTTTTCCTGCATGATCTCAGGCGTGTGAAGAATCCCTCTAGCCGTCAGCAGAATCAATGGCAGTGTTGATTCGTAAGCAAACCTTGGACCCAGGCACCATCCCTGATACCAGTAGAAAAAATATACGAATGGCAGTGAGAATACTGAACTGATCAACAAATAATCCCATTTATTTCGCTTTTTCATGAAATACAGAAGAACGAATATCGTGGATGGAATACACCACTCAAAAAGATATTTGTTTATTGCATTAAGATCATTCAGGTCTTGAATCAATCCCTTCAAGGGCGTATGAGGCGGTCCCCATGCGCTATGCCCAAAGCCAGGATTGTGCTGTTTACCATGCAGTACTTCATAAGCAAAAAGAAATGGATTTCCATTTGTCAGATAATTAAAGCCAAGAAGAACTCCAGCGAGTAAGGTGAAACTGACAAGCATAATGGCGAAACGCAGAAGATATTTTTTCGGATACCTGACAAGAAGATAGATCGCATAAATCACGTAAGGAATGGCAACTCCTACTGCGGTGTATGGACGGGCATTAAGACAGACTCCCATTGAAATACCCGCTACCAGTGGATAGTAAAACTTAAATGGCTTGCGATTGTCAATGGTTTTAATGAAGAACAATGCGAAAAGTGCGATAAAAAAGAGTGCAGTAGCATGGGAAAAGAATTCAGAAGACATAAAAATAATAAATGGTGAGAGCATCCCCAAAAGTGTTGCTAAACGACCGGTTTTCTCGTTGTATAGTTCCTTCCCAATCAGATAAAACAGCACTACGGATAGCGAACCAAGCAGAGGGTTTATTATCCATGGCGCTCCTACGAGCAAACCAAGCATCAGTATAAACGTATGCCCCGGTGGATATTCAGAGTACCACTTGCCGTTGTTGACGTTATGCGTGAAATCAAAAAATTCTTTATACAGGTGTGATGGTACTGTAAGATGGCCTTTGAGAAATATTTTTGCGTGAAAAACCTGATCAATGTTATCCTGAACGTGCGGGACGTGTCCAAATATGAAATAAGAGCAGATATTTGTTATTATGAAAGTGATGGCAAAGGCTGAGATAATGAAATAGCGAGGTTTTAGATTATAAAACACATCACAAGCCATTTTCCAGACACCAGATACCCACGGGATTTTTCGTCTCAACCACGTCAATACCGGATAGATACCGAACAACATGAATAGTAATCCGATACCTGAGAATGTAAGATACAAAATTATCGGTAATCCGTCTACGGTAGGATAGAGCGTAAAGATGAATAAGGCTAAAGGGATTATTATTGAGACTAACTGACGTGGTGCTTTGATAACGGTGATCACGTTTTTTCTTGCTGATTGGGAGGCGATTGCCAGTAATATGAGCAAGAATAATGCGAAAAGGAATACGTAACCGCCAGACATGGTGATTGACCTGTGAATTATTAGAAACTTTATTGTAACGTCCTGATAAACAGCACCCGATGTTACAATATTAGTTGAATGCCAGGGGTCACTGTGAGGAAGCATAAAAACAAACAGTAAAAGCCCAATGAAAAAAAAGGTCAGTCTCAAGAATTTAGTTCCCATTCTGGCTCCCACCAAAATATTAAGGTGATTTAAAAACTGTTTTAAGGTTTGGTTGAATTATAGCAAAATGAGTATGAGAGTTCAATCAGTAAAGATATGATTAGAGTACGATTCAAAATTCAGGCATTGAATGTCAGTATAATAAACCTATTTTTTTCCCTTGACAAACTTAACGTATGTTTAGTATAATGTGTTAGTTAAATCTGCTATACTATCCATCATAATTGACAATAATTTTTGGTCAGAATCAGCTTAACGGGGGTTGAGCAATTGCAAGAGGAAAGAATAATCATAAAGGGGGCAAGGGAACATAACCTGAAAAGTGTTGATCTTGAGATCCCCCGTAATCAGTTAATAGTTTTTACAGGTGTTAGTGGTTCGGGGAAATCCTCAATGGCGTTTGATACACTTTTCGCCGAAGGCCAGCGCAGGTATGTGGAGTCACTGTCTGCTTATGCAAGACAATTCCTCGGTCAGATGGAAAGACCAGACGTTGACCTTATCGAAGGGTTGTTCCCTGCTATTTCCATTGAACAAAAAACAGTCAGCAGAAACCCCAGATCCACTGTTGCGACAGTGACAGAGATTTATGACTATATGCGCGTGCTGTTCGCAAGAGTGGGGATACCTCACTGCGTTAAGTGCGGACGAGAGATAGGGGGACAGACGACTGATGAGATAATAGATAAAATCCTTGAACTTCCAGAAGGAAGCAGAATACAGATACTTGCGCCGATTGCCAAAGAGCAAAAGGGTGAATATAAAGACGATTTTGAAACTGCTCTCAAGTCTGGATATGCCCGTGCCAGAGTTGATGGACAGATGTACGAACTGACAGATGACATAAAGCTGGATAGGCGTGTCCGTCACAACATTGAGATCGTAGTTGATAGGATAATTATTCGTGAAGGCATAAGAAGCAGACTGGCAGAATCTGTTGAATCCGCACTGGAATTAGGCGAAGGAACTATAATCGTCAATATCATAGATAAAGAAGACATACTTTTCAGTAAAAACTACGCTTGTCCGATCTGCGGCGTAAGTTACGAAGAACTCTCCCCGCAATCATTTTCATTCAACAGCGTGCAGGGTATGTGTCCTACGTGCAAGGGTCTGGGCGTAAACATGCGCATGGACCCAGACCTCATCATTCCCGACAAAAGCAAATCCATCAACGAGTCTGCAATCGCTATTTTAGGACAGAATCTTACACTTTACCACAGGCATATTCTGGAAAGCCTTGCAAAGCATTATGAATTCACCCTTGATACGCCATGGTCAGATTTGACGGATGAGCAGAGAAGCGTAATACTCTACGGCACCAAAGGCACAAGGATCAAGTTTACATACAAATCTGGTGGCGGCCATACACATACTTACTGGAATATATACAGGGGTTTCATTCGTGAGTTTGAGAGAAAGCTTGAAAGATCGGAAAATGAATGGATATCACAATTCATCAATATCGTCGCCTGCGAAGATTGCAATGGAAGCAGACTGAAACCTGAAAGCATTGCCGTTACCGTAGGCAATAAGACAATCGTTGACATCGTTCGTATGTCTATCACTGAAGCCGCTAACTTCATGGATACTGTACCTTCACTTCTGACAGAGACTCAAAAGTTTATAGCAGTGGATTTGATAAAAGAGATTCGTGGAAGGCTGGGATTCCTGCAGAACGTTGGTCTGGAATACCTGTCGCTGGATAGGACAATGCCTACGCTGTCTGGCGGTGAAGCTCAGAGAATAAGGCTGGCAAGCCAGATCGGCTGTGGACTCGTCGGCGTGCTGTATATACTGGATGAACCAACCATCGGTCTGCATCATCGTGATAATGTACGCCTTCTGGATGCACTCAAACAGCTAAAAGATATTGGCAATACTGTAATAGTCGTGGAACATGATGAGGATACAATGCGCGCAGCAGACCTCATCGTGGATTTTGGACCGGGTCCGGGCATACGAGGTGGAAAAGCTGTTGCAATAGGCACTCCTTACGAAGTCAGCCAAAACGATGATTCTATCACTGGAAAATATCTTAGCAGGCGTTTACAGATAGCTATACCAGAAAAACGGCGTCCAACAAACGACAAATGGCTTAAAATCATCGGTGCAAGGCATAATAATCTCAAGAATATAAATGTAAAAATTCCTATCGGTGTCTTTACTTGCATAACAGGTGTATCCGGTTCGGGAAAAAGCTCGCTTATTAATGACATACTCCATCAAACGCTTGCTAGGGAACTCATGGGAACTCGCACAAGACCGGGTGAGCATGACAAGATTGAAGGCATTGAACATCTCGATAAAATAATTGATATAGATCAATCACCCATTGGCAGAACGCCAAGGTCTAACCCGGGTACTTACATTAAAGTATTTGATGTTATTCGAGACCTTTACGCCCAACTTCCGGAGTCACAGGTGCGTGGATACAAGGTAGGCAGATTCAGCTTTAACGTCAAGAGTGGAAGATGTGAGGCGTGTCAGGGTAATGGCTCAAAAGAGATAGAGATGCACTTCCTCCCGAACGTATGGGTTAAGTGCGAAGTTTGCGAAGGCAAGAGATACGACGACGAAACCTTGCAGGTGAAATATAAAAATAAGAGCATCTCTGACGTTCTTGACATGGACGTTCAGGAAGCCTACGAGCATTTTAAGAACGTGCCTCGAATCGCAAGAGCGATCAAGACATTGCATGATGTCGGTTTGGACTACATTAAACTGGGTCAGCCTGCACCAACGCTGTCAGGCGGTGAAGCACAAAGGACCAAGCTGGCAAAGGAGCTTTGCAGAGCAAGCACTGGAAAGACTTTATATATTCTTGATGAGCCAACTACCGGGATGCACTTTGCAGATACACAAAAACTGCTTGACGTATTGAACAGGCTCGTAGATGCTGGCAATACCGTTGTGGTCATAGAACACAATATGGAGGTAGTAAAGACAGCAGATTACATAATAGATATGGGTCCTGAAGGCGGAGAACAGGGCGGATACATAGTTGCAACAGGCACGCCAGAAGAATTAGCGGAAGTTGATAACTCTTACACAGGTCAAGTGCTTAAAGATGTCCTGAACCATAAAGAATCTGGTCTGGTGCCTGTCCTATCGAATATTGCGTCACCCGCTCACCCGCTTACTAACCTGTCCATTAGAGGTGCAAGGGAGCATAACCTTAAAAACATAGATGTTGATATACCCTTGAATAGAATGACAGTTTTAACTGGTGTGAGTGGGTCAGGCAAATCCTCACTTGCATTGGATACAATATACGCCGAAGGGCAAAGGCGATACGTGGAATCGCTGTCTAGCTACGCAAGGCAATTCCTTGGCCAGATGCCAAAGCCTCACGTTGACTACATTAGCGGGCTTGCGCCTACTATTGCTATTGAGCAAAAGCCGGCAAGCATCAGCCCTAGATCAACTGTTGGAACTGTCACAGAGATTTACGATTACATGAGAGTGCTTTTTGCCCGTATAGGTATCCCACACTGCCACAAATGCGCCCATGAAATAAGCACACAGACGTCCAAGCAGATCGTTGACAGGATTATGAGCCAACCAGAAGGCACAAGGACGTACGTCATAGCACCCGTAAAGCTCGGAAAAGGCGATGATTATGAGACTATATTCAAACAGGCTTTGAATAATGGATATGCAAGAGGCTGGGTTGATGGTCAGGTGATATATTTGAATGAACATGAAGAAATAGACAGGCGCAGGCGATATAACGTCGGTATCATCGTTGATAGAATTGTGTTAGATGCCGAAAATCGAAGCAGACTTGCCGAAGCTGTTGAGACTGCGCTATCCGCTGATTATTCGAGCCATAGAGTATTAATTGAGTTTTTTCCACCAGAGACTAATGATGAGCCATCATCGTTCACTCAAATGTTTAGTGAAGAGTTTGCATGTGTTTACTGCGGGATTAGTTTCAGCGAAATAACTCCGCAGAGCTTTTCATTTAACAATCCCGACGGCATGTGTCCGAGATGTAAAGGGCTAGGAACGGTTTTTACCGCTGACCCGAACCTTGTTATTCCTGACAAGAGGAAAGGCATCAGGCTTGGTGCTATTGTCCCGTGGGGAGTGATTTTGCCGATTAATCCTATTCATCGCTATCTAAAAGCACTGGCAGATCGTTATGGGTTCAATCTAGATAGACCCTTCGGTGAACTACCAGAAAAGATTCAAAGATTAATTCTCTATGGCAGTAACGAAGAGATTAAAGTTGACAACCTGTCTTTCAGGTTTAAGGGTATCGCCACGAGTATTGATTGGACTTACGAGCATGAGCGCTATCGTCGTGAGTGCAGTCCATTCATGGGGAATGCGGTCTGTCCTGTATGCGTTGGTAGCAGATTAAAACCCGAAGCTATCGCTGTCACGCTAGATGACAAATCCATCATAGACCTTGTTTCGATGCCTATAAGGCAGGTTAAGGAGTTCTTTGACAATGTGCATTTAACCGAAAGACAGAGAGAGATCGGCGGAGAAGTGCTGGAAGAGATACAAAGCCGTCTACAATTCCTGTCGGATGTAGGGTTGGAATACCTGACGCTTGGTAGGAATGCAACGACTTTATCAGGTGGTGAAGCTGAGCGCATACGTCTTGCGAGCCAGTTGGGATGCGGGCTTGCTGGTGTTCTATATGTTCTTGATGAACCCAGCGTTGGCCTGCATCAGAGGGATAATAACAGGTTGCTGAAAGCGTTAAGGAATCTCCGTGACATTGGGAACACGGTTATGATCGTTGAGCATGATCACGATGCTATAATGACTTCTGATCACATGATTGACTTCGGTCCCGGTGCGGGTGTTAAAGGCGGGCAGATAGTCGCAGTCGGTACTCCTTCTGATGTGATAGCCGGTAATGGCTCTCTCACTGCGCAGTATCTCAGCGGGAAAAAGAAGATTAAGGCTTCACGGTTCAGACGACCTATCGGCGATAAGTGGCTGGAAGTCGTCGGCGCAAGACAGCACAACCTCAAGAACATAAACGTCAGGATACCATTAAGTGTGTTTACTTGCGTAACAGGGGTATCTGGTTCAGGAAAAAGCTCTCTTATTAATGATATTTTATACAAATCCCTTGCACGTAAACTCCACAGAGCAAACACTCAGCCAGGGGATCACGACTCCATCGCCGGTCTGAAATTCGTTGATAAGGTCATAAATATAGACCAAACGGCGTTAGGTGATACTCCGAGATCGAATCCTGCAACCTACATAGAAGCGTTTTCTGAGATCAGGTTCTTATACTCAGAGCTTCCCGAAGCGAGGATGCTTGGGCTTAAACCGAGACGGTTCAGCTTTAACGTTAAGGGCGGGCAGTGCGAAGCCTGCGAAGGTAATGGATACAAGCGCATCCAGATGCACTTCCTCGCTGACGTTTGGGTACAGTGTGATGTATGTCATGGAGCCAGGTATAAGAAAGAAGTTCTTGAGGTAAAATATAAAGGCAAGAGCATCTCAGAAGTGCTTGATATGACAGCAACAGAAGCTCTGGAATTCTTCAGCAACATACCATCAGTGAGGAAACGTCTGCAAGTGCTGTGTGACGTTGGATTAGACTATATACAGTTGGGTCAATCAGCGACTACGCTGTCAGGCGGAGAGGCGCAGCGCGTCAAGCTGGCAAAGGAACTCAGCCGACCCAACACAGGCAAGACCCTCTACCTTCTTGACGAACCCACCACAGGACTACACTTTGACGACATTCAAAAATTGCTGGTAGTCCTGAATCGTCTGGTAGACAAGGGCAACACAGTCGTTGTCATAGAGCATAACCTCGACGTAATCAAAAACGCTGACTACATAATAGATTTAGGTCCAGAAGGCGGGGACGCTGGCGGTGAAATAGTCGCCTGCGGAACGCCGGAGGAACTTTCACGGGTCGAATCATCCTACACCGGACAATTCATCAGGGAAGTGCTTTAATCTATGGAGTGTGCAAGCCATGCTTGCACAGTGCTGAAGCATGGCTTCAGCACTCCAAAACGTATAAGTCTAAACTTCCTCCTCTGATCCATCCAAAATTTTCATTTTTCCATAACCATTTTTGGGAAAAGTCTATCTTAGACAAGCGTTACATCAAATCTGGATATGGGGCATTGTTGAAGCAATAGTAAATCCACCATTCTACGTCAGCGATCTAAGGTTTTTCAGATACTAATGTAGCATATAAAACACCGTATCTGTTTTCCCTTGATGATCTAGCTGAATTTTTGATAAAATAAAAGAGGGAAATAAGATTGAGTTCACGAATGATTAGGGTGAAACAATAGATTTTTTTTATCGTTATACTCGAATCAGTTAATTGTTGTATGGAGGCAAATATAATGGCAAATAAAGTCGTACGCTTATGGCAAGGGGATGCCCCGGGCGCCATAGGAAATGAAGACAAAGATATACCAACTCTAACTCTCTACTGTCCAGACCCATCAAAAGCGACCGGTGCATCTGTTGTAGTCTGTCCGGGCGGTGGGTATAATATGCTTGCACCGCATGAAGGTGAGCATTACGCCCTGTGGCTCAATGAACAAGGGATTGCTGGCATAGTGCTAAAATATCGGCTTGCGTCTGGCAGCTATCATTATCCGTTTATTTTCTATGACGTAGCCCGTGCAATACGATACACCCGTACCACGTCCGATGAATGGAAACTGGACCCGAACAGAATCGGTGTTATGGGTTCGTCTGCCGGCGGACATTTATCATCTATGATATTGACGCATTTTGATAGTGGCCAGCCAGATGCAAGTGACCCGATTGAGCGTCAAAGTTCCCGTCCAAACCTCGGTATCCTCTGCTATCCAGTCATCAGCACGTCGCCAGAGATAGGCCACGCCGGTTGCAAAGAGGCTTTGATAGGCAGTAACCCATCACCTGATTTAGTCAACTTGATTTCTACTGAACTTCAAGTCAAACCAGATACTCCACCGTGCTTCCTATGGCATACATTTGAAGACGGCGGAGTTAAAGCAGAGAATAGCATTGAGTTTGCTTTGGCTTTGAAAAAAGCCAATGTTCCGTTTGAGTTACACATCTACGAAAAAGGCGGACATGGACTTGGGCTTGGCAGTGGTGAATATAATCCTGCTAAATGGCTGCCCTGGACTTACGAATGTTCTCGCTGGCTAAAAGAACAGGGCTTTGGGCGATAAAGAATTTCGCTCAACTTATGGTCTTAAGTGCGAAATTATAGGCTGTTATAAATTGAGCGAATATGTTAAACTATTGGATTGATTTAGCAATAAAACCTCTAAAGCTTTTGAATATAATAAGGAGAAGTGAATGGATAAAAGTAAATTAGCTATTAATGGCGGTACTAAAGCGATTGATAGTTTTGAAGGTAAAGGCAGTCCCAAGATCGGACACGAGGAGCTTCTTGAGATGGCTGATACTTGGGGTTATCCTCCAGAGATCATCGAAGAGATCCGTAAGGTAGTTGAAAAGGTGGCGATTGACCCGTCTCTGGTTCATTACAATAACCCGGAGTCGAAAGTAACTCAGATGGAAAACCTTGTCAGAGAACTCTTTGACGTAAAAAACGTCATGGGAGTTTCATCTGGAACAGCGGCTCTACATACTGCCTTTGTAGCGGCGGATATTGGATGCGGTGACGAAGTTATTGTCCCCGGATATACTTTTGCGGCAACTGCTATGGCTGTTGTGGTTGCAAGGGGGGTTCCAATCTGGTGCGAAATTGATGAGTCTATGACCATAGATCCAAAGGATATTGAGAAAAAAATAACTCCCCGTACAAAAGCTATCGCACCCGTACACATGAATGGTTACGTGTGTAACATGGAAGCGGTGATGGACATTGCGAAACGTCATAAACTCCTTGTCATTGAGGATTGCGCCCAATCATGCGGGTCAAGATTCAATGGCAAGCGTGTGGGAACAATCGGGGATATTGGCTGTTTCAGCATCAGTTCGTATAAGGTTACAGGCGGTGGAGAGAGCGGTCTGGTAATGACTAATGACGACAAGCTGTTCGCAAGGTTGCAGGGCTGGGCGGAAGCAGGCGGTCTGTGGCGACCTGATCGTTTTGCACCTGCTCGCTGGAAAGGTGAGCTTTTCTGCGGTGTGAACTACCGTATGTCCGAACTTGAAGGAACTGTCGAACTTGTCCAGTTCCGCAAGATGGAAGCACAGCTTAACCGCTGGCGAAAGAACAAAAAGCTTATAATGTCGAATCTTCCAGCATACAAGGAACTGCGCCCAAGAGTTGTCAACGATATAGATGGTGAGATGGGACACAGCATTGGGTTCTTCCCAAGAACCACAAAGGAATCAGAACAATTATCACCTGCGCTTTATGCAGAAGGTCTCGGAGCCGGCACTCGTGGAACAAGCACACATCCCGACTGGCATTACTATCAATACATGGAAATGATCATGAATAAGGTTCCAGCTACTTCAGACGGATGCCCGTGGGAATGTCCAAATGCTGGTGAAGCGGCGAAAGTCAAATACTCATTCGATATGTGTCCAAACACTATTGACCTTACCAGCCGTCACGTATCCGTTGGTATAAACCAATGGTGGAATGAGAACGACTGCATGAAAGTCGCTCAAGCGATGGCTAAAGTCTTTGATGCCTTCTACACCCGTGATGAAAAGTACGATAGCTGGCTTTCTGCTGTTACCGATAAATCTTAGTTAATCGAAGTATGTCCATAATTAACGACTTGTGCTAGTTTGGTTTGTAGTAGTTCGATTATGAATATTAAATAATTAATCGGGTAATAAGGTTCTAGGAAATCAAAGAAGAAGCATCAAATCCCCCTTGATCCCCCTTTAGCTAAAGGGGGGAAGGGGGGATTTGATTGATTTTTATCTATTACCCGATTATTTTGTTAAACTTCATAATTGAGCTACTTTTGGTAAATTATGCGCTTCTTTTAACTGAAAAAGTATCATTCTATAAACATATCACTTTCAGGGGGTTTTAGGTGTTGATATGAAGAATGTTTACGTCCATAAGCTAGTTCGGCTATTGCGAAGCACAATACTTCAGTATGATAAACACAACTGTCAGCTTATGGCGGCTAGTATGTCGTTCTTTGGCATGATGTCCTTGATCCCGTTGGTATTGCTCGGAGTATCAACACTCGGCTACGTTGTCGGTTCGTCAGAAAATGCTCAACATTTCATGTCTACGTTGCTTAAAGACAACTTCCCGGCATCAGCGGAGGAGATATTGGACGATATATACATTATAATAACCTCACCCGAACGTAAAATTATTAACGGGCTGAGTTTGTTAGGACTTGCATGGTCAGGGATGAGGTTCTTTAACATATTACAAAGAATTCTCAACAATATCTGGGTAGGGGCTACTCAAAGACGATTTTTCTGGGGAAATGTATTTGCCTTTTTAATCTTCGTAGCGGCAGGAGCATTTTACTGGATTTCGTATGGGTTTAACTGGATTGTGACGGTGATCAATGAATTGAGTGATCGCAACATAATAAATTTTGATATCAGCGGAGTCTGGTTTGTAGTGGGGATCGTCGCTCCTTTTATTGCTGTATGGATTATGATATTTTTTGTTTACGTGATTGTTCCATATACTAAGGTTTCTGTTAAAGCGGCTCTTATTGGTTCGGTCTTCTCAGCATTTTTTATTGAGTTATTCAAACGTCTTTTCAATTTTATAATGATGAGTTTTAACTCTTACGGTGCTGTATATGGACCATTGGCAGGTATTGTAATGTTTATGTCGTGGTTATATACGTCTATGCAGATACTTCTTTTAGGCGCAGAGCTTGGCTCGCAGTATCAGCTTTTGTTCTCACGTTCTATTACCAATGGCGCCACTCCCAATCCTCGATTGACACAGAATCCTTGAATATCACATCTTTCACCCCTTTTGATATAGAACCCGACACAAAATATACTGACTCCTACACCATTGAAAGCCATTGAAAAAATGGGAAAAATAGTTTCAGTTCCACCCAAATCTCAAGACGTGGCTTATCAGCTTGTCATTTCGGCGCAGTGTGAAATCTCTCACAAGATGAAACCCAGTTTCCGCCATGTAAGTGGTTATGCCGTCGTACATATCCTGCGCAATGAAAAGAACGATCTTGCCGTTTGGCTTTATCATTCGGCACAGTTCCGGGAGCGAATCCATAACGCTCTGTCTGAATCTGGTACTAAACGGCGGTTCGGTTATTATGACGTCGAATATGCCATCTCTGAATGGTAGTTCTCGGGCATCAGCAAGGGCGCAGCGATTATTTGTGACGTGGGCAAGCCCCGGCCTTACCACAGGATCAAGATCAGAAGCGAAAACTTTAAGTCCTCTCGACAGACATTCCATTACAAGCCCGCCTATACCTGCAAAAGGGTCTAATATAACTTCATCGCCGTTTAATTCAGATATGTTTAGAATAAATTTCGCATCACTTGGCGATACTCCCCTTTTACGCCTTTGACCTCTTGCCTGTTTGACTTCGCCATCCTTCTCTACGTAAAAGATACGTTGATGCGGGGCGTTATCGAGCAGTTCCTTTTTGTCTTGCCTGTATATCTCCGTCAGGCGTATCTTTGTGTCACGGAACCTGATCCATCCTACGACCCATCGGGCAGTATTGTGCGAATGTAATTCTTCGCCAAGATAAGACTCCTCGTGTGCGCTGAGTATTCCATAAGTATAGCCCAATTTCTCTGCAAGTCTGGCAACATCATCGTTGGAGGCTTCAATAGAAATGTGAAGGCGCATCTTGGCGGGAAGTTCCAGCAGTACTTCAGTCACGTAATTCCTGAAAACGCTCAGAAATTCAGCTTTTGCGGTCTCGTAGCCTATTCCATGACCGCCCCTTTTTGTCTTGAAGAAAACCTGAAAATAATCAGACATCTCTGTCAGCTTTTGGATACGAGCCAAGCATTTTTACAAGCAAAGATTCCTTTTCCAGTTGCCCTAAAGCATTTTTGATAGGTTCATCATCTATGTGGCCTTCTACATCAACGAAGAATATATATTCCCAAGCCTTCATCCCGGATGGGCGCAGTTGAATGTTCGTGAGATTGAGTTCATAATCTGCAAGCAGTGTGAGTGCCTTTGCCAGCGCGCCAGCCTGATGCTTTACGGTGAACAGGATTGAAGTTTTATCGTTACCTGTTCTTTCACTGTAATGGTCTCCAATCACGAAAAATCTGGTCATATTGTTAGGTATGTCCTGAATCTTCTCCGCCAGAATATCAAGCCCGTACAGGTTAGCCGCAAGCCCGCTTCCAATAGCGGCGATGTAATCGCTTTTAGCCGCAATTTTCGCCGCTTCAGCACTGCTGGATTCAGCGACTAGCCTTACGCCCTTCAGATTTTTCTCAACCCATCCTCTACATTGAGCCAGCACCTGGGGATGAGAGTGTATTTCCTTGATCTGTTCCAATGGAATATTCGAAAGAAGATAATGCGAAATCTGCACGAGTATCTCAGCACAAATCAGCAGATTTGTCCTTACAAAAGCATCCAGCGTTGGATTTACAGCACCTTCAGTGGAGTTTTCAATCGCAAGGACGCCGTAATCTACCCTTTTCGTCTCAACTTCCCTGATAACCTCCGCCTCACTTCGCATGGGTTTATATGTCGCTGAGGAGCCAAAGTTCTTTATGCTGGCTATGTGAGTGAAGGTAGCTTCGGGACCAAGATACGCCACAGATATAGGTTTTTCAAGTGAGCGACATGCTGATATGATTTCTCTATAGACGTACGCCAATCCCGAATTTGGAAAAGGCCCTTTGTTGATTGCAGTAAGCCGTTGGAGTATCTCTTTTTCTCTATGGGGAACGTAGTATGAAGAACCATTTTCGGTTTTCAGTTTACCGATCTCAAGTATGGTTTCAGTGCGCTTATTAAGTAATTCGAGGATTTCCTCATCCAGAGCATCAATTTTTTCTCGGAGTTCCTTTATGTCCACAGTCTATCCCTCATTTGAGCGATTATAATTATATTAAAAGAACCAGAAAATGTTCTAAACACTAAGACACAAAGATCACTAAGATTTTCTGTTTCCTTTATATTATTCCTTAGTGTTCTTCGTGTCTTTGTGGTAAATTTTCATTTTACAATGCTGAAGATCCTGCCAAGATGTGCGCTTATATCGTATACCGTCTGATCTGGGAAGCTTGAGTACGTACCCATCTCTGCGGTTATGTAATCGTTATAGCCAATATCCTTAAAAGATTTCATAACAGCAGTCCAGTTTATGTCGCTGTCCAATAGATAGGTAAAGGTCTTTGAGCCTACCCTGAAACCCTTGACATGAACTTTCACTAGCCTTGACCCAAGACTGCGGATCCAGTGCTGCGGAAATCCGTAAATCAATATGTTGCCAACATCAAAGTATGCCGCAACGTACTTACTCCCTATCTCGTCAATGTATTTTGCGAACTCTATCGGGCTAAGGAGGAAGTTGTTCCATACGTTCTCAATAGCTATGTAAACCTTCAGTTCCTCTGCGACCTTTGCCAGCTCTTTGATTTCCTTTTGAGACGTTGTGTAAGCATCCTCGTAGCAGACATCAGGATTGACCACAGCCGGAACGAGAAGAACTGTATTTGCACCGACAATAGACGCTGACTTGAGTGATTTCATCATCCCATCAACAGATTTCGCTCTTACGGCTGGGTCCGGGCTGGAAAGCGGATATTGCCAGTGTGCGCTGTTCATGATACTGGGTATTTCCAGTCCGTATTTGTCGGCTAATTCTTTCATGTTACGGCTTTCATCGTCAGTATCAACCGTCCCTATCTCGACGCCATGAAAGCCCGCATCCTTTGCCAGCCTAAATTTATCTTCCAAAGCACCGGGTACGCAACCCAGACAAATTCCTTTTTTCATATCATTCTCCTTTTTAGTTTTATTTATGTACCAATTTCGTTTCCATCATACCGCAGGATGTGGCTATAAGGCGGACGATACTGCCATGATACTGCGTTTATAATCTCCTTTTGCCTGTCTATTAGCTCTGAAGCAGGCAATTCTATAACAATATCATCCACGTCGTGAGGACCAATACGCCAGTGACCAAGAACTGCACCTTGAAACGCGCCGTCAATAAGTAAATATTGAAGAACTTCCTGTCCGCCAAGTGATTTTGGGGTCTCGGGGGTTTCCCCTGAGAATCGTCGTTTCAGTTCGCTGACGTGAGATTTTGCCAGAATGTCTGATCTGTGAAGCATAAATACAGATGGTACAACCTTGCGTGGTTCCAAAAAAATGTCTTTAGCAAGCATCCAGCCTTCTCCGAGTCCTTCTACTACCTTCGGTATGATGGCTTTATTTTTCTCCATATTCTGCACCAGTTTCAACAGAGATTTTGATGGAAATTGTGACCAATCCCTTAGCTGTTCCAGCGTTGCAAAAACGTGACTTTGAAGAAAACGCATTAATACCTGAGCGGCGGATTCTTCCCATTTCTCGCTTTCTACATGAATCTCAGTCCATTCTGTTGCGAATTCATACCAGTTGCGTTCCCAATCGCTGTTTACCTGATCCTCATAGACCATGAACGCCTCTTGAAGCCTATGTAAAGCAGGCGTGAGTTGTTTTATGAGTAACCCTGTCTCTTCTTTAATCTGTCGAGGAGTAAGGGTTTCAGAGCGTTTTATGGCATCAAGTACGGTTTGTTGCGTCTCGTTAAGCCACGGTAAAGAGCGGCAAAAAGCGTTTGCATAAACCTCTAAGTCTTCTGCAAGAACGTAACCGATGGTTCCGCCTAAAAAGCGTCCCTTGATGATAATACGTTCTCCCCTCATTTTGTTTGTCACATCACCGTCATCAAAGGCTGTCCGATGCACTAACCTTGGTGGGTCTCCCGGTGCTGAAAAAAACACAGGGGACACCGGTTGTAGAAGCCTGAAGAGTTCCTTATATTCTTTTGGGTCTTTGAGTGGTTCAGTAAGCCGCTGGCGTTGTAGACGCTCTGCGAGTATTGTTGTCATACTTACGTCGGTTGCTTCCATTACAGTTCCTCTTCAAATAAGAACACAAAACTGGGTACTATTGGTTCACCAATTTAATTTTTTAGCATAAATGAAAGGAATCAAATCCCCTCTGATTCCCCCCTCTTGAAAGGATGAGGGATGAAATATCAAATATCCTATATTCATCCTTCCGCTTTCATCCATCATCCTTTATAAAACGGGGGAAGGGGGGATTTAAAAAGCTTTCTATTATCATTAAACATTAATTTATCAAGCATTAACGCTTCACGTTACCGATCAGTTCTTCAAACGCCTTAATCTCATCAATACATGAAAGGACGCCTATCTCTAGTTCATATTCACGTTTTTCAAACGGTTGAAGGAATTGAAGCGTTCCACTCTCTCGTTCCTTATCTCGACCTTCAACGAGGCAGTTTGCAGGCTCCATGCCAACAACGTAAGCACCTTCTTCGTTCATCTTCCATTCGATGAATCTTGGCAATTGGCTTTTAAGGTACTTTACATAAAATCCAAAGCCTTGTCCATTATTAAACGCTTTGTTGACCAGAGCAGAATATGCGTAACCATCCTTATCAGTCATCATTTCGTGATAATATACTCTCTCTTTAAATCCCGGCGTTGGAGCTTGAAATTTATAATGATGTTCGGCATCAATTTTTGCTTCATCATCTCTTGTAACCATGCCTTTCGAGGTTGAGATCAAAAGAGAATCTTTATCAACCGCAGGGAATCCTCCATTTATATGGTAGAGATACATGTGCGGAACTGGCTCAAATCCCAGATTCTCAACAACGTCATGAAGATGGAACTTTGATTCGCCAAGCTTTGCCCATATCTTGCGGGTAAGAGCTATATTCTCACCAAAAAGGACTGCCTCACGCACCTTTCCCTGCACCCACATAACGTAATTATCATCCTGCCATTCGCCATCTGTCCAGACGTTCTTCGCAGGAGTATTCGATACTCGTCCATGCAGACCAAGTTCCTTACCTTCATCAACACAAGGTAAGCCTGCATAAGTCATTCCACAAGTTGCGATAAGCCCGCCGAAAAATCCTCTCAGCCATCCAAGCCCTTCTGGCTCAAAGAATGATGGATGAACATCCCCTGTTGGCGATCTCCAGCATAATGGCTGACCCTTATATTCCGCATAAGTTACATCCATACCTCTATCGGGTGTTACTGTAAAGCTAAATCCGCTTCCTGTTTTAATATCTACGGCATGAACGCCTTTTTCATTGCCATCGTTCAGCACGTAGCTCTTTGCGCCAGCGATCTGAGATATATCCCCGATCCTGCTCATTAATTCTTTTCTTGAATATTCCTGTCCGTATAGCTTTGCCATTTTTATCACCTCACTATCAACTTAATATTAATACATTTTCAACTATTAAATATACAATCTTACTTTGCTTTCTCTAAACCAAAAAGCCCAAACGGATCTGTGCGAAGGAAATCCTCATAAATCCCAATAACTGCTTTGGCTTTGAATAACTTACACTCGGCGTTACCAATACGACGTTCACGAATTAGTCCTTCTCGCTTCGCTTCTTCCCAGGCTTTCATCCATGGATCACATGGAGTTTCACCATACCCTACAGCCCAAGTATCAGCAGGATAATCTCGTATAATGTCCTCTGGGATTTTGAATATCTCCAAAATTTCATCTGGTATTTTCACTGTAGCGAGGTGCATGCTAGAACAGCGTCCAATACCCACACCAAGTAGGAGTGCCCATCCATCAACGTTAAGTAAATGCTTATACCCCTTGCTGTGTAGTTCTACATCACGTCCCCATGCGCACACTCTACCGTGATTCTTGCCCAATACCGTTTTGGGTCTTCTTCTAAACTCGTCTGCAATCACACCCATTCCTGTTCTTTCTTCAGAATCATCTCTAAGGAACCGAACTTTCCAAATGATGCCTCTCGCTTTTTCTTCTTCCGTAAGAGGCAATGCCCGGCTTACAGGATAGGCAGACATCACCAGTGCGCCATCCTCACCAACCACATTCATAAGTGCATCAACTACTGTGGATGCGCCGCCTTGCACATACCCAAAGCTACTCAAGGAACTATGCACCTCTACAGCATCACCACGCCCAAGCCCTAGTTTTTGTAGTCCATCCTCAATATCTCTTTGGGTGACTGGTATGCGACTTTGCTTTTCGGGGGAAATCATCATAACCTCCTTAGCCTGTTTTCGTGGTAATGACGGAAAACTTAGCGGAAAACCACTATTAAACTTTTATACCTTGAATACTGAGTCGAATTCGATACAGCGAAGTTGACCCTGTGATAAATAGAGTTTTCCAGTCCTTATCACCCCATGCTATATTAGCCGCCACTTCTGGGACGTCAATCCTGCCGAGTTTTTTTCCAGACGGATCAAATATTGATATGCCGCCCGGTCCTGTAACATAAGCGTTACCTTCTGAATCAATCTTCATACCGTCAACATTACCCGGTTCAGTTCCTTTTAGTTCGACAAAAATACGTCCGCTAGCAATCGTGCCGTCAGGTTTCACATCAAACACTCTGACATGCGCACGGTCTGTATCATCAATATACAAAAGTGATTCGTCAGGTGAAAATGCAAGCCCATTAGGCTTATCGAAGTCATCAACCAGCAAAGTCAAAGTCTTGCCATCTGCGGATAGACGGTAGACACCCTGAAATGGCAACTCCTGTTCTCCAAGATTGCCGAATTCGGCTGTGAGTCCATAAGGCGGGTCAGTGAAATATATACTGCCATCAGATTTCACAACCACGTCGTTAGGGCTGTTTAGTTTTTTACCATTATATTTATCGGCTATTGTAGCCACTGTTCCATCTTTTTCTGTGCGAGACACACGGCGATTTGCGTGTTCACATGCGATCAGCCTTCCCTGCTTATCCAGAGTAAGCCCGTTGGATTTCCCGCTTGGTTCTCTGAATAGCTCTGCGCCTTTAGCTTCTGTCCATTTTCTCATCTTGTTTGCGGGTATATCGCTGAAGAACAGGCATCCCTGAGAAGCATCCCAGATTGGTCCTTCTGTGAATACAAAGCCGGTAGCAATCTTTTCCGGCTTTGATCCTTTGGGAACAATATCACTAAATTCTCGTTTCATAGATTTTCTCCTTTCAAATATACTGCTCAAATATACTGACACAGCTAAATCATCTATTCACCATAATTCATTCTGAAATCTTTAAGATGCTTTGATTATAGACTATGTTTACGAAAGTGTCAACACAAAGGGAATAATTCAAATAGAAAGTAGCACTGCCAGCCGGTTGGCCAAACAATGAGCTTATTGGCGATAGAGCTATCGTTCCGCCCCCCAATTCAGATCAAACAGTCAAAGAACGCTGGGATTCTGCGAAGCGCGGCGAGATGGAATGTTTCGACTGGTGGTTCTGCCACAAGAAGATATAGGCTTACAACTAAGGTAACACTTTTTGAATCAGAAATTTAGCCACGAAATAGAGAAGATACAAGATGCAGGATATTGTTTTTACCTTGCATCCTATATTATGAATCCTGCATCTTTTCTAATATCCGTGAAAATCCGTGGCTAATTATTTTTATTATTACAGGCTAATAACAATTATCAATGGGATCATAGCTATTGCGAAAAAGATGATAATGAAATCTGTTTTTGTGAATTTAAGCTCATTGAGATAAGTTCTATCCCCGCCGCTGTAACACCTTGATTCCAGACTCATAGCCAGATCATCCGCCATTCGGAAGGCGTTCCTCAAAAGTGGAATTAGCAAAGCAGGTGCAAGCCGCAAATTTTTCAATATTTTATAACTCTCTAAATGAAATCCCCTCGACTTTTGAGCCATGATCAGCTTCTCTCCTTCCATGAATAATGATGGGATAAAGTGAAGCGTCACCATCATCATGATGGGAATTTGATCTACTGGAATTCCGATCTTTTTCAAAGGCCGTAAAATCTCTGATATTCCACCAGACAGGTGCAAGGGCATAGTGCTTAGGGTTAGTACAGCCCCTCCAAGGAAGATCAACAGGAATCGGTAGCTCATGATTAAACCATTGTATAAGCCTTTCCACATAGCTTTGATGGGACCTATTGAGAATAAGGATTCAGTATTGGCATCTGTGAAGAACACACTTAGCAGTATTATTGATAAAAAAAGCCACAGCATGGGTCGAACGTACCGTAAAAGCAGGCGAATTGGGAGACGAGACAGAAAGATCACAATCGCCATCAATGATGATACAATGAGAACCCCCCACATATTGTCAACAACGGATATGGAAATTGTGAGAGAGATGAATGACAAGAGTTTGGCTCTTGGGTCAAGGTGGTGAATTGAGGAATTTGTTTGATAATATTTACCTATTGCTAAATTCTGTAAAAGCAGCATTTTACATAATCACTTTGCTCCATCTATCGTTGTTGACGGATGTTTGGTAATCTTTACCAAACGATAATAATAAATTTTAATTAGCCACAAATAAAGGAGAAAAAAAGATGCAGGATACAAAATACAGGATAGTAGAACAGCATCTTGTATCCTGCATCTTGTATCTAAATTTGTATCAGTATCAATTCGTGGCTAAATCATGGTATTTAGTATATAAACTTCCACGTAACGTCGCTGTATGACGAATTCCAGCAGTCGTCTACCTCTGATATGCTTCCATGTCTCGCTCTATCAGGTGAGACTTCGACTTCCAGCGTACGCCAACGGTATAACCCCTTCTCGTAAGCAAAAGTCTCACCGTCGTCATCAAAGAGATTGAAAGTGCTGGACGTGTTTCCAAAGTGCCATACTTCTAATGTTACAGCCTCACCAGCTTTTGGTGCGCACTGCATAATCGGCATCATTGGTATGATCCCGCCTTCTTTGACAAAGATAGGAAGTTTTTCCAATCCCGCTGAGACATTAATCACCTTGCCGCCTTCAAAACGTTCACCTGTCTCAAAATCGTACCATACGCCTTTCGGCAGGAATACATCTCTTGAATTTTGACCGGTGAACAGCGGTGCTATCAGCATGGAGTCGCCAGCCATGTATTGATCGTCTTTTTCCATGTTAGCGAAATGCAGATCGTCTATTTCATCTTGAGTGCCTATCTCCAGTGCCATCCCTCTGAAAGGCGGTGTTCCGTCAAAGTGATAACGGGCAAATGCGGAATAGAAGTACGGCATCAATCTCATTCGCAAATTGATGTATTTCTGGACAATACCCTCAACTTCAGGGAATGACCATGGTTTTGTTCCATCTGCCCATGCGTTGAGCATTGCCAGAGGGGAGAAGCATACAACTTGAAGCCGTCTGATCCATTCTTCAGCGTTCCTTGCGCTTCTTATCTCAGGCGACCACAGCAGACCGCTGAATCCAGAGTTGCACAAAGCCCTTACAAACTGGCGATGATCGTAGAGATCCGAGTAAAGCGCAAATGGCAGCGGCGATGCGCCTGCTGCTGATGCTCTCACCAGTCCGTAAGTCCTTCTGTCATGCTTTTTAAACATATCAAGTATCATCTTCTGCAAGGTAAGCCCATACACCTGACGTACCTGCTCACCATCGTGGCCTGATGGGAATACAGCGTGAGCAGGGAACATCCATGAACTGCCCGTTAATTCACTGCCATCGCACTCGTCAAGCTTATATCCCGATACGCCGATACTGATATGATCTCTTTCGTGCTGATCTTTGAGTATATCCTGCGCTTCCTTCAAAGAATAATCGGGTGCAAGCCCGCCCCAGACCGTATGCGAGCCAGACAAAGGCTCAAGTTTGGGATGTATCCTTGCTTCTGGAGAGACGTAAGGATGTTCCCACAGGTTTATTTTGAAGCCCATTGAACCTATCTTGCTGACGAACTCGGTAGGATTTGGGAAACACCCTGACCATTCGTAAGTTGATGGATAGCTCTTTGTATGCCACCCCGGCTCAAGACCGATCACGTCGCATGGCATCTGACGCTTTCGAAATTCCTCAGCCTCCGCTATCGCCTGTTCATCGGTGAAGCTAGTAGGCACACGGTGCCAGAATCCGAGTCCCCATCTAGGTGGAAGCGTGCCTCCGCCGCAATACAGATTATAACGCTTTACTACATCCTGAATATCATTGCCAGCGAAAACTAAAACCTCGAAACCGCTTGATGACGTGACTACCTCCACTAAATCGGATGGCGGGGTCGCCTGCCAATCGGGGTCTTTGTTGCGATCTTTCAGGGTGACTGGATACCCTTTTCGTCCACAAGAACCGCAGTAGATTGTGACGATGCGGGAAGTATTCACGAGGACGCCGTAACCCCTGCTTGAAACGTAAAAAGGCACAGGGGCATGTGATTCTCCTACGTCAATAATCGGATCGCTGTTTACACGAAGATACCTCGTCCTGCCTCGATGGTTGACCCTCATGAACTGAAGCCCAAGACCAAAGATTTTCTCGTTTCCATCTAATGGGAAACAGGCGATAGTCCTTCCACCGATTTGTTCTGTCATGATCAGTTGCGGGTTGAAAGGAAATGGCTTACTGCCAAGTACTTTAAGAGAATCCAAAGCAGGTTCTATACCTACTACCGAGAGAGGCGTGTAAGTGCTGGCATTTCCTGCTGTTGCGCTCCAGACTCCCGGTGCTTTTTGTGTCCATACTAACGTTTTCAAAAACAACCTCCTTTTTTATTTCTTAATCTCCAGCTATAAAGAAAACCATCTTCCACACGCCATTTTCCTTTTTAAAGCATGCTCGATAATCCTCTATGCTGCGCACATATTTTCCAAAAACATACCCTTTAACACCATCAAGTGTAGAGATTTCTATCCATGGATATGTTTCTCCATTGATTGTTTCACTTCCAGTTTTACTTTCACTATTACGTACAACACAATAATCTAATCTGGTAATAACCTTTGATTTTGAACTAGGCTTAGAGCGGACATTCACATTTCTCCCAATAATCGTAGAACATTCATACGTCTCGGTATTGGCGGGTACGTCCCCTCTTGCGAAAAAGATAGGGGCTGTAAATGATGTCTTATCATCACTAAAGGAACCACCCAATCTTAATACTTCCCCAAGCTCATACCAGATTTCTGATTTTTCAGGATTTTCACCTAACTTCCAAAATATTATAAATCCTTTTATTACAGTATCTCCTTCACTCCATCCGCCCCAACTGTAGTTTATTGTATCCTCAATATGCTCTAATAAGTATTTGAGGTCTTTCTTTTTAACTGCATCAATCAGTTCATCACGGAATTTTTTGAAATCAGGATTTTGATCTGCCTCATCCATAGGAATGAACGGATTTTTGCATAAGTAAACATCTATCCCACTACCTGTTATAACAGCATCATAAATTTTCTCATTATTTTTATCTATTATCAGCCAATTCTCGAATCTTTCCCTGTCCACCCATACTCCCCCTTTTGATATGTCAATATTTTGAGAGAGTGTATGCCTATTTTTTACAAACTCCTGTCGCAAACCATCTGAGATTTTTTTCTCTTCCAGATCAGTTTGGTACACCAGCTCCGTATTAAACAATAATTCACGTATTAACCTGTATCTGGCAAATATTTTGGGGTAAGTGAGTTCTGATGAAAACATTTGTGCAATATTTTTGAGGGTTGATAATTCAAAAATAACTATTACAAGAATCCCTAAGATCAATATCCGAATTCGATTGGTTTTCATTTATATGTTCCCTTGTGTTCTATCGGTACTGTCAAATCCACCGGTCCAGATCGAATGATTTTTGTTCTTTATCCTGCTAAACAGTAAAGATAACCATCTCTACATCCAATATAGATTTTACCCTCCCATACTATAGGGGTTGATTCAAAAGAGCCTTGAGCTTGAAAATAAGCGATCTTAATAACCTTGATTTTCCATGAGATGCCTGATTTATTTCTAATTGCTTGAGTATCATTGCTTCCTGCTCTATAATAATTTATTTTGAATACGTTCACTTTGTTGTCGTAACCAGCCGCTATGATATAATCATCAACAATAATCGGCGTGGAAATAGAAGGACCAAGCTTTTCCTTCCATATTAACCTGGGGGTGGAGTATATCTTCTTACCATCTGGACCATAGACCTTATAAGAATTAAGTTTATCCTGTGAAACCAGATAGAGATAACCATCAATCGCCGAAAAGGCAACAAGGGAAGGCTTTGATTCTGTAAGGTTGTAATCATCGTTTATTGATACAGAACCAATCACTCCTCCTTTCCAATCAGCGCATATAACGTTTTTGGTAGGAAAATACCATATCACTGCGTCTTGAGGTTTCTTTTGAGGATCTAACTTAAATACACCACCTCTTCCACGAATATATTGCTTTTCCACTCCAACAATAATAAATCCGCTTCTGGTAATAACAGGAGTAGAATCAAGGTCTGCGCCAATATAAAAATCCCAGGTAACCCCTTGAGTCTTTATATCTATTCCATATACATGCCCTGACCCAGCGGCTACGTATACCCTATTACCAAGAACAGCAGGAGATGACTCTATTACCAGGTTTCCTCTGTGCCTTTTTGCATCTTCCTTTGTATATAATTTTAATGTCTTGATCACCTTCGGCTGGATCATACCGTCTTGCTTAACGGTCTTCGTTGGATCTATAATATAGAAAATGCCATTCTCCGCTCCTAGGTATAACAAACCATCTAAAATGAGCCCGCTTCCATCAACATCTCGGCTATAGCTCTCTGTCTTGGCAATATTAAGTCTCCATAATTCTCTGCCTGTTTTAAAAGAGATTGCTCGATAGCTTGGAATTACAGCACTGTATAGACTATTATTAAAACCTCTACGGCTACCTTGAAGAATAATAACTCTTTCTTCAGAAGTAATGGCATTCGGATTGATGAAGACAGTTGAACTTCCTTTAATAACGTCGTCAAATTTGTATTTCCAGAGAACCTCTCCGGTCAGAGCATCAATCTTTCTCAAACGCCAGTCGTAAGCACCGATTATCAGATAAAGACGGTTGTTTTCTTCAATTAACAAAGGCTGTCCTGTCCAGCCTGTACCATACCAAGTCTTAACCTGCTTATTCACTTTTGTCTTTCCTTTGCCTAACCAGATTTTCCATACAACATCCAGCTTATCGGGAACAGGTCCTTTCCCATAAAACCTTCTACATGAACCACCAAGAAAAGATGGTATATTTACCTTCACCTTGTTTTCATCTTCTTTAAATTGAGTGGTAAATAATTGGCTTGATAGGCAAAACAAAATTAAAGAACCTAGCAAAGATAGGAATTCTCTTCTTGTCAAATGGCTACCCCTTTCATCTTCGATACGACGATGGAATATTACGCCATTAATACCATAGACCAAGATCAAGCCTTAGTATCGTTAGACTTTCATTACCAGTGTTTACAACTATCAGCTTATTCTTTCCTGAATGAATGACATTTGTTGGAACAATAAACGTTCCACAAATATCCGCCTTTGGCTCACGGTTTAGGGTATCCTGATCCATAAACATCAGGAATATGTTGCCTGATGCGGTTTTTCGTGGTTTACCAAAGTTCTCTCCGTTGACGGAAAGCTCATAACTGCCATTAACGGCAAGCAGAAACAATGCCCTTGACGCAGGGAACGCATAGCTCGGAAGATAAAGCTCAAGTTCTACACTCTTACCAGCTTCAACGGTCACCGGCAAAGGTGTCGGCTGATCAATGTTCGGCACTCTGTAATGATTACTTATCAACGTGTAAAGCGCAGGCTTTTTAATCTTCTGTGGATCGTCCAGATCAGCGATCCAGTCGTAAGGCTGTTCTGCGATGTACTCCGTCCAGCATGGAAAATTAAACAGATTCAGACCATCTGCACCTTGATTTTACATGCTGAGTGTCCATGCTCTGTAAGATTCGACAGTGTGGCAACGCCCACTGTGGTTCATATCTGTTCCTGCATATATCGGTATTTCGGGCAGAACAGCGTGGAACTCGTCAAAATTTATGCGATAATCACAGGAAAGGAATGGTGCAGCCGTAACAAAGTCCAGCATTTTCCATTCAGCAAGGTCAATTCCCAGACGTTTACATCCTTCAACCCACGTTGGAACTCTAGCGGACAGCAAAATCTTTTTACCCCGACATTCCCCGATCTTGTCAAGCATAGCTCGAACATTGCCCATGAAATGAGTTAGCGCATGGCGTTTCTCCCATACTTCATCGAAATTCTTACCAGACAGATGGCGTGGAAAGCGCATCAAGTCAAGCTGGAATCCATCAACGTCATACTTGCTCGCAATGTCTTCCAGACTGCTCAAGATATAGTCCTGAACCTCCTGACGTGAATAATCCAGACAGTAGCTCATCCACTCAGCACGATTGTTCCGAACAGCTTCAGCGTCAACGATAAGATCGGGATTATTCTTCTTGAATTCGCTTGCATCCCAATGGTTCGATTCGTTGGCATTGTGTACGTCGTTCATCCTGTAAGTTATAAAAGCTTCCTTCCCACTCCGTTTAAGGTACTCAAGGAACTTACCGAAAGGATCATTACCGCGCTCAAAGGCAATCTAAATCTAAAGTGTACCCAATTGTCTAGACAAAAATGAAGCATATTTAAGATGGTATACTTGGCTTAACCCAGTTAAACCTTCACTGCTCTTTGATAGCTTCCAATGATACATGAGCTTTGAATTTGCTGTCATAACGCTTTCTGGTGGTCATAGATGGAACTCCTTATAGTATGGTTTCAAAGAGCATTGTTTCCGAGGCTTAACTACTTTTAACATATTTTTGTTTTGAAAGTCCATCTTAAAGTGCTGTCCAGTTTTCGGGGTACATTATAATATTTAGATTCTATCTTCATTAGTTAAATAATATCAGACTTACCTTGCCAATGCAATCATAAATATGATAACATAATGCTTGTTGTCCCAAACTCATTTCACCTGAATTCTTTCCATTTCGTGTAGTTTTGATATAGACATAGTTTATTCTTTTTAGTAAGATCAAGTTGATTATTTAAATAGATAAAATCGGATCTAAGGATAGATATACGGAGGGTATACATTGAAAGCGGGTATAGTTTACGGTCCAATGGACATAACAGTAGAAGAGATCGAAACTCCAACACCGGGTCCCGGTGAAGTTCTGCTTGAGATAAAATCGGCGGGAATATGCGGTAGCGATTTGCATTATCACAGGTCTAAACCTGATGGAAACCGTGTAAGGAGAGTGATGGGCGGTCACGAATTAAGCGGAATCATAACAGGCGTTGGAGAAGGCGTTAAGCTAAAGACTGGCGACAGGGTTGGTATCGAGCCTTTGCTTGGATGTGGTAACTGCCAGTTCTGCCATGTGGGAGACTATCATCTGTGCGCAGGATTGACGCACCCGGGCGGAGGGTTCAAGGAATACACTGTAATCTCAGAAAATAAGGTCTTTCCTATTCCAGACAACGTTTCTTATGAGGAAGCGGCTGTGTTGGACTGCCTTGCAGTAGGAGTCCATGCAATACATAAAGCAGGAACAACCATCACTGATTCCGTTGCTGTGATAGGCGATGGCGCAATTGGATTATCAACACTGGAGGTGGCAAAGGCAACTGGCGCTAAAAGAGTAGCTTTGATAGGCCATCATCACAAGAATCTTGAGATCGCTAAAAAAGTAGGTGCAGACATCACTATAAACTCGGCAGAGGAAGACGAAGTTGAAAGGATAATGCAGTTCACAGGCGGATCAGGATGTGATGTAGTTTTTGAGACTGTTGGAAGCACGTCAGGCACTATGGGAAAGGCTATCCAGATGGCAAAACCCGGCGGAAAGATCGTGGTCGTCGGGATATTTACAAAACCTGTGGAACTGGAATTGTGGCGGTCTCTGAGATACGAGATAGACATCATTTTTTCGTACAGCTATTCAACATGGAAAGGTATCACTGAATTTGAGATAGCACTTGACTTATTATCCAGAGGGAAATTGGATGCAAAGTCGCTGATAACTCACAGATTTCCATTAGACAGCATAAGCGATGCGTTTCAGGCGGCTTTGAATAAAGAAGAATCAGGAGCGTTGAAAGTATTGATAACTTACCCTTAATGAAGATTAAAAGGAGGAGACTTCGATGCCTAAATCTGAACTGCCAAGCATTAATACTTGTATAAAAAGCGTTCTATCAGAGTTAAATGCCCCGATAGACATTCATGATTTTTACAACAAAGTTCTGGAGATCCGTCCATCTTCCAGTAAAAATCCAACTGCTAATATTCGCAACAATATAAGAAGTAGCTTTGTAGGAGAATCCCTCGCATTTCTCGACAAAGAAACAATCACTCCGCTTCGCATTGCCATGCCCGGTGTTCGATTTCGTATTCCTCTTTCCGATATAGAAGTGCGTAAAAAAATACTAATAATAGAATCTGCCTTTCAACCATTTATCAGTCGTCGTGATAATCCAACAACCTACAAAATTGTTGATAAACAAGGAAATCTTTTATCTGGAAAAATTGTACCCGTTAGTCAACACGCCGATGGATTACTAGGGGATTTTGAATACACTGCTAATGCTTTTGATTTGACTAAATGGGGTCAAATGAAACTAGCAAAACCTAGCGACAGTATTATCGTAACCATCGAATCATGGGAACCAAAGCGATTTCGACTCGATCTTGAATCGAAGAATGAACGTCGCAACCATAAGGATGAAATTGCAGATAAGAACAAAGAACTGGCTGATATATTATTTGGTATGCTGGAGGCATCCGCCAATGAGAGTATTTACATAAGAGAATCTGTAATTACAGCATATTTGCGCTTATCTGATCCGAAAGGATACCCGGGTGATCATTGGATTGATGTGTTAGACAAGGATCCACGTATGAAATTCGATGAATTTTCGATAAGCTATCCTGAAAATCGAGGTTTCATGGAATCTATTATAGACAGGACACCTCCAGTCACTAAGCAAAAGTTTACCACGCAGCAGGCAGATCAGGTGTATTGCTTCAAGGCTATGTTTAAACATAAAACAAGCATCTGGCGGATTATCGAGATTCAGGGGAAACAAACGTTGACTAATTTTGATGATATTCTCCGTGATGCTTTTAGCCACGATCCGTCGGATCACCTGGGAGGATTCTGGAAGCTGATTCGACGGGGTCAGGGTAATCGTTTTCGGGAGATGGAGCTTGGTGATGTAGACCCATCAGGCGAAGGAACCGGCGCAAAGCTGAAAATCGCTGAACTAGGTCTTAGCGTAGGGGACAGGCTGAAATACGTGTATGACTTTGGAGATTGGATAGAACATGAAATATCACTGGAAGCAGTAGAACCTTCAAAGGCAAAGACTAAATATCCCCGCATTTTAGAACAGAATAAGCCGAAATATTATTACTGTGAACATTGCAAAACCAAAGGGGAAAAGACAATAGCGGTTTATGTGTGCATCACTTGCTCTGACGAAGAGCAACGAGGAGTATTTATATGTGAAAAGTGTAGCGGCACTGAACATGAAGATCACTACATTGACGAGATTACTTATTGAGATATTGGACCAATTGTCAAAATATTAAACCCTCTTTTGTATCCAATCTGTTCCATCTTCTTGAAAGTGGCTTTTAATCCACGCACTTGAGTCGAGGTAATAAAATATCATCGGTGATCTTTTATCAAAAGCTCTGAAGCAGGAATACTATACGTTTGGTACATTCTTAATAAAGATAGATGAAAAGGACAGACAGCTTGAGTATAAGCAGATGTCCTGGTAGAGACGGTTACAACTGAATAAGGAAGGAGCAAAGAGTGATGTGTGCATTAGGAAAGACATATCTGGGTATTTGTGTGTTTTTGTTGGTTAGCGGGCTTTGTTTGTCTGCTGCAGCGGCTGAAATTGAGAATCTAGCCAGAGGCGGTGACTTTGAAGATGGCGACATTGATAAAGCCAAGTGGAATCTTAACCTGGGCAATGCCGGAGTTGGCACCATGTCCATTGATAAGAAACAAGCGGCTATTGGTAAGATGAGCCTGTTTATCAGCGGTATCGGTTTTGCTGCTGCAGAATCATGGAAGCCGCAGATAGACCAGGGCAACATTGATATCCTTGAAGAAGGCGTATACACTATTTCAGCTTTTTTGAAAGCTGAAGCGCCTCGCAAGGTGGGAATGTACGCGGAAATTCCTGTAGACCCCTGGACCAAAGTTCCGGACCAAGTGATGAATGTTACCACAGAATGGGTGGAATATTCGGCTACCGGTGTGCCGCCAGGTGGCGGGGTAGTAATCGGATTCAAGAACGAAGGCGAAAAAACCAGCTACTGGATAGACGGCGTTAGGTTCTACGCCGGAAAATATGTGCCTACCGATGTTGGAGGCGTGAAGATTTCTGTGGCTTCCGAGAACAAGTTAGCCACTACCTGGGCGAATGTAAAAACCCGATGATAATATTATATCATTGTAAAAATCACCGAATTTCAAGTTCTATAAACAGCAAGTTTATTGGCTTTGTCTACTACTACGATTTTATCATCAGGTTCCCTTGATAACCACGTATCAATGATCTCTTGTGGATTATTTACAGGCTCGATCCCTATGCTTTTCATTACTGAATCGCTTAAACTCGAATATCCGTATACGTGGATTTTCTTTAGCAGGCGTTTAAATCTATACGCCTTGTAAGTGTGAAACTTAACGTCTGGTTTGTCTAGTTCGGCAGTGAGTGCGTCAAGGTTCATCATCATGGCGTTGTGGAAATCGTCAATCTCCTTCTGATTTACACCTGTATGTATGCCGAGAGCGCATTCGCTTATCCATAACACTTCACCATACTGTTCAACAGCCTCCGAAGTCAGTTCCAGAGAACGTTGCCCGCTGTATAAATAACTATCCTCGGATGCCCCGCCCGGACTAACTACCAGATGTCGGACAGGTTTGACTCTAAAACTGAATACCTCGTCAGCTTGTTTGATCCCGTTTCGTGTCACCGTCTCTATTGCTCCCGAATGACTCCATAAAACATCACCATCGCTAATCATTGCCAGAGTAAAGATCGGTCTATCTCCAGCGATAAGGCTTATAGCATCAATCATATCAGACGTAAGGGGGTTCTCTTGCCGTTGTTTATCATAATGCCAGGGATGGCGACCGTAATTGGATTTTTCATCTTTAATTAATCCACAGTGATTGACCCGTATAGTATCAAAGGCGCATATACCGGGGAGGAAATGCTTGTTTGCGGCACTGTATCCAGCGAAGTAATGCGGTTTCATATCTGACCCGACAACAAAAATATCAGCGTCAAGTGCCTTCTTATTCGCTAAAACTCTGGTTCCCAGAATTGTCGTTCCCACGTAATCAAACTCATCATAAGCTCTTGAATCGTTTATGGAAACGTCAAATCTTAATCCAAGCTCTTTAGCGATATTTTGAATCATGGATTTTATCTTTAAATTCCTTTCATCTCCGGGGTTATGAGTTCCAGTAACGACAATATATTGAACCATATCCGCTTTGATTAATCTTCGGGATAAAGATGATACGATTTCTCTGCGTGGTTCCGATCGTGTGTAATCTTCAATCGTTACACAGACTTTCTTTCCCGCAACCAGATTTTCTAACCTTTGGCTATCAACGGGATTATTTAAAGCAGATTCAAATGCTTCTTCTGGCTTATATACTTTAGCTGGTATAACAGGCTTTAGAAAACCAGCGAGATTCTTTTCCTTTACGTAAAGGCTTTTCTTTCCAGCACCATAACTTAGGGTTAATTCTTTGTTTACCATTTTTTATCAGTTCCATCCTATTCAGCTTAATTGAGGCATGAAAATATAGACATTGAATAATTAATAGGTTAATAATAAAGACTAACACACCCCTTACGTTTGCTTCGCATCCGTGTTTCCCCTCTCAAGCGGGGATTTAGAGCCAATTCTCCTTTTGAGAAGAATTCGGGGGGTTATTATAAAATTCCAGAGTGCCTAAGTATTTGTATATAGTGATACCCATCACTTTTTTCGTACAAAAATTTTCAAATCTCCGTTATGTTTAATCAGACTATAATGCTTCTTTATCTTGGCTTCTACATCGCTTCCGGACGCCAACGCCCACGTAATTATGTAATCTATATCGTTGGCGTATTCAGCGAAATCCACCTCACCCGGACTGCCTTCTATTATTCCCGTGTCGGGCCTGTGTAAATTGGGTTTGAAAAACGTGGGGAAATAGTCTGTGGTTGCCTCGTAATTATCCAATTCGATACATCCTGTCGCATAACCATAGTGTCCTACGGAGTGAAGAAACATCCCGATCCGATAGCTTCTTCCAGCATTATTGAAGGCTAGGGGCATTACAACCTTGTTCTTTTCTACAACGTCATATCCTGACGTATATATCTTCATATCGTCGCTTTGCATTTTGTGATAGTAGCTTGCATGTGCTATATAAGCAACCGCCAAAATCATAAGTGCTGAACCGATAACACCTTTTGCTATCTTTGGCATATCCCAACTCAGCCATGGTATAATTATCAGAAATGGAAACAGGCTCATTCGGGTCTTTATGAATCCGCCTCCGGACATGCCATCCGGGGCTTTTAGATATATGATGAAAAAGGCTATACATAGAATCAGAAAAAAATCTTTCTTTTCAATCCTGAAACCAAACTTCCATTTTTTCGTAAAGAAATGATCCCTGATAAGAGTATAGAAAAACAGGCATACAAACGCTCCTGTAACAATTTTTCCGAAGATTATCTGTTTTTGGCTGTAGTATACCAGTGATTCGTTGCGGATAAAATATTGCCATAGTTGTTTTAGTTGCCATGCACCAGGATCACTTGCTGTATTGCCTTTAGTATAATACAGCAGTAATGCGATTACAGGCAACATACTAAGCAAGCTCAATAAAACCTGCTTCCATCTGATGCGGTGTAGAAATTTCCGTACTGAAGTAACAGACTCTTCCTCGTTTGAAAAAGAGACTAAACTCAGGATAGCCATAACGCCAATAGATAATAACGCAAGCACTAATGATACGGCATGGCAAAAATATAGTATAATCAGCAGGACAGCAAGTATAACAGTATTTTTCACATTAAAGGTTAGAAAATGCTTCAGCCAGTATCCTATGGATATTACGAATAGAGCGGTGCTAAGTGCAAAGTTATAAAATCCCATGAGGAACAAATAATTATAAATGAATGGGAATCCAATGAATATAAGCGGTGCCCTATCCTTTCCTGCCGCATTTAAAAGATAAAGCATCCCAACAGCCATAAGGATTACGTAGACAGTCAGTAATATCTTTTCGGCGATCAAGGGTGGAACCAGATACATGAGCAACATCATGAAAGCATGTGAAGTCCAGTTGGGAACGAGTTTTTTGTTAATTTCGTAGAATTCGCTGAATCTGTAATTGGGGTCGTTATAATGCTTTAGTATGAAGGAGTTATAAATGTGACAGGGACCGTCCTGCGCTGGAAAGTATTTAAAGACCCAGATCGGTAGTATATAAAGCAATAACACTAATCCAAAGCCTAAAAGCCATAGATTAATTGATGACAGTATGGATCGAGGATGTTCCAAAGAATGCTTAACTAATTTTAATTTGAAGGAAGTTATCATATTTGTAACCTTTCTATTACTAGTATTATAACTCAATTCCTAAATGAGTCAATGGCTTTATACGTGAAAACGAAAGGTTTTTGTTGATTCAGATTAGAATTGTGTAAATGGCTTAGTCAAACGCATGAGATGATCGCGGCAGTATCTCTGGGATATGCCGATGAGCAACCTAATGCACGACCTCGCAAGCCTTTTGATGAAGTAACTGAATGGTTTTAAAGATTATCTTGACAAGCCATAAAAATAGATGTATATTCCTACCGTTGGATACATAGTAGGTTTTTGAATATCACCAACACTCTGTAGAGTGATTGGCAAAGGGAGGTGAAGATTATAAGTCGTTTTTAATTTATTTTTTAGCATCACTTGCGCTGTTAATCGGTGTTGTGTATTAAATAACGTTAGTATGCAAGCAATAAGTGAAAGGAGTTGTCTAAAATGAAATTGTTAAGCTTATGCCTGATTATGTTTGTTTTGATTTCATTTTTAACATTGGAAACAGCTACTGCAAAAGACAAATGGAATAAAGGTGAAAACCGCATACGCAACAGCAATTTTGAGAATGATACGGTTGGCGCACCTCCTGCGGAATGGAATCTGGAAGATGGTACATGCTGTGATAGAGGTGGGGAATATCGCTGGATGGTTGATGATTCAACAGCACACACAGGTAAAAAAAGCCTGAAGATCATCGGTGTTAAGGCAACAGGAACTGACTGGCATGCGAAGGTTCGCCACATGAATTCCTCAATGGAAGCAGGAAAAAAGTTCACTATTGCATTCTGGGCTAAAGTGGATGTCAATGAAGGCAAGAAAAGGGACGTTACAACAGGCTTACAGATGCAGCATGATCCATGGACAGGTTATCATAGCCTAACTATTATTCTTGAAAGTAACGATTGGCTAGAGTATTTTGATACTTTTGAAGCAACTGCTAATGTAGATGCTGATATGTGGGTTGCTCTATCCATAGCTCAATCAGATGTGGATTTCTGGATTGATGATTTTAGGTTCTTCGAGGGAATGCCAAAAGATGAAATAGTTTTGGAACTACCGAAGATCGCTGTGAATCATACAGAAAAGCTGACCAGCACTTGGGGTAGAGTTAAAAAGTATTAAAGCTAAATATAACCCTTTTGATCAGGAAGGAATAAACAAATGAAACTTTACATTGTCTTCGTGTTGATACTGGGTTTTTATTTAACTGGTGTATTATCAGCCGAATTAGTCTTTCACGAGACTTTTGAATCAGACAAGCTAAATGAGGAAGCATGGGGAACGGCTGGCGCTGGTGTAGGCGGTCCCAATGGCGGCATTATTTCTGATAAACAAGCTCACAGCGGCGCCAAGTCTTGGTGGATAGGCAGCACCAATGGCATATACCACATAGTCAATCCCCCTTTACAAACAGCAACCATATATATTTACTTCTATGACAATGCAGATGAAGCAAGTATTAACGCTCAAGTTATAGGATGCACGTCCGAAACCATTAAAGTCACTGGATGGCCCATAGGCGCTGGCAGTTGGATGTATATGGGCTTATGTACAACAAGTCCAGCATGTAAGGCTTATTATTTCAGATCCGCAGATAAGGGTGAAATCTGTGTCGGTGACAAGAGAGAGACAGGATGGCATCTGTTTGCTTACGTCATTGATCAGGGCAATTTGAGTGCCTACGTTGACGGAAAGAAGATGGAGGACTGCAAAATGACCCAGCTTGGTAACTTTGTGATCTTCCATGCCTGGTCGGATGCTCAGTTCCTTGTAGAAGGCGGGTTCGTTGACGATATATACATATTCTCTAATAAAATGGACCCGGCTAAAGACCCTACTCTCGCTGTGGAATCAAACAGTAAATTAGCAATAACCTGGGGTGATATTAAACGATAGATGTTCTGATAGAGAAGATTGCAGTGATCATTATCGAAAAAGGAGATAACCATGAATAGATGGAATTATCGAATTTTAGAGTATGAGGTAAAAGGTGGATATGTCAGAAAAATGAACCTGAGTGAGGATTATTTATCTGAATTAAATACTCTTGGCAGAGAAGGTTGGGAATTGGTTGGTATCATACCATTCACAGAACCACAGGGGCGCTTATCCAGAATACATCTGATTTTGAAAAAGCCCGAATGAAGGCAGATGGCAAGACAGATAGAGTAACATTATCATCAAGCAATAGTTTGACATTTTCTTTCGGGGAACCTTAGCTTAAAGTTATTTCATAGTCATTTACCCATGTCTATAAACTATTCTTATTGTGAAGATGCCTTATTTTCTGGATTTGATTGAGCAAGCAAAGCGGAAATAATACGTCTAGTTTTACTAGCGCCAAATATTGCTTTCAGGATTTCAAGGAATTCTTTTTTTGAATCTGCCTGAAATGAATCTGGTCCTTGTTCTTCGGACTGAGCCCATCCCGGCAATTCCCTTTCTTGCATTGTCCAGGGTGAAAAGACTTTTTTATCCTCGAAATCCTTATAGATTTCATTATAAATATCTTCTCCCACTCGCACAATTACTGGATATAAATCAATGTTGTGCCAAATATTCAAAAGTCTATATCGGTAGTTGTCCAAAACTGGTGCTACAATATTCAAACTATAAGAGAACTCATAACTGTTACTTTCTTCTGTTTTGATTTCTGCCAATATTATATTTTTTGTCATTTGTCCTAACATTGCCGCCTGTTGATCCAATATAACAACAGGGGGAATTACTTCAGAAACTTCAGTAATTTCTGCTGGCCATAGATTAGTCATATCAATCATCTCCTTATCGAATAATTAAAGATTAAGCCCGAAAAATAGTGGTAAATGATCAGAGACAGTATCTTTTCTAGGTATTCCATTCTCAGAGAGAAAATTAGTATATCCATCAGAAGTCAGAATCTTTAAATCGTGAATATTGAAATATGCTAGGAGGTCTGGTCGTATCAGAACCTGATCGTAAATATACCATCGAAGATTAGTTTCTTCTGCTTGTTTATAATAGTAAGTTCCCGGTGGATTAGAATTGAAATCACCAAGAAAGTTCCACATGGGATTATAGAAAAAGATATGATCTTTTCTTCCAACCCTACGTACCCTTTCTTGAGCAATAGATCGGCTCATTGTTCCATTTAACCCGCTTGCCATTATAACTCCATCTTCAAAAGGATTCATATTCAAATCACCAACAAGAACCGTTTTTGTATGACCTATAATTCCTTCTGCCTTTTTGATTGATTTTGAAAGGTCAACGCTGGCGATGATTTGACCAGGATTTTTCCCAAAAAGCTTACTGCGAAGATGAGACACTGAGAGTAGAATATCAACTTTATCCTGAATATTTAAATGCCTTATTGTAAACTTATCATTTTCCAGAACAACAGGTATAGATTTTTCAGGAAATCTTGTGAATATCTTTATTCTTTTACAACCAATACTTGGTATATAGTAATATAGTCTATTCGTTGATTCATTCAAGGTTAATAGCAATGTAGCTGGCGCAATGTCACATTCTGCCAGCATTATTACGTCAACTTCATGTCTTAATGCAAGTCTAGCGATAATTGACTGTATTGGATTGTTTTTTATATTCCAGAAAAGAAATGTTATCATAATGATTTTGAACGACTTACCTGTTTTCTATAAACCAATATGCTAAAGGCAAATAACAAGCACGATGTATAATACAAAGGATAGCAGAAGAAAGCATTAACCGAATTCTGATCAACGAACTTCCATCTAGCAACGAATATATCAGATATGTAAAAGAGCAAAGCACCAAGAGATATTATCATCTGACTCAAGCTTGATCGTGTTCCCAATGCTAAAACTACCATAGCTGTTATGACGATCATGTAAATGGAAACAAATATTTTATCGAAATCGGGTATGAAGGGATATAGCCAATGAAAAATAACGCTACTTGAAATCAGGAAGATACCAAGTGATACAAAAAGCCCTTTTTTGTTAAACCCATGAAAGAAAAAGGCAATAATAAAGGCTAGATGCCCCAAAAGAAAGGCAAGTAGACTTGCTATGAAGTTATAATGCCCTAAAAAGTCGCCAAACCAGCAAAAGATTAAAGCGACTACCACAAAGACTCCATATCTGGATATGTGGTTTATAAATGCAGTTAAGGAAGTGAGTACGAATCCTGTGGATGTAACAATCAAAAATGGTCTTGAGTGACTTGCCCAGAGCGATGCTATCACGCTAAGTATGGTAAGAACAGCGAATGATACACAGATTATGTTAGTTACAGACTTGATTCGTGAAATAAAGCTTTTCATCCCTTATTTCGCATAAACAGGACGACCCAACAGACCGCCCTATATTAATATCAATTTCCAAAAATTATAGTGCATTAGCACTGGCAGACAAGTTGCCAGTGGCACAGTTTATGGGTTTGTTTATGCACTATAAAATATGGAAACTGGTCTAATTACAAAGAAAACGACTTCAACACCTTCATGTAGTTAGCACGTTCAAACGCCGCAGGTTCAGTAACCGATTTCTGGCTCATACTTCCCTGCATCTGAGCGATAGATTCGTAATCGTGTTTTTCCATCCACTCTACGAGTCCATCTTTTACTTTTGTGATATAATCAATACCGTTTTTCAGCAGCGCAGATGTCATCATAGCAACCTTTGCACCTGCCATCATAGCTTTTACAGCGTCCTCTGGTGTGTGTACCCCGCCAGTGATTGCCATATCAGCATTAATGTGACCGTAAAGGATGGCTACCCATCTTAAACGAAGGCGTAACTCGTCGGAAGTACTGAGAGCAAGGTTTGGCACGACTTCCATTTCATCAAGATCAAAATCAGGCTGATAGAATCGGTTAAACATTACCATAGCATCAACACCAATCTGATCAAACTGACGAGTCATGTATGCCATTGAACTGAAATACGGGCTGAGTTTGATTGCTACTGGAATATTAACGCTATTTTTAACGCTTTTAGCAACTTCGGCATACATATCTTCAACCTTCTGAGAGGTAATTGCTGGATCAGTAGGTATATAATATATGTTTAGCTCTATTGCATCAGCACCGCTTTTCTCAAATTCCTTAGCATAGCTGATCCATCCACCAGTTGACACGCCATTAAGGCTTGCAATGATTGGTATTTTAACTGAGCTTTTTGCCATGCTTATAAGATCGAGATATTCATCCGGACCGACTTTAAAATATTCAAGGTTTGGGAAATAAGACAGTGATTCTGCATAGCTATCTGTTCCCCTCATAAGAAAACGATCAAGCTCATTGCTTTCAAAGTTTATTTGTTCCTCAAACAGCGAATGTAATACTACAGCGGCGGCTCCTGCGTCCTCCATTTTTTTGATGTTATCAACTTTTTCGCATAAAGGTGACGGAGACGCAACCAAAGGATTCTGCAACTTTAATCCCATGTATGTTGTTGATAGGTCCATTATTTTTGCTCCTTATTTGTATTTAGACACGGATGAACAAAAGTTTATGGGTCTATAGGTTAATAGGTCTATGGGTCTATAGGTTAATAGGTCTATGGGTCTATAGGTTAATAGGTCTATGGGTCTATAGGTTAATAGGTCTATGGGTCT
>Ga0315274_10000754_pt1 | contig 50317 bp, 40 predicted proteins | sample YL17G02_20_MG_FD_203700 | JGI IMG/M metagenome (GOLD analysis project Ga0315274, IMG submission 203700) | Sediment microbial communities from Yellowstone Lake, YNP, Wyoming, USA - YL17G02_20 | ecosystem: Environmental > Aquatic > Freshwater > Lake > Sediment | place: USA: Wyoming | collected... | reverse complement strand
CGGCGGTGCGCTGGGCGGCATAGAGGCGGCCATCCTTGAGTTGGATGATATCGGTCTCGGCATCGAGACGCAGTCCGCCGTTATCGATGTCAATGGGCGCGCACCAGGTGCGTCCCATGTCTTTCGACAGGGTCACGGCGCCGTTCGCATCCTTGTCCGTTTCGCGGTACAGTCCCAAGATAAGCGTCTTGTCGCGCAACTCGCGGACGGGCGCGCTGCAGTAATACTGCGGGTTGATGCAGCGGGCCGCAGACCAGGTCTTCCCTGCATCCTTGGATTCCATGATCCAGCTTCCGAGTCCCGTCCAGCCGCCCCCTGCTTTCTTGCGCAGGGAGAAAAAGTTGCAGACAAGACGCCCGTCGCTCAGTTGCGCGATAGACGGATCGCGATCATCGTCGGGACTGTCGTAGATGATCTGTGCGGGCGTCCAGGTCTTTCCTTCGTCGGAGGAATAGCATCCCGCCATGCATCCGCCGTTGGGATGCGCGTCGTTCGGCATGGATACGTGATCGTATCCGGCATAGAAAACGCACAACAGGCGCCCGTCGGTCAAGCGGCAGACATCCGGAAATGCTTCGTAACCGCCGGCGCCTGCGTCCGTACAGACCATGACGTGATCGGCGCCCTTTTGTGCTTCGGATGGTTGCGGCGCTTGTCCAAAGGCGCACAGTGAGAAACCGAGAACAGCAACGACGATGATGGCCCACCCGTATGACATCCGGAATCCTCCTCTCCAAGACCGGCGTTTGCCGGTTTCCATTGAAAAGAAGAATAAGCGCTCTAGCGCGCCGTGTCAAAGGTTGAATGCAAGTCCCCCTTCAAAGGGGGACTTGAAACTCAGGCTCTTTGGCTGACCCAATGACGATTGGGTTATACGACGCCTTTGATCTCGACAGTGCCGCCGACTCCCTCGAGCGCTTCCTTGATCTTCTTGGCTTCGTCTTCGTTCACGCCCTCCTTCACCGCCTTCGGAGCGCCATCGACCAGGTCCTTGGCTTCCTTGAGCCCGAGTCCGGTCAGAGCGCGCACCTCTTTGATGACTTGAATCTTCTGCGAGCCGATTTCCTTCAGGATGACGTTGAAGGAGGTGGGGACTTCCTCGACTGGGGCTGCTTCAGCGCCACCCATCATCGGCATCGCGCCCATCATCATGGGAGCCGCCGCGGTCACGCCGAATTTCTCCTCGATGGCCTTCACCAACTCGCTCAGCTCGAGGACGGTCAAGCCGGCAATCTTTTCGATGATCTCGTTCAGTTTGTCTGACATTGTTCGTTTCTCTCCTATATGTCCATGTGCACACCGCGGTCTCTAGGCGGCTGCGGCTTCTTCCTTCTGTTTCCGAATCTGATCCAACACGTTCACGAGGTTGCGCGGCAGTGCGTTCAACACCCCCGCAAAGTTCCGCAAAGGCGCAATGACGGCGCCCGCAACCTGCGCCAGGAGCACGTCGCGCGGCGGCAGACTGGCCAGGGATTCGACCTGTTGTTTCGAGATCACCCGGCCCTCAAAGATGCCCCCGTTCATCACAAGCGCCTTTACCTCCTTGGCGAACTCCTTCATGATCTTCGGCGGAGCCACGGGATCATTCGCGAACGCCCACGCCGTCGGCCCGGAAATAAAGGCGTCTGCGGCCTTCAATCCGAGTTCATCCAGAACACACTTCACAAGCGTGTTCTTGTAGACCTTGAACTCGATGTTCTGTTCGCGGAGTTTGCGCCGGAGTTCGGTCACCTGCTCGACCGTGATGCCCTGATACTGGGTTGCGATGGCGAGCATGTGGCTTCTCACGCGGCTGCGGAATTCCTCGACCGCTTCAATCTTCTTCTGGGTCGGCAATTGCATTCACCTCCCTTCAATGGTAGGGTCGCGCTCGCGCGCGACCGCCAAATGCCACAAAAAAACGTCCCGCGCGGTCCGAAGACAGTGCGGGACGCAAATTCCTTTAACAGAAGTTTCGGTCCGCGTCTCGGCAGGCAGTAATTAAGGCTTAATCAGCCGCCGGCTGTCTTCGACACGCCGTGATTTCACGATCACTGCTATAAACTTTAACAGAAACGGAAGGCGCAAGTCAAACCATCGATTCGCGTCACTCTGAATCCACTCGATGAAAGAATACGCAACGCCAATTCTCATTATTTGGCCCGCTGGCGATTAGCTGCGGTCTTTGCTAGAATCTGTTTGGTTGAAAGCAACGATACGAACGGTCTTCTTGGAACGAGGAACATGGCTCTATTCTCATCTCAGTTATCTACAAAGTCGCTGGTGCCCGTGTGTCGTCAGTTGTCGACGTCGTACGGGGCCGGCATCCCCATTCTGCGTTCACTGGAGTTGGTGCGCGGCAATACAAAGAACAAGCGCGTTCAGGAAGTATTCGCCGACATGAACGAACGCATTCGAAACGGCGGCACCCTGTCGGACGCGGCCCGGAAACAGTCACAGTATTTGCCCCCGCTGCTCATCGAGCTCCTTGCGGCGGGAGAAGTGGGTGGGCACCTGGACGTCACGTTGCGCGAGCTTGCCAATTACTATGAGGATCGCCTGGCCATGCGGAGGCTGATCATCGGCAAGGCGGCCTACCCCGTGTTCCAGCTTGTGGTGGCTTGGTTTCTTGGCACGTTCGCGCTCGGACTCGTGCGAAATCTGAGTTTCATCTCGCGGACCTTCACTCTATCCGGCTACCTGCATTCCTATATGGCGTTCCAGGGGGCCGCACTCTTGTGTTTCGGCGCCGCGGCAGTCGGGTGCATCATCCTTTCGCGCCTCGGTTTGTTCAAATGGATCTGGGGCTGGATCGCAACCCATCTCTGGCCGCTATCGAACGTGACGCTGCGGTTCGCGCAGGCGCGTTTTTTCCGGAGCTTCGCGATGCTGATCGCCAGTGGGATTCCCATGCATCACGCCGTTCAACGCGCCGCCGCCACCTGTGCAAACCCTTACGTAGAGCGGGATTTGCTCGCAGTGATTCCCGCTATCAAAGATGGACAGACCCTGGTGCAAGCCTTTGCCCCCTCGAAGTACTTGTCGCGGACGGCGCACGAGATGTTGTACGTGGGAGAGGAATCCGGAAAGCTCGACGAGGCCCTCCTCAAGGTCGCACAGTACCAGATGGATGAAGCGACGCATGCGGTGAACGTGGCAACGCGCGTCGGCGAGATCGTTATTGGCTTGGCCGTGGCCGCGGTAGTCGGATACATTGTGATTTCCTTCTGGTCGAATTACTACGGAAGGATGTTTGATGAACTCAGAATATGAGCCTCGAGACGAACCGAAAGATCGCACGAAGCTGATCTGGCTCGGCGTCTTTGCCCTGTTGGGTCTTACGGTCGTGCTCCTGTTCGCAATCAACGCGAACCGGGCCGACGTGACGCGGGTTCGCGCCAAGCATATCCTTGTCAAGTGCAGGAAGGACGACCCGGTGGATCGTGCCCGCGCTTACAAGCTGATCACGGAACTGCGGGACCGGCTCCAGAAGGGCGAGAGCTTCTCTCGACTCGCAAAGGACTACTCCGACGACGAGTCAAGCGCCGCGCGCGGCGGGGACTTGGGTTACTATCCGAAGGGCTCATTCGATCCCGCGTTCGAAAATTATGTTTGGTCGGCGCCCATTGGGCAACTGAGCGATGTCATCCAAAGCAGCTACGGTTTCCACCTTATCATTGTCGTAGATCGGCATATATCGAAGGCCGACCAATACGAGATGGATCTCGAGAAGAAGGCGAGCGAGAAAGCGGGATCCGCTCAAGGGGAGCCTTCGGCGGCCCCGAAGCAGCCGTAGGTCTCACACAACACGCCAACCTGTTTTGGATTTTGGATTTGTCTCCGCGGATGCGGGAAGCCATCTAAGAGCGTGTACGGAAAGGTTCCGGGATGGCCTTCAAGAACTGGGTGCCATGGATAAGACGGCGTCGCTTTCGGCTGTTATGGCCAAAGGACGGGCCCATGCGACGCCGTATTATTCATGGCACCCCGCGTACCCGGAAACCAGTCCGCTGCGATCCGGAACTCGGAATCCAAGATTCGGAACGGATATAGCACATGGACGTATTCGAAACGCTGGCGCGGCCCATTGCAGATGCGTTTGACGGCATCGGGGCAACAGATCTCCTGTTCGTCGGGCCGCCCAACCTCGAATTGGGCGACGTCGCGCTGCGGACCTTCGAGGCTGCGCGGAAGCTGAAGGTCGCGCCCGCACAACTGGCAGCCCGCATTGCGCAAGACGTGCCGTTCGGCCCGGAGGTGGTGGGTGTTTCCACGGCCGGTCCGTACGTGAATTTCCGGCTGGACCGAACCAGGTTTGCGCGGCGGATCGTGGCGGGCATCCTCGATGAAGGGAAGCACTTCGGCTCAAATGATTCGGGCGCGGGAAGGCGCGTGCTCCTCGAGCATACGAGCATCAATCCGAACGCAAGCCCGCACCTTGGCCGCGCACGCAATGCGATGATCGGCGACAGTCTGACGCGCCTGCTGCGCTTCGAGGGCTATGACGTCGAGGTCCACTACTACGTGAACGACATGGGACGGCAGATCGGGCTGCTCGTGCTTGTGTGCGAGGACGTCGCGCACCTGACGTTCGATCAGGTCCTGCACCTGTACGTCGAGGCCAACGCGCGCGCGGAAGCCGACCCGGCGTTCGCGGCGAAAGGCTATGAACTCCTCGCGAAAATGGAAGAAGGGGACGCCGATGCGCGCCAGCGGTTCCATGCTGTCACGGATCTGTGTCTGAAGGGGCAGGTGGACGTGCTGTCAAGGCTGGGGATCGCGTATGACGTTTTTGATCGCGAGTCGGACTACATCAAAGATGCGCGTCTGGAACCCGTGCTCACGGCACTTCGCGAGAAGAGAGCCCTTTTCACGGATGAAGAGGGCCGTCAGGTAGTGGACCTCGCGAAACTGGGTTACAAGCCGGATGAAGGCCGGTACTTAGTGATGTTCAGGGCCAACGGCAGCTCGATGTACGGCTATCGCGATCTCGCGTACACGATTGACAAGTTTGAACGCGGGGCGGACCTCGACATCATCGTGCTGGGAGAGGATCACAAGCTCTATGCCCAGCAATTGGCGCTCATCCTCGGCGCGGCAGGCAAGCCGTTTCCGGAAGCCGTATACTACTCTTACATCCTCTTGGCCGAAGGCAAGATGTCTACGCGCCAGGGCAAGGGCGTGCTGCTTTCCGAGTTTCTCGATGAGGCGGCGGCGCGGTCGTCAGCCAAGGTGGATGAACAACTCGCCGGGCTTCCGCTGGAGGAACGCGAGAGTATCGCGCGGAAGGTGGCGGTCGCGGCGATCCGGTTTGCCATACTTCGCGTCGGACCTAACAAGAACGTTCTCTTCGATTGGGAGTCCAGTCTGTCCTTCACGGGCGATACGGGCCCCTATGTCCAGTACTCGTGCGCGCGGATCAACTCGATTCTCCGGAAATTTGGGGAGTTTCCTTTGGAAGTCCAGGACGAGTTTCCCGTCGAGACAGATGCGGAGTGGGCTCTTGTTACGAAACTGGCATTATTCCCCGAAGCGGTCGCCGGGGCCGCCGCACAGCGAAACTGCGCTCCGATCGCCCAATACGCGCTTGATGTCGCGCGTCTTTTCACGACCTTCTATCACGAATGTCCCGTCATATCGGCCGAGACCGAGCCAAAACGCAACGCGCGCGCCCAAGTCTGCGCGGCAACCCGCACCACCCTCGAAAACGCCCTTCAGATCCTCGGCATCGAAGCCCTGGAGCGCATGTGACCCTCCAAAGAGGTCGCGCAGACTCAGTGCTGTGCACCGGACATGCCGGGGCAATGCCTCATCTGGCGTAGCGGGTCGGTTGCAAATATGCATGGGCCGTGCCACAATTGTGCTATGACGTGCGAAGAGGTGCACTCAGATGAAAGTCCTTGACGGCATTATTGATGAGAACGGAGCCGTGAAACTCCTTGAACCAGCGGATCTCCCGAAGGGTCAGAGGGTCGTGGTTGCAGTCATTGAGAACCCGTCCGTTTCACATGACCTATCGCGTCTCAGCGGCTACTTCCATTGGGACGGTCCGCCCGTTACTATTGAAGAGATGAATAGAGCAATCGAAGAAGGGGCGGCGGGGTTGTGATCGGGCTGGACACCAACGTGTTGCTGCGATTCTTCATGAAGGACGATCCCGTGCAGTGGGGTATAGCCGCACGTTTCCTCGAAGAGCAGTGCACGCCTGATGATCCCGGCTACATAAACCACATAGTTCTGTGTGAGATGGCGTGGGTTCTGAGGCGCAACTACGGGGTCCCTCGCGAAGGCATCCTGAGCATAATAAACGAAATCCTCCAAACGGATGCTCTGGCCGTTCAGTCGCCTGGAACTGTTTTCCTTGCTTTGCGAGACTGCGAAGCGGGTCTTGCCGATTTTCCCGATTGCCTGCTTGCTCAGGTCAATGGTGAAAAGGGCTGTTTGAAAACGGTAACGTTTGACGTTGCAGCGTCACGTGGCAGCGGAATGGAACTGCTCGTTTGAGCGGGACTCGCCGGTCGGTACTCCGCAAATGACAAGCATCACGAAATCGCTTCCTCGTGCCAGACTTTCCACATGAGTTCGTATCGTTCGAGGGGGAGGCCGGTGAAGGCGCAGTTGCTGGTCGAGAAAATATAGCCGCCGCCGGGCATTCCATGTTTGATGCAGTAGCGCGCGGACTCAATCACCTCCTCTTCGGTGCCGGATGTGAGCAGGCCGCAATTGACGTTGCCGATAAGGCAGATTTGGTCGCCGTAGAGGCGCTTCACTTCCGCGATGTCCACCCCGCCTTGCGGATCGAGTGAGTGGATCGCGTGCGGCTTCGCGGCGACAATCTGGTCCAGGATGGGCATGATGTTCCCGTCCGTGTGCTTGATGGAGTTAAAGCCAAGGTCGCGGTAGCCCTTGCAAAGCTGCGTCAGGTACGGCGTCACGAGTTCCGAAAACAACTGCGGGCTGAGAAACGGCTGCGTGTTGAAACAGTAATCTGAACACAGGGCAAATCCATCGAGCCCGCCGTGTTTCATGAACCGTTCGGCCTTCTCGAGTGTGGCATTGACACTTTCCAGCGCCTGCTTCTTTGCTTCCTCCGTGCTCCCCAACAGCCACTCGGTGAACTGGATCATGTTTTCGCCGTTCGGAATCCCGTACGTGCAATCGCCATGCAGCATGAGGAAGTATTTGTCCCCTGACCTCTCGCGCACAAGATCGATCAGGCGGAGCGTTTCTTCTTCGGAGCCTGGGTTCGGGTGCAGGAAGATAGCGCTGTGCTCATAACGTTCCGCAGTCATGATGTAGATATCGGCCATCTCGTTGCGATGGAGTTGCCGCTCGCGTTCCGTCATCTGGTCCCACTGCCCGTAATGGCGCTGCGACGGATGCACTTTCCCGAACGCCTCCATCGTAAGAAAGAAGACCAGTTCGAAATGCGGCACGCGGCCCGGCACGGGCCGCCGCTCCAATGCGGCAATGAATCGTTCACGCGGTGTCATGCACGGCTCCTTTTTCGGACTTCGATATTACGCGTCGGCACTCTAGCATGAAGCGCTCGTAACGCGCGAGGGCGTTCTCTTGCGGGTGCTGTTCTTGCTGATAGGCCTGCGCTACGACTTCATCGTTTGGTTCAGGCGGTACACGAAGGCCAGGACTTCGGCGACGGCTCGGTAGAGTTCCTCGGGGATCTCGGCTGGCACGTCGAGCTTCGCAAGCATTGTCACGAGATCAGGATCTTCATGGATGTGGATTCTGTGCTCCTGCGCGAGTTCGATGATACGTTGCGCGAGGATCCCTTGACCTTTGGCCGTGACGCGCGGAGCGCGATCTTCACCTGCTTCGTAGCGAATTGCCACGGCCTTCTGCCGGCCTTTCTTCGGAATATCGTTCATGCCTTTACATCAATCCCCGCGAAGCGTCGCATGAGACGCGCCGTTTCCCGCAGCCGGTCGCCGTCCCACAGGGCGACGTGCACCGTCGCCCGCGCGTAGCCGGCTCTTTCCAGTGCGCGGAGCAGGTCATCTTGTCCGCCTTCGATGGCTGTAACCGCCGCTTCCGACGTCGCGCCAAAGCGACAACTGCAATGCCCCTCCGCCAGTTGAAGTGTGATCCAGAGATCGCCGAGCTTGGTGGTCGACAGGTCCAGCGTCACGCTTGCATTTCTTCCCTCGAACGCGTGTTGACCGCCGTGGCCTTCATGGAAGAAGTGGACGCGCGCCTCGCGCACCGGCCCATCCGCGGGAAATGGGATTTCGGCAAACACGTAGGGTTGATCGAGGCGATGAAGGTTCTGAAGCTGGCCCGCCGAGATTCTGTCAACCACGCGATCGACAGCCGACTGGAACTGATGCAGTTGGCCTTTGCCTTGAAGGTAGGCCGTGAGCCCGTCGCTCGAGCGAAGCTGAGATAGAAGTGCACCCAGGTCCGTCCGCGCGGTCTCGGCCAGCGACTCGAAGCGGCCTGCTGCGGCCGCCAGCGCGATCCGCGCCTCCGACGGGATGTTCCGCGCCAAGTGTTCGAGAGCCGGCATGATATCATCGGCCTCACGAGGGAGGTAACGCGTGATGAGTGCCGATGCCTCTCGCGCAGCCTCCGCAGGCAAGGCGCCGTCCGCCGCCGCTTGCGAGATGAGGCCGGCAATGACCCGGAGATCTTCGCTCGTGGCCGCTCGTTCCGTGTATAGGGACAGCACGCTCCGGATAGCCGCATCCGTCAGTGGCAATGCGCGCGGCACGATCGCCGAAGGAGACTCCGCCTGGCGGGGAACGCCCAGCCCCTCTAATACGCGGGCAACCACAGCTTCCAGCGCCGGGGCCGCTGGACGCGCAGGAGTGTCTTCACCGGCGGGAAGGGGCGTAACGCGTAGCTGCAAGCCCTTGCCGGCATCGAGCACCTCGACATGCACCCGTTGACCCGCGGTAAGCTGCGTGTTCTCTGAAAGCGGCACACGCGCACGCGCCACGACGAGCGTAAGACGGTCCGGCGTTCCCTCGATCACCCCTTGGGCGCTTTGTCCGGGGCGCAGTCCCGTGGCGGCGACAGCCTTTCCCGCCATCTCAATGAGGGTGCTTTGTACACTATCAAGCCACATTGCCCTTCACAAAAGTGCGTAGGGTGGGTGAAGCGAAGCGGAACCTACCGCACGCGGCTCTGCGTTCAGAATGGTGGGTTCCGCTCCGCTCCACCCACCCTACAACTGTTTCGATCTATCGCGATGCATCCCCTGAATCATTCGAAGCATAGGAGGATTTTCCACTTGCAGGCTTCTTAATCGATGATACCGCAGGTGTAGCGATATCGCAACTATCGAGCCTGAGTCGCCGCACAAGGAGAGCCCACTGGAAGTTCACTAATGTCTTCGGACCTAAAGTGAACCTGAAGCTCAGTCCCACCGAATTCGGCGATTACCCCTCGTTTCCCAGCGGATTCTGCCGTTGAGTGCGGCCCAAACCTGAGACGGAAAAGCCCGAACTGCGACTTCGTGATCTGATGGAGGGAATGCGTCAGGTTCCTTTTTCGGGCGCCGCAAGAGCAGGTGCGCCCATTAGCCAACGCAATGAGCGATATAGACAGGTTTGATAATTCGCGTGTCGCATATTAACGTGTCGTCATGGTTGGCCAAGGCCGGAGCGAACAAGCCAGGGACGGATCAACCATCACACAAAGGCTCATGATCGCTTGGATGCTGAATGGAAAGCGTCTCTGAAGGATCCTGTGAGAGAAGACCTCCTGAGTCGCGGCGAGACGCCGGACCTTGACGTCATCCGCGGGCTCTTTCCTGCTACTGCAGGCGATGCAGCGTTCGATCCGGAAGTGATCAAAGGGTGGATCGGGAAATTGAAGACGACCCCCGAAGTCAATACAGGTCATCCCATTCTGGATCTCTCGGTGAAGACAGGGCTGGCTTTCATCGACGCTACGTTTCATGGGGATCATCCGAAGTACGGCGTGAAGGGGTATGCCGAAACGTGTCACGACGGTTTCCCTCCGACGATAATCGCCGCGGTCGACGCATTGTCCGCTTGGGGACTGAATTCGCGTGCAAAGCAGTTGTTCCGGTACTGGATGCTGCACTTTGTTCGTGATGACGGGACTATCGAGTATTACGGTCCCTCGATCAGCGAATACGGACAACTGCTGCACACGGCAGCACGTTTGGAGGAACGTGCGGGCATCGACGGATGGTGGCGGGATTGTTTCAAGCCGCTTGATCGCATGGTCGAGTACCTTCTCGACCTTCGAGCCATCGCGGAGAAGGATGATGGACTGATTGTGGGTTCACCGGAGGCGGATGAGAGGGAGAAACTCGGCAAGTACTTTCACAACAGCGCGTGGGCGGCGAGGGGACTTCGCAGATGGGCAGACCTCTGCGAGCGGCAGGGCGAGAGGAACGGATGTCAACTTGGGAATGAGCGCGCTAGGGTCGTGCGAGATACGGCAAACGCAATCGAAGCGGATACACTCGAGGCGATTCGAAGACGTTGGCCGAACGACCCTGCTGACTGGTGGCTTCCACCGAGCGTCGAGTCGCATGAGTGCCCTCGATGCCTCACAGGATCGCGGGAAGCCTCTTACACAAACTACCGATACTGGCCGGAACTGCTTTCCAGCGGCATCCTCCCAAGAAGCATGGCAAACCGGATCGTCGACGCACGTGTTTCCGCCGGAGGCCAGTTCTGCGGCATGACGCGGTTCGAGGGGTGGCTTGATGACTGGCCTCTCGCCGACTACTTGCACGCGTTGTGGCATCTGGGGAGGAAGTGGGACTTCCTTCTGACCCTTTACGGACACGTGGCGTACCATCAGGCGGGAGACCACCTGACAGCCTATGAACAGGTTACGTTTCCTCCGGGAAAGGAAAAGGCCCCGTACTGTCTGCCTTGCCAGCTTGTCGCCGCGAGAGCCTGCCGGCTGTTGACGAAAGGCCGTAGGCCGTAGGCCGCAGGAAGAGAGAGTGGAGGTCATGTTAGTATGCCGCAAGTTCCGCCGGGTGAGGGCGGCTGACTCTGACTTGCGGAGGGTGGCATGATTACGATTCGCCTCTGGTGGTGTCTGTTGTTTGTGCCCGTTGCGTTTGTGCTGGGGATTTGTGGAGCAGCGCCCGCGGCAGACGAGATCGCTTCGAAGCCCGACATGGGACCGGCCGTCATTTTTCCTGACCTACCTGCGAGTGGGCCGGTGCGGAGTGACGTTGATGCTTATGGGGGATGGTTGAGCCTGACATGCAAGGCGACGGGTTTCTTCCATATCGAGCAATTGGGGGGACGGTGGTGGCTTGTCACGCCGGAAGGACACGCGTTCTTCATGCTGCAGATCGGGTGGACGAAGAAGGAAGACTCGGCGAGGCTGAAGTCGTGGGGTTTCAACGCGTCCGAGGCCGATACTGATATGCCGTATACGGTGGACGTGAGATTCTTCCGCGCGGCGAAGAAACAGCTTCCTGTGGCTCACCGCCCCGGATATCCGCCTTGGGTGACGTTCCCCGACGTGTTTGACCCGGAATGGCCGCAACAGTGCAAGGACCTCGCGCAAAAAGCCCTGGGACCGCATGCGCAGGACCCGCTGCTGATAGGATATTTCCTGGAGAACGAGATCTGTTTGGAGGGCTGGTACGAGGCCGTCACGCACGCGTCGAAAGATGCCCCGTGCAGGTCCGCGTTTGTTGAGGTGGCGCGGGGCTATTACGCCGATAAACCGAATGACCTCACGCGGGATTGGCAGGCTTTCGGCGTAACGCGCGTCGAGGATCTTCTCGGCATTGAAGGCGAGGTGCCCGACGTTCCGGGACTTAAGGCCGTCTGGGAAGCCGCGGTCGCTGAGCGGGCTTTTTCCGTGACCTCGGCAGCCGCCAAGTCTATCGATCCGAATCATCTCAACTTGGGCACGCGCCTCATCAATGCGCCTCTGCCCTCGCAGGGCATACTGGCGGCGATGGGCAAGCATTGCGATGTCATCAGTCTCAACTTATACAGCATGTTGCCGGATCGTTTGCTCACGCAGATCTTCACCTTGATTCCCGCGCTTCACGCCATGACGGGACGCCCCACTTTGACGAGTGAGTTCTCGTTCCGCGGAGGAGATACACTTCACCCAAACACGATGGGCGCGCTTCCGACAGTCAAGACACAGGCGGAACGCGCCGTCGGCTACCTCTCATATGTCGCAGCGCTGGCGTCTCTGCCTTGCCACGTCGGCGTGTCGTGGTACAAGTACCCGGATGACAAGACTGAGGTGTCTTGGGAAGGGTATGCTGAGGACTGCAACTTCGGAGTGGTCGATCCGGAGGGCCGTCCTTACGCGGTCCTCACGGAAGCTATGCGCGCAACCAACGCCGTGATCTACGAGCTTGCGGCCGACCCGGTTCGGAACGATTCTTGTCCGTTGTTCTGGTGCACGGAATTGATGCGGTGGGATCGCCCGGGCGACGAGGTGCTCTTACAGCGGCTCATGCGTTCGGATCAGCCGTTTGTGGATCCGCTTGCTCAGGCGTTGCCCGAGCCGCGTAGATACCACGAGAATTACTGGGTTCGACACAAAGGTCCGCATCTCACAATTAATGATGAGCGGTTTGTAGGATGGTGCCAGGCGAACCTCGTGCACAGGGGAGAGGACGGAACCACGACCCTGGTGCTTCTTAACGTGCAGGCCTTGACGACATTTCCCCGGTCGTTGTGGTTGGGCAAGCAATGCGGTGAACCGGACAAGCCGATCACGCTCGAGTCGAACGCCCAGTTCCTGTTGCGCAATCTGGACGCGAGCGGCCGCCTCCGGCGGCTGACCATGGCCGACGGCAGCTATCTGAGGACCAACTCCTCGGCAACCGAACTCCGTGTCGACAAAAGGGTCCCCTATGTGGACTTGCAGTTCAGCCCAGACACCAAAGAACTCACGGTGACCACTCGAGGAAACGCGAAGCGCTTAGGCGTACGCGGTGTGAGCGCGTGGCAGACCACCTGGAACGGCATACGCCTGGCGGGCTCGGACGTGTTGGGGGACGAGGAACTGACGGTTCTCTCGCTGCCGCAGTAGGAGGAGTTCTATGAGAGCTCGGAACTTGGACAAGAGGTTTGCGGACGGAAAAGCTGTTTTGCAGTACTTTGACGTCTCCCGAGCGAGACGGCCTAGGCAGGAACGGAAGCGCGTCAGCGTTGATCTCCCCCTCTGGATGATTCGCCGCCTTGACAAGGCGGCCAAGCGTCTCGGCGTACCCCGCCAGTCCATCATCAAGGTGTGGTTGGCGGAACGGCTCGAAAAGACGCAACCCTAAGGGGATGGGCGTTCGCCGAGCGCCGGCCGGCGGCTGAGCCATACCCATGTGAGACCCACGACTGCCAAGGCGAGACCTAGTCCGGCGTCAAGCGCAAATGCGGTCGAGGGCGGTAGCCACGGGAGGATGGCCAACATCAGAAGGCCGATTGCCAGGACACACATTCCCACCACGTAAAACGGCGACATGATGTAGCCGGCGTGGCGCGTTGTGTCGAGGTCTTCCTCCAGTTCTCCGATGGGCGTGTCGAGTCGTTTGTGGAATGCATCGATCCTGCGGCGCGCACTTTCAGCGGGCGGGGTCAGAAGACTCACAACCGTCATAACCACAACTGTGACGATCGCTGTGCTCAGGAACAGGACGATCTCCATCTTGAGGACGAAGCCCCAGAGGATGACGTCCTCGGTGGCAGGCTTCCACGCGATGCCAAGGTACGCGATTTCCCTGTTGATCCGCGACAGGAAAAAAAGTCCGAGTCCCACGCTGAGGCCGCATACGAATCCGAGGATGGCCCCGGCGTTGCTCGCCTTCTTTGTGAGCAGACCCAGGATCATGGGAACGGCGACGGGCGCGGTGGCAATGCTGAAAAGGGTGACCATGATCCGGAAGAGGTTCTCGGCCTTGCCGCGAGACATCAAGAAGGCCGTGGCAAGTCCGATGACGCCGATGAGCAACGTCATGACGCGCCCGACAAATACGAGTTCGCGCTGCGATGCATTGGGCCTTATAAGGCGGCGGTAGACGTCGTTTGTAAGGACACTCGAGCATACATTGTAGTCGCCACTGAGCGTTGACATTGTGGCCGAGAACATTGCCGCCAAGGCAAGGCCCAACATTCCCGCGGGAAGCAAGTTTGCGCATAGCGTGGGGTATATGTCACCCGCATCCGCAAGCGTCGGGATGAACTGCCGACCGGCAATGGCGGGGAAGAACATCATCGGCGGTCCGATGACGTACAGGGCCACAACGAGCCAGCCGACCTTAAGGGCGTCCTTTTCTTTCGGCACGCAATAGTAACGCTGTATCAACGACCAGTTGATGCTGCTCCAGGCCAGTCCGTAGAGGAGGACGAGCGGGATGACGTAACTCCAACCGAATTCCTTCGAGGTGAGGTTGAAGAATCCTTCGGGGGAATTATGAAGGATCCGCCCGAGGCCGCCGGCGCGTCCGATTGACAACGGGAGGATCACGAGCAGTCCCGCGCTCAGCACGACAAACTGGACGAAGTCGGTGACGGACACGGCCCACACGCCGCCCATGAACGTGTAGAGGAGCATGACTCCACCCGCGCCGATGATGCTGTACGTGATGGGCACATCCGCGCAAATCGAGATGAACTTTCCGGTCGCGTAAAGCTTGATGCCGTCGTCGATGATCTTGACCGGGATGCCCTGCCACGCGAACAGTTGGCGCAGCACAGGACTGTATCGGATCTCGAGATACTCGACGGGGCTATCGATGCGGGCGCGCCGCCAGCGTTTGGCGAACAGCGTCGCGCTGAATATGGTCGCGGGCACGGCTACCCAGAGCAGCGTCACTCCAACCCATCCGTAGCGGTAGCAGAGCGAAGGGTAGAAGACGAACGCCGCGACACTGAAGCTGGTCATGTAGAACGAGACGCCGCTAAGCCACCACGGGATCTTGTTCGCGCCCGTGAAGTAATCCTTCATCCCGCGCATGTAACGGTAGAAGTAGATTCCGATGCCGAGCATCAGGACAAAGTATCCTCCCAGCATCACGTAGTCGGGGAACTGAAGGGTGCCGTGTGCTTGGATCATTGAGTGGTCCGTCCCCGCGCGCTACTTGAACTTGGCTAATGAGTGCAGAAACGTAACGGAATCGGCAATCGCCTGTTTCGTCTGCTCTTCGGTCAGATCGACCCCTTTCGTGCCTTCGAACTCGATCGTTACGGGACCTTTGTAGCCGTGTTCCTTCAGCACTTGAAGAATCCCCGGGAAATTGACCTTGCCTTTGCCCAAAACAGGGAAGTCCCACGACTCATATTCCAGATTGTGGTCCTTGAGCTCGACGCTCCCGACGTAGTCTATGACCTTCTTGAGCTCGGCTACGGCATCCGCGCCCTTGTTATAGAACGTGATATTGCCCGTATCAAAGTTGACGCGCACGTTCGGATGGTTGATGGCCTTCATCGTCTCAATGTGGACATCGGCATTCGTGCCAAGGTCGCGGTGCGTCTCGAGGGTGATGGTTACGCCGTGTCTCTTGGCAATGTCCCCCGCCTTTCTAAGCCGCTCGTAGGCAACTTCCTTCGGAGCGTCCCCGTGTTTCGGCGACAGGAACATGTATTTCACGCCCATTTTCTCGCAGATGGCGAGCTGCTGCGCGAGTTGATCGACGCTGTCTGCCTTTGACAGATCCGCATCGCCGCGGACAACGAGGGCCGTCAGGTTGTTTTCCTTAAGCCGCTTCACCACGGCGTCGACTTCATCCGGCGCGGGCACGCCTAGAAACACGTAATGCACCCCAATCGAAGGCAAATGCGACCACGCCGCCTCCTGATACTTGCCATAGCTCGTTATCCGGCACGCCAACGGCCAAGCGCCGCCTTCAGTGGCGGCGGACAATCCCGCGAACATGATGCCCGCGAGGCCAAGACATGTCACTAGCTTCCTCACGAGTACGCTCCCCTCTCTCGATCCCTTGCCGATCCTGAACGGCGCCCGCATAAGATACAGCCGAGGTCAAGCCGAGTTCCAGTTTGGCCGACAGTGGCGAAGTGTTTCACACAAGGTAGACACGGGGGATGCGGCAACGCGATGAATGCGGCCGAGTCTATTCCATATGGACGCTAATGTGGGATTCGCCGTCGCGGATATAACAGGAATGCAACGACGGCGGCCAACAGCAAGAAGTCCGATAAAAGGGACGTGGAAGACGCCTCTCGAGTTATGTCTGGGCCTGCGCACTCCAAGCGGCCATTATCCTCGTCCTCTCGATCGCTGGGACAGCCGCACCCAGACGGCTCTGGCTGAGCGGAGAGGGGGCCGGTGTATTGATCTACTGTGATCTCATACGACGCACCCATATATACAAGGTCGTCCACAACTCTCAGGTTTCCTCCGTGCGCCCCATGATCAAAACCTACGAACATGGGTTCGAGTGGATCACGGAGGTCATACACCGACAGCACCCCTGAGACCACATAGGCAATCCCACGTGACAGAGCAACATCTGTTCCGTTCACCGTGAAGTAGTATGAGAGGTGGCTCGGAGCGGCCGGATTGCTGACATCAACGATATCCATGGGGAGCGGCTGACCCCACGAGCCCGTCGTGAGGCGGCACAGAATTCCATCGGAGACATCGAGCGTTTGGGTTCCGTACCCCGACTCGTAAAGCCCGAGAAATTCCGGCCTCCGTGGATGGGTCACATCCAAGATGAGGACTCCACCCGGGCGACCGGCGTACCCATCCGCCACATAGCCGACGTATGCGATGCAATTCTCAACCACAAGGTCATACGCAACGTGCGGAACTTCATAGCAGGCTACTTGCCGGGGGCTGAACCGGCCTTCGATGTCGAACACCCGAAGCGAGCTGCTGGCCTCGGCCGAAGAGCCGGCATCTTTCCAGGCGACATAGGCATAGTGTCCGCACGCTGTAACACTGACGGGTTCGCCGCCATCGATAAACGTGCCAACCAGCTCCGGGAAGATCGGGTTGGAGACATCGTACGTTTGAAGGTAGCCGAGCGCACTTGGGTATACCCTATCCGCTGAGACTACGGACGCGAGCGCGCCGCTGACGGCGATATCTACCGGCGAACCGGAGCTGGGGGCCATGCCCAACTCAACAGGTTCACTGATGGAATAGATGTCCGCAATGGCCAGATAGGAGTCCACGGCGGCATAAAGCAACCCGTCCGCGACGGCCACCACTCCGCCGAAAGGAAACTCAAGGTGGCCAACGGGGATCAGGTTATCGGTCCGATTCTGATCCTTGACACAGTCCAATCCGTACTGGACATAGATGCCCATCTGGCGGAGCGCCTGAATCTGCTCAAAGGCGGCGTTGTCGCTGAGGGGGTTGTTGCACAATATGACAGATCTCAGATGGGCCACCGAATTCAGTGGGTCGACAGCGGTGATCTCGTTGTCGTTCAACTCCAGTGTGAGGCGGTTGGCGCTTGAGATAAACTGTCCGATGCCGGTCAGGTCATTTATCTGGCAGAACGACGCGTCGAGGATATTGCCTTCTTCTCCCAACATCGACACATGCGACGTGCCGGCGAAGTTCGTCAGAGGATTGTGGTGGAGCAGCAGGGTACATTGGCCGCTGCCGGAAAGTACCAGTCCATCCAATTGACTGGCGCTCCCAATAGCGTTGTAGGAGAGATTGAGTTGGTAAAGACTACTGATTCCCGCCAGGGGACGCGCGTCGCTGATCTGGTTATGCGCCAATTCGAGCAACCTCAGATTGGTCAGCCCCGCCAGCGGGCTGACATTTTCTATTGTGTTCTCATCCAGATTGAGCCAGGTCAGGTCGGTCAGACCCGCCAACGGACTCAAATCCGCGATGTGATTCCGGGCGAGGATAAGAGTTCTGAGTTTGGTCAACCCAGCGAGAGGCAGCAATTCAACGATCTGGTTATCGTAAGGACGGAGTTCGTCCAGGTTCACACAGTACTCGAGCCCGGTCAGATCGGTGATGCCGCGTCCGGACCCTTCCAGATAAGTTATGCCCAGCAGATCACTTTCCTCAATATCCCCTGTGGGTCTATTGATCGCTTCCCGAATGACGGCTTCCAGGTTGGGATCCGGAAAGATTACGGCCGCGGACGCAGCCGGATCACTCAAGAGGGCCCATCCAATCACCAGGCACACGGCAGCACTGAACACATTTCTAGCGGTTCTTGGGGTGTACATAAGAGTCTCCTCCTCAGCTAGATTGCACCGTCTCCCTTGTGCTCCCCGATTCGATGTAAGTTTACCATGTTTGCTGGCAATACGCATATGAGGATGATGGCGCGTATGGAGAGGAGGCACAATGCGGCATCCATGACGATTTCGAGTGATATCCGACATCCGGATGGCCCTCTCTACCCATCATGACCTCCGGAGACGGGCGCCTTGCGTCATACGCTCATTTGACCGATACTGGACGGGGAGGGGCGTTTGACAATGAAACTGAACCGACGAGGTTTCCTGCGAGGGACATGTGCGGCGGCAGTGTGCGGAGCGGCTTCCGATGCTTGGGCTAGACGCCGTGATAAGACGCTCGTGTTGGAGAACGCGGCCTGCCGGATTGTGTTTGACCCGGAATGCGGGGGACTACAGGCTCTCACGAACCGCGCGTTGCGGGATGAATGCTTGAAAGGCGGGCACAGCGGGCAGATGCCGTTCCGTGTGTTCGCGGACCTTACCAAAGAGTTCGAGGTCGGGCAGAACGACAAGTTCCAGTTGGTGTTTGACGACCCGGTATCGATCGCGGGCACAATTGTCCAGGCGGATACGTGCCGGGTGCGCGGCGGTGGGCATGGCAACGGCTTGCGCCTGCTCTACTCCACGGACGCGTTCGACGTTCGGCTCGATGTTGCGCTCAACAGGAAGAGTGGCATCTCCGACTGGTCATTGCGGATCACCAACGTAAGCACGGAGACGCGCGAGTTCCTTGTGTGTTTCCCCTTTGTGAGCGGCGTGCGTTTGGGTCCTCATCCAGAGGGCAATCTTGCTACGGCAATGGATCAAGCGGGCCTTGTCGTACCGGCGTGGGAACGTCCTGGCGGCGTGCTGGGCGAGAGCAATCAGATGTCGATGCAGTGGCACGCTATCTGGGATCCCGAGACGCGGAGCGCCATCGCGCTGCTGTTTATGGACCCGGAGGCACGTGCGAAGCGCATTGTGTTGAGCGATGGCACGATTGCGCTGCACCATTTTCCGCCGGTGCGGCTGGAACCTGGCGCGTCGTTCGATGCGCCGCCGATGCGGCTGCTGATTTATCAAGGCGACTGGCGTCCCGCGGCGCGGGCATATCGAGCCTGGTATGACAAGGCGTATGCTCACCTTGAGCCGCCGGAATGGTTCCGCGCTTCCAACGGGAACACGGGCATCCATTTCAAGAAAGCAGGGCCGGGGATCACGTCCGCTTATACGGGTCAGGTCGTGCTGAACAGCTTTCACGAACTGCCCGCCACTCATCTTCGTGTGCCGATTGACAATTGGGAGTATGCGTTTTACTGCCGGACCTCGATGTTGGGCGAGGGCCGCCCGTATTATCCCCACACCGATGGCGACAACGTCATCCGCGAAGACATGGGCGGCGCCGACGCCATGCGCGAAGGCATCGCGGGCGTTCACCGTCTTGGGCTGCATACCACGCTCTACATCGAGGGGTACATCGTTTACGAGGAGAGCGAAATCGTGAAGGCCGGCAAGGGCGCTCGCTGGGCCGTGATGCACAAGGACGGGACGTTAACCGGGCCTTACACCCGCCAGGGCTTCTATCACATGTGTCCCGGCTGCGTCGAGTGGCAGGACCATCTGGCAGACATGGTCTCGCGGCTCCTTCGAGAGACCGGCGCCGATGCGATCCGTCTTGATTCGCTGGGCTTCTACTACCTGCCGTGCTACAACCCGGCCCATGCTCATGCGACGCCGTTCGGGTACAACGAGTGGATAAAGCAACTGCTGTCCAAGGTGCACGATGCTGCGGCCGCCGTGAAGCCCGATGTGCTGCTGCTGACCGAGGGCTCCGCGGACTGGTTCGCTCCATGGATTCACGGTGCGCTCACAAGCCGATGCCCGCGCGACCTCTCACCGATGCGGCTCGCGGTCGGTCCCTTCCGCACGTACGTCTACGCCTCCGGCGCGCTTTGGGGCTCGTTGTCGGGCTTTCCCGGCGGCGACTGCACCGGGTCGGACGTGCACACCCTTGACTGGCACTGGCTCTGCGCTCGTTTCCCCGCCCACGAAGCACTTGTCTGGGGTGACATTCCGGACGAGGACCCTCAGACGTCCGACCACGAGATCGTCGCACGGCAGTTCGAAGGCCGTGGCTATTATGCGGTGGTTGCGGCGCGTCCGGCATGCCAGGACCCGATATGGCCCCGAGGCACGGGCCTCTCGGAGAAGCGCGGCGCGTACATGCTCACCCTGCCCGGCCTCGCCGACATGGTCGAAGACGCTGTTTGTTGCGACATCGAGACTCTGACGTGGAAACCGCTCGACATTGAACGTCGCGCCACCGCGCTGCGATTCCGGCTCGAAACCAATTGGGCGCTGGTCATACTGCGCCGTCGGCGCGGCCCGCGTCTTGTAGACTTCGAACCATTTCCTGTCGTCTGGCGAGGCGCGTCCGCAAAGATCCGGCCCATCGCCCTCAACGGGAAACCCGAAGGCCGGGTCAGCATACATGCCCCAGGCCTTCTCGTCTCGCCCGCTGACTTGGATCTGCCCGGCGAAACCACCATTCCTGTTCCCGCGGATGCCCTCCCCGGGAACTATGCCGTCTCCATTTCCGGCAAACACGTCCTTGGCGCAAAGCGTTTTCTCATTGTCGAGTAAGTAAGACTGGTGCGTGCTTCCTTCGCGCAGTCTTCAACCCGATCGTGCCCCCAATCAGGACGGAATTGCCGAGTCTGCGACTTATTCCGACGTCGTCAGCGGGTTGCGGGCACATCGGGGTTTGGTCCAGACGTGCATGCATGAAACCTGTGGCGCCTTGAAAACCACCGCCTGTACCGCGAGATGAATATTCCTTTCGGCGTCCCGGCGTAAAAGGCTACTTGGTAGGATGAATCCCGTTCGTCCGCAAACGGCATCTTGTAATAGTGGGGCGAGCCGCCAAGGTTGATGCGCGTTATGTTGGTGCATTCAATTGAACTCTGAACCACGCGTGCTTGTAGAAGGATGCCAGGAGAGATTCGGGCGAACCGGTGATCGTGGCCACTCACGCATGAACGTGCGGATGTTCCGGATACGATCCTGAAGCTGAATGCGATGGGCTGTTCGCCGTGGAACAGCAGGGCTACATCAAGCGCGCCGGCACGGTCGGCGATGTCGAAGAGACTCTCCACGTTTTGGTATTGGTGCCGACCCAGATGAAATCCTTTTTGGGCTTGCCACGTGTGCTGCTCGAGGGCCTCGATCCAATCGACGATCTCCCGGACCGACGAGGGCTGTCCGGCGATCTGTTTTCCGCACGCGTAACGCCAGAAGGATATTTCGCCGAGCTCGGCGGCGGCTCGTTCGGCACGCCTCAGTTCCTTTCGGAAAGAGCGTCTCCTCGTGGAAAGGTACTCGTCCCATGAATTGGGAAGGGGGATGACACACAGATCGCTCGGGGCCGTCCCAGGCACCCCTCCGGTAAACGAGTTCAACTGCACTAGACTGCAAGTGGCGTTTGCGTCCTTTCCCGCCTCAACGATCTTCAAGGCAGCAGCATGAGACAGGCCGGACAAGGAGACGATATCGACGTTTCCCTCCTTGTGCATGTAGGCCACCACAGTCTTCACGAGCGGGCCAAGGGGTCCGTTGCAGAGCATTCCGTGACGTGGCACAAACTCGTTTGGAAAGAAGGTCACGATGTTGGCCGCGACCCTAAGTCTGGTAATCCGCTCTCGCCTGAAGAAAAGGGGAGCAATAGCCGCGACTCTTAAATCGTCATACATGATGACGACCCAGGGGCGGGCGTTGGGATTCACAAGCTGTTGGGCAACGCGTTTGAAGAACGCATAATCATAGAACTCGGACGCACATTCTTTGCTTTCCTGCCACAGACGGCGCCAGTCATCCGCGAAGCCGTCAAGGGCGTCCCACGAAGTAATGAGTTCAGCATGCACGTTCATAGTACGCTGGCGCCAGAATCCTGACGCGGCCCAGTTGCAATGTTGTGGTCAGGTGTATGATTCCTTTGTTGGCAACATCTATGTTTCTCGGGCAGATGTTGCCGACAAAGAAATTGACCATACTCATTGGCAGTTCGGGCCCGCTTCTGAGTCTGGCCTCGGGACGTGTGACAACTCTCAGAGCGCATTCCTACGCGATCTCTTTGCGGTGCGCCCATACTTTTTCGAAAGCCTTCACATATTGGTCGGTCAACTCGGGCACGACCTTGGTGAAGTATGGAAGCGCGATGGCGGTGGCGTTGGCCTTGTCGGTTCCCGGCAGTTCAGGTATCACGGGCTTGTGATGCCACCATTCGGATTCAGCGTATACGGGAAGCTTGTGTTGAGGCTGGTAGAAGAGTTTGCTGGCGTTGACGCCTTCCGCCTTCAATGCCTCGACGGCTTTCTTGCGGCTTATGCCCGCTTGCGCCTCGTCGATGAAGAGCATGTTCCATGAGTAGTACAGGCGCTCGATATCCTTGCGTCCGCTGGTCTGTTCGTAGAGCCCCGGGAGTTGTGTCAGGGCATCGTTCAGACGACGGACCTGCGCCGCGCCGGCACGATTGCGTTCCTCGAGTCCTTTCAACTGGCACCGCGCAAGGGCCGCGGCCATGGGATGCATGCGGAACTTCACGCCAATGCCGGAGCCGGCGTACTTCTCATAGACGCTGCCCTTCGGAACTCCTTTCAACTGATAGTCACAGAAGGCCGCGGCGCGGTCATGGTCTTCCTGGCTCTGGTAGACCCCCATTCCGCCCTCGATCGCCGGGAGCGGTTTCGACGCCTGGAAACTGTAGATCGCCATACGCGACCAGGACCCGGTGTACTTGCCTTTGAGTTTCGCGCCGTGGGCGTGGGCGGAGTCCTCGAGCACGATCAAGCCTTTCTCCTTGGCCCAATCATTGATGAGATCCATGTCGCAGGGCAGGCCAATCCAGTGAACGGGCAAGACGGCCTTCGTATCTTTGGTCAGGCGCTTCTTCGCGTCCTCGAGGTCAAAGTTCAGCGTGCGCGGGTTGATGTCGACAAAGACGGGGACCAGCCCGAACAGCCGCATCGGGAGAATCGTGGCAAAGAAGGTGTAACTGGGAACCATGATCTCACTTCCGGGCGGCAGGTTCAGGGCAAAGAACATCGACGTGAGCGCGCTTGTGCCGTTACAGTATGCTTTCGCGCACGGCACGCCGAAATGCGCTTTCCAGTCGTCCTCGAGCGCAAAGATCGGGTCGTACACCGGGCTACGCACGAGTTCGAGAACGGCCTTCTCCTCCGCCTCTCCGTACCTCGGCCAATGCGTGGCGTCCGCATCGGGGACAGTCACCGCCTTGGGCCCGCCGCTGATTGCAAGCTTCTCGTCCGCGCCTCGTGCTGCCGGTTGAACCGCCAGCGTCAATCCTGCCGCAACTGCGCCGGTGGTCTTCAGGAAACCTCTGCGTGTGGTCTCAATTCCTGCCAGTTTGCGATTCTCCGACATGATATTTCCCTCCCGTCTGCCCGCGTCTATTCCCGGAAGTCATCGACATGGCAACTCGTACCCCTAGTGTAGGTCCGATTTCCTAATCGGACGTTCGAGCAGGGCAAACAACGTCCGATTATGGAAATCGGACCTACACAAAATCTTCCGCTCTCATGATAGGTTGATTCTCCGCTCGTATCAAATGACTTGAATGACGCTTCCGCTATCTCTAGTCTGAGATGGGAAATAGGAGGAATGACATGAAGTGCCTTCTGATATTCGCGATCGTCTGGGGATTGTTGATGGTGTTGGATCTTTCAGGACTGTGTCACGCGGCCAGTGCGCAAACCGGCTGGCTGGCCGGTGTCGCGCGCGTTGACGTGACTCCGCAGAAGTCGATGTGGTTGGCGGGTTACGCTATGCGTGATCATCCGTCGGACGGCACGCTGCACCCGCTGTTCGTGAAGGCCCTCGTGCTGAAGGATGGCGCGGGCCATCAAGCCCTCTTGATTACGAGCGACGTGCTTGGCTTCCCGAAGGATATGTCGGATCGGATCCGCGACCGTCTCAAGGATCAATTCCAGTTGTCGCGCGCAGAGATCATCCTGAGCAGTTCGCACACACACTCCGGACCCGTCCTTGGAGACAGCATAAGGGTCATATACCCGTTGGATGAAGCGCAGATCGAGAAGATCGCGCGTTACTCGGCGCGGCTCGAGGATCAAGTCGTGGAATGCGCGGCCCGGGCGCTGAGTTCGATGAAACCCGCGCGCTTGTTCTCCGGAAACGGCATCACTCGGTTTGCCGTCAATCGCCGCAATAATCCCGAAGCCGCCATACTCGACACCCACGACCTCAAGGGCCCTTCCGATCACGCTGTTCCCGTATTGAAGGTTGTTGGAGAGGACGATGCGCTGATGGCGGCCGCTTTCGGGTACGCCTGCCACGCGACCGTGCTTGCCTCTTATCAGTGGTGTGGGGATTACCCCGGGTTCGCACAGATCGAACTGGAGAAAGCGTATCCGGGAGCGACGGCCCTCTTCTTCGCCGGTTGTGGAGCAGACCAGAATGCCCTTCCGCGGCGAACCGTACCGTTCGCGCAGCAATACGGGCGCGAACTGGCCGCGGCGGTCGAGCGCGTGTTGAGCGAGAACATAAACGAGCTCTCTCCGGCTCTCAAAACCGAATACAAGGAGGTCGAACTTGCCTTCGGAACGCCTCCAACGCATGAGCAGCTTGAGGGCATGGCTAAGACGTACACGGGCTACATGCAACGTGCGGCACAAAGGCTTTTGAAACAACTGGATGATGGAAAGCCCTTGCGCACATCCTATCCGTATCCTGTGCAGATCTGGAGGATCGGCAATCAGGCGCTCGTGACCCTCGGAGGCGAGGTTGTCGTTGACTATGCCATCCTCGTCAAGAAGACGCTCGGGCGCGAGACATTTGTGCTGGGATACTGCAATGATTTGATGAGCTACATCCCGTCGGTCCGTGTCCTGCACGAGGGTGGGTATGAGGGCGCTGATTTTCAGATAGGATACGGCATGCCCACAAAGTGGGCCGACGACATCGAGTCGCGCATCCTCGCCGCCGCCCGCGAGCTCGCCGCGAAAGTCGGCATCGCGATAAACGATAGCGCGCAAGGGGGAATCGGGCCATGAGCGCGATCACCGTCTTGACGAGGGTTGGAAACCCCGGGGATCGTCTTCCTCGCTGCCTCGAGAGCGTGAAATGGGTCGACGACCTCTTCTGCGTCGTGGATACGAAGAGTACAGACGGCTCTGAGGAGGTTGCGCGGCGCTACTCGAATCACGTCGTTGTGCGCGAACACATCAACGAATCGGACCAGTGGAACTGGGCCATACCCCAGATCGAAACCGAATGGACGCTCGTGCTCGACGCCGATGAGTGGGTATCCGAGGAGTTGGCGGAGCGGATCCGCGGCATTATCACAGACCCGAACAGCAAAGATGGTTACAACATCCGCCGCATCTCATACTTCTTCGGCAAGAGAATCGAGTATTGTGGCTGGCAGCGCGACTATGTTCTCAGGCTATTCCGCACGCGGAAGGGACGCTACCTTGACCGGCGCGTGCATTCCAGGGTCATACTGGATGGTTCGGCGGGCCGGATCAACAATCCTATATACCACGACACTTACCGTACTTTCGAAGAGTTCTTCTTCACCCTGCAGCGTTTTACCACGCTTGGCGCGCTGGATGCGTATGATTGCGGGACTCGTGCGCGAATCTCGGATCTAACGTTGCGGCCTCTGTTGCGTTTCATCAGGACGTACGTCTTGCAGCAGGGCTTTCGCGACGGGTATTACGGTGCGGTGCTCTGCGGATTGGGGGCATTCTCCGTCTTCACGAAATACGCCAAGCTCTGGAACATCGACAGAGAGGCGAAGAAGCAGGGTTCAGGGTCCAGGGTTTAGGGTTTGGGGTTTAGAATTTGGGTTTTGGGTGCGGGAAACGAATTAACGCGATTCGATCAGAGCACGGAACGGAGGGAACGCCATTATTGGAATGGATCCGCACTGTCGGAAATCCACTTCCAGGCCAGCAACCACCCTAAACCCTAAACCCTAAACCCCCCTTACAGGCCGTACTTCGCCAGGACCTCCTGCACGGCAGCGACAAGCTTTGCGCGGTCGACGGTGACCTGGCCGACCTTGCCTGCCTTCCGAAATTCCTCACGATCCTGCAGGCCCTTTCGTTGCTCAAGACCGGCACGAAGGTCTTTTACGTTCACTTGCCCTTGCGCAAGCTCACTCTCGCCGAGAATGACGGCCACGGGGATAACCCGCGCGTTCGCCAAGGCGAGTTTGTCGCGCAAGCCGCATTTTTCCTCGCTGATATGCACGTCAGTTGAAATGCCGGCGGCACGCAGTTCCGCCGCCGCCCGCAGGAGTTCTGTGTAGGGAACGCCCGGCGTCGAGACTACCATCACCTTTGTGAGCACGGCGTTTTCGTCGATCTTGCCGCAGCGGATGAGCGCCTCCGCGAAGCGATCGAGGCCAATCGAGGCGCCCGTCGCCGGGATCGGCGTATCCAAAAATCGCTGCACGAGACCGTCATAGCGGCCGCCGCCCATTACCGAACCGCATTCCGGAGCGCCGGGAAGCACGGCTTCGTACACGGGCCCGGTGTAGTAGTCCAGTCCCCGCGCGAGGCTGGGATCGAATGCGGCATCGAGTTCGCTGACACAAAGGCTGTCAAGATACGCAGCCAGTTCGCGCATCTCCGCGATGGCGGCGTCGCTGAGTTCCGTCTTCGGCAAGATCTGAGCCACGGCCTCGGTAACCGCCGCGCGCGAATCCGCTTTGATCGAGATGAAATCTACAACCTTTCCGATGGTCCTCGCGTCGAGGCCTACGCCTTTGATGGGGTCTCCCGATTCGTCGATGCGGCCCTCGCCCAGTTCCTTGCGGATATTGTCCATGCCGACTTTCTGGAGCTTGTCAACGACGCGCAAGACCTGTCTGTGCCGCTCGGTGTCCTCGATGCCGCACCCGTACAGCATCGCATCGAGGAGCTTGCGATCGTTGACCTTAACCTGAAACTCCTGAACCCGCTTTCCGTTCACCTCTGTATTCACAAGGCCGACGGAGTGCATGACATCGCACATCGCCGCAACCATCTCCGCGTCAACCGCAACGGAGGCCGCCCCTGCAACGTCAATATCAACCTGCACGAATTGGCGGAAGCGTCCCGGCCCGGGCTTGTCGGCCCGGAAGACGGGCCCGATGTGATACCGGCGGAACGGCAGCTTGATCTTGTCGCGGTACTGGGCCAGCACGCGGGCGAACGGGACCGTGAGGTCGAAGCGCAGCGCGACGGCTTCTCGCTCCGGGCTCTCGAGACGGAACATCTGCTTGTTCGTTTCCTCGCCGCCCGTGCCGATGAGCGTGACAAGATACTCGAGGATGGGCGTATCGATCTCGACGAAGCCGTAGCGCTGATAGACCTTCTTGATCTTGTCGATAAGGACATCGCGGACGGCCATCTGCTCCGGCAGATAGTCCTGGAAACCCTTCGGGGTCTGCGGCGTCACTAGGCCCTTCACGTTGGCGAGACTCATGGACACCTCCTCTTACGCTATATGGGATCGGGCGCGCCACGCTGGGTGTCACCCGGAAGAAGAAAATGGTACCGGGAATGGGGGTCGAACCCATGACCTCCGGATCCACAATCCGGCGCTCTAGACCAACTGAGCTATCCCGGCACACGGGAAACTAATATAACATCCCCAGGGGGCTCGATGAAACTCGGGTTGCTCCGCGGCGCACGAGCGCCGGGATCAGATCACGCGCCTTCTCCTTATCCATTATTACGTCTATCAACATGCTGTTGTCATGTCCCTGCCACACCGAGTAGTTGCCGTTCGCGGCGAGAAGCTCCGTGACGGCATCGACGGATTCCGGCGGCGTCTGGAGTTGGACGCGCACCTTCGTATCGGCCTGAAGACAACTCATCAACAGCAGCGCGATTCCGTCGAGCTTCTCACGTTTCCAGGCGTCTTCCCGGTAGGTCTCCTTGCATGCGAAAAACTGCGTTTTCGACTCGAACACCGTTTCAATGATCCGCAGCCCGTTGGCCTGAAGCGATGCGCCCGTCTCGGTGCATTCGACGATGGCATCGGCGAACACGGGCACTTTTGCCTCGGTGGCGCCCCATGAGAAGTCGACCTCGGCCATGATTCCCTGCTGCGCCAGCCAATTCTCGGTAACACTGCGCAACTCGGTCGAGATTCGAAGCCTCTGTGAACGGGGCTTTCTCAGATCATCCACCGTCTGGATCTCGGACTCTCTGTCGACCGCCAATACCCAGCGCACGGGACGGAAGGAGCGTTTCGAGTAGCACAGGTCCGCCAGGATGCGAACGCCGTCGTTACAGTTCGTCTCGGTGATCCAATCCAGACCGGACAAGCCGCCGTCCAGACTGCGCGACGCCACATAAAGCGGAATCTCCTGGGGACGCAGCAGCACCGGTTTGACCTCTGGATCGTTTGAGGACAGCCAAAACGACCTCGACGAGCCGTGGAATGAATACCCTGCCCGCCCGAAAAGCGACAGGGTCGACTCCTCCAGGCTCCCCTTTGGAATCCCTAGCGTAAGTACTTTTTCCATATCACTTTATACCGGGCCGCGCTTGAACGTTGTCACTCTAAACCGCTTTCCCTCTGGCATCCAGGGAACTACAGATGATCTACACAAAAAGAATAGCATGCGCACCCAGATGTTTGCAATCAGGAGGAAATTGCTTGACGCGACCATTTGCCGCGATGGTTTGCACCGAACGTCACGTACAGCAGCCGTCACTGCACGAGAGACCCGAATCAGCAGAACGGCTAAGTAATCCTGTTCGGAAACTCAGTGACGCATCGACGCCACATAGGATTGGGTTTCGGGGTGAAACGGACAAGTCCCCCTTCAAAGGGGGACTTGCCAAGGGATATGTCCATGTATCGATGGATGTACTAAGCTGCGGAATTGAGGAAATTCAGCGCGCCCTGCGGATCGGGCGAGTACGCATCCGCGCCGATCTTCTTGGCGAACTCGGCGGTAAGCGGCGCCCCGCCGACAATAACCTTCGTGCCGGGAACCTGGTCCTTGACGAGCTTGACGGTCTTCTCCATGTTGATCATGGTGGTCGTGAGGAGTGCGCTGAGACCGACAACGGATCCCTTGTTGTCCTTCACGGCTTTCAGGAACTTCTCCGCGGAAACGTCGACGCCGAGGTCTACAACCTTCCAGCCGCCGCCCTCGATGACCATGGCCACGAGGTTCTTGCCGATGTCGTGCAGATCCCCTTGCACCGTCCCGACGATGAAGGTGCCTTTGTGGTGCGCCTGGCCGGATTCAAAGAAGGGCTTCAGGTGGGCCATGCCGGCGGACATCGCCTTCGCAGCCATCAGCAGGTCCGGCACGAACACTTTGTTCTCGCTGAACTTCTGGCCGACGCGCCCCATACCCACGATGAGTCCTTTGGAAAGAACTTCGTCGGGCGCCGTGCCGGAATCCAGGGCATGTTTCACAAGTTCGTCAGCGCCTTCCTGCCCCTTCATATCCGGCGGGTAGGGTGAGGTGGCGTTGACCTTGCCGCGTTCAATACAAGTTGCAATTCGTTCTAACAAGTCAGCCATTGCGTTATCTCCTTCTCTCAAGACGAACGTTTACAAGGGGCGTTCCTTCATATCCGCCCCGTTGTATTTACCCAGTTCCAAAGCCCTATTGACAAAATACCTGTAGGTTTCGTACTCGACCTGGTCCGGAATCGAGTGGTCTGAGTGTAGCACATAGCCGAAGTTTTTCATAACCACCGGGATCTTGGCCGTCAGTTCCTGCTCGACGACCCGCTTGTCATTCGTGTACAGCTTCCGGACATCAATACCGCCCATGAATGATAACCGATCTCCATAGTTCCGGTGCAAGCGCAGCAGATCCATGCCGGCTTTGACCTCGATGACCTGAAGGCAATCGATGCCCGCCTCCATCATTCCAGGCACAAGCGGTTCGACAAAGCCGCAGGAATGCATTATCACGGGGAGCCCTCTGTCTTTGCAGGCCTGCATCGTCAGGCGGTGCCCCGGCTGGATCATCTCGCGATACATATCCAAGGAAATAAACGGGCGCGCTTTCAGTCCCAAGTCTTCGTAGAACCACGCGCCGTCCGGCACACCTTCTTCCGCGAAAAGGATCTCGAGCAAGTCCACAGTCAACTGCGCGTAAGTCCGCACCATGTCCTTGATCCAGTCCGGGTCCGTCAGCATGCTCATGAGCATCTGCTGGTGTCCGCAAACCGGGTGCATGCATTCGAAAACGTTCACGCCCGACCAACAGAAGAAGCGTTGTTTTTCCGCCGCGTCTTTCCGGGCGTTCCGGTAAGCCTCGAAGTTGATCCGCGCGCGGTCCGCGGTCAGGTGAGGCTTGATGTGCTCTTCCCAACCGCGCCGGTCCGTTACAAGAAAGTCGACGTGCTCCGGCGTCGTATCATGAAGCTTGTGCCGCCGCAACACGGCCCCGTTACCGTCTCGTTGGAGGATTGTCTCCTCCGTCTCCTCGATGGTTTCCGGTTGGTAATCCAGTCGCCCTACCAGATTGAACGGCCAGCAAAGTTGAAGGTCGAACCCGAAGTGATCCTCCAACGATTCGTCCGGACGGATGTGCCCCTCCGAGCTCCACTTCTTATGCGTATCGCCCCAGAAGTGTTCGAAGACGCCGATCCGGTCGACGGGCTTCCTGCGCAGTATGTTGCCGATCCGTTCAATGCTGGTCATTGCCTGCATGAATACCTCCTCATCTTTGGGCTTAGTACTTTGGTGTTCCGCCCACATGAAACAATTCCCGCTTCCGGTCCAGATAGTAAAGGTAATTGCTCAGCGGCACATCTGCTTGCACGCGATGGTCCACGCCGGGGATGAACCCGCCTCGCTCTACATAGGGGAGGAGGCGCTTGAGTTCCTTGTCGATGGCTTTCTTCGAATCGCGCAGCGCCATTTTGTCGAAGCCGCCCCATATGCGGACGCGCTTGCCGTACTTGTCGCACAAGGCGCACGGGTCAGAACCGCCGTGGACCTCAACAGGGAACATCGTATTGAGTCCATTGTCGAGGAACGTCTCCACGATGGGCATGATGTTGCCGTCGGTGTCGGTCGTGTAGATGCAGCAGCCGTGCGCGACCAGGAGGTCGGCAATCCGGCGATACCATGGTCCCGCCACGCGCCGGAAGAAATCCGGCGACACGATACAGCCCATGTTGAAGCAGATGTCCTCCCAGCCCATGCAGAAATCCACCTGAATTCTCGGCAGCACGCGTTCGAGCACCCCTACCGTGCAGGCGCCCAACGCGTCGATGATCTCCGTCAGCAATTCCGGGTCTTCATACTGCATCACCGCGATTCCCTGGAAACCGATCAGGTTCCGCGCCACGCCGACCATGCTCCCGCCAAACACACCCACCGGTTTGCTGCTCTTGGCAAGAGATTTCACCGACTTGTTCAGCGACTTGTAACGGCGCGGGTCGTCCGGATTGAGTGCCGCCTTGAACGGCTCCCACGTCGCGCGATCTTTGATGGGAAAATCGATGAAATGAGGAATCGACTTGTTGCCGTGCTTATTGATGCGAGCTACGCAGCCGTAACCATCGCGGGTCGTGATATACTCCTCCGTTTCCTCCAGCGTGACGCTTTTGTATATGGGGAACGGACTCGAGTTGGCGTTGATCATGTCCCAGCTTTCGATGCCGAAGTAGTCATATGCAGCGGCCTCGTCCTTGATATTGCCGGGCAGACCTTGCGAATGCCAGGTCTTGAGCGTTTCCTCCCAGTAGCCGAACTCGAAGTTTGGACGGAGCGCCACGTCCTGGAAGAACATCGTGCGGCGAAAGCGCTCCTTCAACGTCATCTCGCAAGTGCCTCTTCGAGATGCGCGCACAGTTTTTGATGACTTCCTCAGGACATTTGGCAGGTCTTCAAAATCCATCGATAGTCTCTTCCTATGTCCGGCACCCAAGGCGAAAACGCGCCAAATGCTAGCATGGCATGGGCATGTGTTGCGAACCGGCCCAAGAATACAGCGCTTTTACGTCCTCACCCTCGAGGCGGCGCGCCGTGTGAACATCTCGTCCACAAACACGCCGAGGAGGATGGCGCCGCCAATGACGACGTACTCCAACTGACTCGGTATCTGAAGGATGTTAACGAGATTCTTGAGAATGACGATCAAGGAGGCGCCCACGACCACCCCCGGAACGGTGCCCGATCCTCCGCGAAGACTGCATCCGCCGAGCACCGCTCCCGCGATGGCATACAGTTCGTAGAAGCTGCCGAAGTCCGAAGGGCCGAGTGAGTTGATGTTGAATGCAACGAGCAGGCCGCCCAGACCGCTCAGCAGACCGCACAGCGTGTAAGCCGTTATCTTTACGCGGTCCACGGGTATGCCGCTGAAACGCGCCGACTCCTCGCTGGCGCCCACAGCGAAGATGTGCCGGCCCGGAGCCATGAAGTGCAAGTACGCGCACTCGAGAACCGCAATGATGAGCATGATCACGAAAGGCACCGAGACGAAGCTCGCGTCGATATCCGGGATGAACCCGCTTCCCAACCACTTGAGTGTTGGAAACTGATTCCCGAATCCGCGCGTGGCGTCCTTTGTCATCAAGCGGACCAGGCCGCGGTAGAAAAAGAGACCGCAAAGCGTCACGACGAACGGTTGCATCCGTGCCTTTGTAACCAGGAGACCATGCCATGCGCCGATCGTCGCGGCCATGCACAAAGTGAGAGAAATCGCCACGACCGGGTGCCAGCCGGCGCCCCGCAAAAGGATGGCGGTCGTGATGCCGACGAGCGCGACCACGCTGCCGACGCTGAGATCGATGCCGCCCGTGATGATGACAAGGGCCTGCCCAAGGCTGAGGATGCCGAAGAAACCGATGAGTGGAAGAATGTTGCGGATGTTTGAGGTGGTGAGGAACCGAATGGTCTCATGTGCATAAGCTTCATACGCGCAGGCAAGTACGATCAGGCCCATCAAGAGACCTGCAAGACCAAGGATTTTTCTCACGGTCGTCCCTGCCGCCTGATCTCCGGCGGCTCACGCCTTGCCGGTGAGCTTCTTAAGCTGCGTCCAGAACTCATCCACGTTCTCCTTCGTGATGGTCCGGACAGGAATGATGAGTTGCTTGTTCGGGGGAATCACTGACTTGTCGCCCTTGGCGAGGGCGGCCAGGAGCTTCACGGACTGGTAACCGAACTCGAACGGCTGCTGAACAACCGTCCCGGAAATGTGGCCGTCCTTCACGCCCTGCAACGTTTCCTCTTCCTCGTCAAAGCAGACGATCTTGACTTGGCCCAGTTTCCCTGAGTCGCGCACTCCATTCAGAAGCGCGGGGCCGTTGTAGCTCCACAGACCCACCAGACACGCAAGGTCAGGGTGGGCGACAAGCGCGTCCTGCGCATTCGATTTTGCCTTCAGACGATCCGTCTCATCCGTGCGCGTGTCGATGATCTCGATGTTCGTGCCCTTAAGCGTGTCCTCGATGCCTTTCTTGCGGTCCTGGGCATTTTGGGCGTCCAGCGACCCAACGAAAATCATGATCTTCCCGCCGTTTGGCAAGGTCTTCTTGAGCAACTCGCCCGCGGCGACGCCCGCCTGGTAGTTGTCCGTTCCGACGTAGCAGAGGCGGTTCGTCTGGGGCGCGTCCGAGTCCTGGGTGATCAGGTTCGCCTTGGCCGCGGCGTCATTAAGCATATCAGTCTGATTTTCGGGATCTTTTGGACTGATCGCGATGCCGGACACGCCCACGGTGATCATGTCCTGGACAATGGTCTGCTGTTCCTGGGCCGTGCCCGTCGAGGGCAAACGGAACAGGACATCACACCCGACCTCCTTCGCGGCTTTCTCCGTCCCGGCTTGCGCGATCTTCCAAAAGTCGGATGGGTTGTTAGTGACGAACGCCACCTTGACAGGAGCGGCGGCCTTTGCGCTCTTCACCGGAACCTTTTGCGACCCGGTATCCGGGGGAGCCGTTGAAGGCCCGCAACTCGTGACCGCCACTGTAATGATCAACAGCACGAAAAGAGATCTCATCGCAAATCCTCTCCGCTTCATTATGCCTGCAAAGTGTACCTGCGCCCGCTGCACGATGCAATCCTGCGCGCCGACGCGACGCTGCAGCGGCGCAGGTCCGTGGTTGTCCGCCGTGCGCCGATTATGCCTTCTCCGCGGGAAACTTCGACGCGCGGTTCGGACGAGGGTGCTTCTTTACATAGCACTCCTTGTCGCCGTCCCAGAAGATGACCTTGTCTTGCCGATACGCTTCGACCCCCATCTTGATCCCGGCCATCGCACGATAGGCCGTCTCAGCATCGAGATGGACTTCGCCGCGCGTGCGAATGCACTCGAGCCACTTCTCGACGTGTCCGAGGCGCGGCTCATCCGGAACGACAATCTGTTCCGCGCCGAATTCCTTCTTGAACCACTCCTTGAACTCGTCTTCGGCCGTGACCTCCATGCCTTTGTCCGCAGGCCTGATCGTGGCCTTGTGACCGCGGATCACCTTGGGCGCCGACTGCCGATTGGCCATCGAAGACGTCAGCACCACCGTGTAGTCGTCCGGGTAGTCGAGCGTCATCATGAACGTGTCGGGCACTTCGCGGTCATCGTGCTGCACGAAGATGCCGCCGCTGCCGGTCGCGCGTTCCGGCGCTTTGGCGTCAAGCGCGATGGTGATCGGGGCCAAAACGTGATAGAGCAAGTCCGTGGCAATCCCGCCCGAGTAATCCCAGAACTTGCGGAACTGGAAGAAGCGCGGTTTCGAGAAGGGCCGTTTCGGCGCGGGACCCAGCCACTGCTGCCAGTCGATGTAAGCTTCGCCCGCGTTCGGATTATCCGAGGCGTCATCGTCGATGTGCCAATTCCACTCGCCGCCCCGATCGTCGGGCCCCCCGGCCGAATTCCGGCTGTAATCCGCCTGCACCCAAAGCACCTTTCCGATGCCGCCCTTCTTAATGAACTTCCGCGCCTGCCACCAAAAATCGTCGGAGCAGCCCTGCGCCCCGCATTGGAAGATCCGGCCCGTTTCATACACCTTGTTCCGCACGTCAATAGACTCCTCGATTTCGAGCGTGACCGGCTTCTGGCAATAGACGTCCTTGCCGGCCTCCATCGCACGGATCGAGATGGGTGCGTGCCAGTGATCCGGCGTCGCAACAATGACCGCGTGGATGTCGTCTCGAGCGAGCAGCTTGCGGTAGTCGCTATAGGCATCGATGTCGTGCCCCACGTTGCTCTTGGCCCAACGCTTTCGGTACTCCTGACGGCGAATGTACACGTCGGACACCGCGCGCAACTGCACTTTCTCTCCCGCCTTTTCCTTCGCGCAGATGTCCTCGAGATGACTGCCGCCCATTCCGCCGATGCCGATGATGCCGATACCGATGGTCTCGCCTTCTTTGAGCAGCTTTCCCGTCTTCGGCGAATGCGGATCGACGGGCGTTACGCGCTTCTTCGTCTTGGCCTCGGCGTTCGCCGCCATCAGTCCAAGTCCCACAAGCGCCGCACCCGTTCCCGCCTTGTGCAGAAAATCGCGCCGGTCCATATCAGAAGAGTTCGACATGTATCCTTCCTCCTTGTTCAGATTCCCTCTTGCATCAAGATTGTCAGGCCCAAACCGCCGCGAGTATAACCCACGGGCTCAATCCTTCAAAACCCCGCGCCGGCCGTCTTCGTTGCCCTATACCACGCGATGATGGCGCCTGGAGCGGTTGGAACTGTTACAGAAAGCGAGCGGAGGTCGTTCCCCTTTAGGACCTTCGCATCGGCGGCATCGTCGATCGTGACCTCATATGCCGCTTCCGCATCGATCTCGTGCAGCGCGAGCTTTGTCGAAGGCTCGGGGCATCTCTCGCGCCGAAAGACAATGGCGCATCCAGCGCCGAGGTCTTGGCGGTGGAACTGATAGCCGTACCAATCCTCTTCGCGGGCGCTGTGTGCAAATAGCGGGAAGAAGTCGCCCAGCATGAATGGACGAACCTTCTTGTAGACGGCGACCGTACGTTTGACCGCCTCTTCCGTATCCGGATCGGCTGTGTTCAGACCTTTCGGTCCGCTGACGGCGAGTATGTTGCCGGCCGTCATCGCGCTGCGGAACACGTATAATGGTTCGTACGCGAACGCGCCGCACCCGTGCATCGGCACCCACGGGAATAGCCCGCCATTCTGAAGCTGGTCCGCGGCGGGATGCGGTCCCGAGCACTGTAGGTCGCTGTGCCACAGCGGCAGGCCGCGTTTCATGGTCTCGATGTCGATGCGACGGCCGCCGCTGGCGCACACGTCGATGAGCAGGCCCGGATGGCGTTTCACGAGTTCGTCCCACATGGCATACAGGCCCTCGATGTGGCGTATCTCCGTCATACCTTGCCGGTCCGGATCATCGTTCTGCTTCCAGTAATTCAAAGGCTCGACGTTGAAATCCCAGCGAATCCACTCCAGACCGGCCGCTGTGACCTGCTTGTCGACGTATTCCGTGAGCCATGCGCGCGCCTCCGGCAGGTGCAGCTTGAACAGTCCCCCTTTGTCGCCACCCGTCACCCACTCCGGGTGCTCCTTGGCGATGCGGGATCCGGCTGCGACACGCTCGGGTTCAAACCACAAGAGGTATCCGAGTCCCGCCGCATGCGCCGCCTGGCCAATGGGACCCAGTCCCCTCGGATACTTCGCGGGGTCAGGCTCCCAAGTGCCGGTTCCGTTCGGGAAACCGCCGGGATACCATTGCTGCGGATCCATGTCCGACCAGAACACTTCGATGCCTCGCTGAGCCAACGGCGCCATTACCCGGATGTGAGGCTCTTCGTAAGATCCATCCGGGGCGACTTCGTTCACCGAGCCGCAGATCGGCGGGAAGACCACCTCGCCGTTCCGCCGCGGGAGGTAATGCGCGATCATGAGTTGCCGGAAGAGATTGTTTGCACGAATAGGTTCGGCGCCGCGCCAGAACAACAGCAAGATGCTTGGCGTACGGATGCTCTCCCCCGGATGAAGCCGAAGACGTGTTGTCTGCATGCCGCATTGCACCCGGAACTTGCCGTCCCCGTCCCGCTGAAACCGCGCTTCCCATTGTCCCGACCATCCAATTGCAGCGACCACGCCTCCCTCGGACGATTGAAGGTTGAAGAACGGCATATGGCCGTCTGAGGAGCGTCCACCGTTCGGCGCGAGCACGTATGGGGCGGCGTTTTCCTTTGTGAGCTGTTCCTCGCGCGGCGCGAAACTCTCGGCCGAGTTGGACTCCCCGAGGGCGTGATGAAGGACCCAATCTTCCGCCGTCAGAGACATATCGAGTGGGAGTATGCGTTCCAGAACAGGAGTGTCCTGCGTGCCGTTGTTCCGAAATGTCAGCACCCATTCCGCCGCGGGACAATCTCTGTAATCGACCAGCGACAAGCTGATCTCGAGGCCGTTGCGTGGATTCGTCCAGGAAAGAGCATATTGCATCCGCGCGTCATCAAGCTTTTGCACCTTGGGCGTGGCATCACACCTCTTCAAGACTTCCCTCGAAGGGTCTCCATCGCATACGAAACTGAAAGGAGGGTTGTCCTTCATTATCCCGCTTACCCACTCGCTTGCGGCGGCCAGCTCTACATGACTTGGCTCGATGCACCACGCCGTGCTCATCGTGGCAGCCGCAAGACCAAAGATAAGACACACAAACCATGCCTGTTCCATGCGCATCATCCTCTCCCTGTAACGAATCGAGGATATCGTTTCGCCGACTCTCAGGCAACCTGTACAGGGCTATGTGTAACCATCAGCCGAAAACATACTAGCGAAGCTTTTTACGTCCGCAAGTCCTTTATGTCCTTTGGGTCCTTTATGTCCTTTTGGTCCCTTCACTCGCATTCCACTGCAAATCAGCATTCGCGCTGCCGCATATTTCCCGCTTGACAACAGACTACGGGCGCGACGACCATAGCGAAGTTCCGCATTAAGGGGAAGCCGCGAAGGCAACGATAAGGTGATGGGCATGACATGCGAAGCAAAACTGGCGGGGAAGCGCGCTCTGGTGACAGGGTCGGGTACGGGTATCGGGCGCGAGGTCGCCCTCGAAGTCGCGCGACAGGGCGCCGACGTCGTTCTGCATTATGCCCATAGCGATATGGGCGCGCGAAGCGCGGTCGAAGAGATCCGGGCGATGGGCCGTCGAGCTGAAGCGTTCAAGGCGAATTTCGACATCGTGGACGAGGTCGTTGCGTTGGGCGATGCGGCCATCGAGTTTCTTGGCGGCGTGGACTGTCTCGTCAATAACGCGGGCATCACCTTCAACAAGCCTTTCCTGAAGGTAACGCGCGATCAGTTCGACATGATGTACCACGTCAACATACGCGCGCAGTTTTTCCTGACGCAGCGCGTCGTGTCCGACATGCTCAAGCATGGCGGAGGCGCGATATGCAACGTTACTTCCATCCATGGTGTGCAGGGCGCGCCCGAGCATTCCGTGTATGCGGGGACGAAAGGGGCGATCGTCGCTTACACGCGCTCACTTGCCGTGGAACTTGCCCACAAGGGTATTCGCGTGAATGCCATTGCGCCCGGGTGGGTGACCGTCGACAACTACTACAACGTCCTTCCAGGCTTCAATCTGGACGACGCAAAAAAAGACGCGGCGGAAAAGGTGCCCGTCGGCCATTACGGGTTGCCGCTGGACATCGCGAAGATAGCCGTTTTTCTTTGCTCGGATGACGCGCGCTACATCATCGGCCAGACCATCGTCGCGGACGGCGGCACCACTTCGCTGATGTCTCTGATCTCGGATTTCCGCGGCGAGTCTTCGGCGCGGTTTGGCAAGGGCTACCTACCCGGCATGTAGATGCTGGGTGCGTTGTCCGGGGGGCGTTCCCTCAATGGATCGATTACGAGCATGAGCGTAAGCAGGAGAACGAATTGCAGGGAGGCCAGGGCATGAGCGAAGTGCGGGGATACGCGAACGACACGCATCGAGGGACAAACCTTTACGCCTTCGGAGTCGCGTTTGTGGCCTCCGTGGGCGGGTTTCTATTCGGGTACGACTTGGCGATTGTCTGCGGCGCGAACCTGTATCTCAAGGAAGTGTTTCATCTGTCTTCGGCCGCGTTCGGTTTTGCGACGGGCAGCGCGGCGCTGGGCTGCATTATCGGGCCGTTCTTGGGCGCGTGGTTGTGCGACGCGCTGGGCCGGAACCGGACGATGATGGTGGCGTGTGCATTGCTGGGGATCGGTTCGATCATGACGGCAATCCCTCGCGATATCGCGACCTTCAACATATTCCGCATCGTTGGCGGCATCGGCGTGGGTCTGTGCTCTCTGGCCTCGCCAATGTATATCTCCGAAGTGTCGCCTCCTCGAATGCGCGGCGGACTCGGCTTCATGTACCAGCTTGCCATCGTCGTTGGCAGCGTTGCGGCGCCGTTTGTCTCGTTTCTGATCGTGAAGTTGGCGCCGGAGTCCGTTTGTTGGCGGTGGATGTTCGCGTCAGAGGTCCTTCCGGTGGTTGTATTCCTCGTTCTGCTCGCCTTGCTGCCGCAGAGTCCGCGGTGGCTTGCAGGGCGCGGCCGCAACGACGAAGCCCTTGCAGTATTGGCGCGGGTCGACGGGGCGGAGTTCGCGAAAGCCGAGATGGAACAGATTAAGACCAGCCTTGCTCAGGAGACAGGAAAGCTTTCTGAACTATTTGCCCCGGGGATAAGGTATGCACTAGGCATCGGGATTCTGCTGGCGTTCTTCAACAACTGGACGGGCTGGAGCGTGATGGGGGGCTACATCCCGATGCTTCTTGAGGCGACGGGCCTCAAGGATCGTTCTCTCGCCTTTCTTCAGTTTGCCGTCACCTATGGTTTCATGGGATTGATGACGCTCATTGCCTGCTGGACGGTGGATCGGGTCGGACGCCGGCCCCTTTGGCTATTTGCGTCGGCATTGATGGCCGTTGTTACCGCGTTGACGGGCGTCGTTTTCCATTACCACTTGAGCGGCTGGATTGTGTTGCTTGTGATCATCCTGTGCACGGTTCCCCATGGGCTTGCGCTCGGCCCATTGCCCTGGCTGATGATGTCGGAAATCTTTCCGACCCGCCTTCGCGCGCGCGCCGTCTCGCTGACCACGGCATTCCTGTGGGTAACCATCTATAGCGGGGCGCAGTTGTTTCCGATCATGACCGATTACTCGGACAAGTTGATCGGCTCGGTTGGCGGCGCGTTTTGGCTGTTCACCGTGATCTGCATATTCGCCTTCCTTTTCGGCTGGAAAATGCTTCCCGAGACGAAGGGCAGGGTACTCGAGGAAATCGCCGCTTCGTGGAAGAAACAGAAATGAATCGCAGACCACGGCAAAGCCGGTGGTACGAGGGAAAACCCGGAGTGGGGCCGCGCGTTTTTCGTGCGTCGTGCTCGTGCTTGTGCTCGTAATCGTAATCGAAGAAACGCATACATAGTAGGCGTCCTGGAATCAATTGAGATTGTTGTGGGACCCTCGATGGATTCAACTACTGACAATCTGGTCGATTACAAGCACGATTACAAGCACGAGCACGACGCGCGAAGGCGATGGAAGCAGGGAGGGCATCGGCTATGAAGAGCCGGCGGGAGTTCTTGGATGTGAGCATCAAAGGAATGGCGGGGGCTTGGGCGAGTGGACTCGTATCAACCGCGTACGCGGCCCAAACGGATGAGATCAAACCATTGCCGCGAGACAAGCTCATCGAAGTGCTGAAGGCCGTGGGGAAACCGCCCCAGCTTGTCGAAAACCCGGACGGTACGAAGGTCCTTCTCTTGCCGTACGGCGGGCGTGTGCTCGGGCTGTATGCGCCGAATAGCGAGCAGAACTTCTATTGGACCCATCCCGCACTCGGTTCGGTAGACACGGCACGGGCATTCTATGAGAGCACGGCATGGCACAACTCCGGCGGAGATCGCACCTGGTTGGCCCCGGAGGTCGACATCTTTTTTCCTGAGTATCCGAACACGAAAACTTACTGGCAGCCCCGCGAACTCGATCCGGGTAACTACCAGGTCATGCAGACGCCCGACGGCATCCGGCTCGTCAACCGTCTCAGCGTCACGTTGTCGCGATCGAAAGGGAAGATGAATCTTGAGATCGCCAAGTCCGTTTCGTCGGCGCCGAACCCGTTGCGGCATGAGCGCGGCCTCGACCTGCAAGACCTCGAATACGCCGGGTACACTCAGTTCACATCGCTTGCTATCGTCGACGACCGTGCCGAGAGCGGCGTTGGACTGTGGAATCTCGTACAGATGCCGCATGGCGGCGACCTGCTCGTCCCAACGTACGTCCGGGCAACGCCGAAGATCTGCTTCGGCAGCATCCCGTCCGAGGATTTGATCATTGAGGACCACCTCGTGCGTTATCACATGCGTCAGACGGGTGAGCACAAGCTCGAGATCCGCGCCGTCGCGACGTGCGGGCGCGTTGGCTACGTGTACAAGAGCGGCGAGCGTTGGGCGCTTATCATCCGCAATTTCGCCGTGAATCCGTCCGGCGAGTACGTGGACGTTCCTTGGACTGATGCGGAGGACTTCGGTTACTCGACGCAGGCGTGCAACGTAAACAGCGCGCTCGGGTGCTTCAGCGAACTCGAGTACCACATCCCCGCAATCGGCAAAGGAACGGGGAGAATGCGGTGCGACGACGCGGCGCAGGTGTGGGCGTTCCGCGGGACGCAAGGTGCGATCCGCGCCGTCATGGGCCGTCTGTTGACGCCGCGGTGGGAGCCTGAACCGTGAAAAAGGTTGTGACTTTTGGCGAACTGCTGCTTAGTCTGTGCACCAAAGGGCACCACCGTTTTGTGCAGGCTGGCGAGTTCGTTGCGCGTTACACGGGCGCTGAGGCCAATGTGGCCGTGTCGCTCTCGCATTTCGGGCTTGAGACCTACGCGGTGTCCAAAGTGCCCGAACACGAGATCGGCCAAGCCTGCATCAACTACCTGCGGCAGTACGGCGTCAACACGGACCACGTCGTGCGTGGTGGAGAGCGGCTCGGTGTGCTGTACCTCGAAACGGGCGCGTCGCAACGTCCGTCCAAAGTGATCTACGACCGCGCGCACAGCAGCATCCGCGAGGCGCGCCGCGAGGAGTTCGATTGGAGGCGCATCCTATCTGGCAAGGACTGGTTTCACTTTTCGGGAACGGCCCCGGCGCTTGGCGCTAACGTACGCGCAGTCCTCGCGGATGCCCTCAACGCGGCACGCGAGATGGGAGTGCCCGTGAGCTGCGACTGCAACTATCGCAGCAAATTGTGGGGCGTTGAAGAAGCCGGACGCGTGCTCGCGGATCTAATGCCGTTCGTCGATTGCTTCATCGGAGGACGCGAGGATGCCGAGAAGCTTTTCGGGATCGGAGCTGGGGGATCGGAATCGAACGCTGCTGCTCAACTCCGTGATCGGTTCGGCTTCAAGTGGGTTGCGATGACCCTGCGTCACGGCGTATCGGCCTCTGTCAGTCATCTGGCGGGTCTGTTGTGCGCCCACGCGGGCTGCTTCACGAGTCGCGAATACGAGATGCAAATCGTCGACCGCGTCGGCGGTGGAGATGCCTTTACGTCGGGCCTGGTTTATGGTCTGCTGACCGGGTTTGAATTGCAGCGCGTGATCGAGTTCGCCACAGCGGCCTCATGTCTCAAGCACTCGGTTCCCGGAGACTTCAACCTCGTGTCCGTCGAGGAAGTTGAGCAGCTTATTGCGGGTGACGCATCCGGCCGCGTGCAAAGGTAACACGACTCGGCCGCTGCAATTGCCTTGCGCGGCCTGCGTACGTCTGACGAATGGAGGTAGGGGCGATTTCATGACGAGAGATGCAATGCAGGATTTCCGGTCACTATCGATTGCGGAGATGGAAGCCATCATCGGGCGGTTTGAAGAACGCGTCAACACGGCCCAGCGGGCCAACTCCGCAACGAAGGATTTCGTGAGGCAAGCCATCCACCGGACAGGTCCTGGGCGCTGCCCGGTACGTCTCAAGCGCCTCTCATTCGATATCATCCTCCGTTACGGCGACGCGCTAGCGGACCTCTTCTGCGCCTATCCCGACGACTTGGTCGCGGTCATTCCCTACGACATCACAATCGGGTATCAGGCCCCCGGCAAGGAACCCTGCATTAACCCCATCGAGGCGCTCATGCGCGGTGCGGAATGGTCGGATGAATGGGGGACGCGATGGGCGCACGCTCTCGGCGGCGTCGGAGCCACGCCGATTGATCATCCAATTAAAGACTGGTCCATGCTCGATGACTACCTCGCGCGCCGCATGCCTAACCCGCGCACCCGAGGCCGCTTCGAGAGCGCCGCGGCGGCCTTGAGCTTGCACCGCGAGACGAAATACCGCTACGGCGTCATCCACTTGGCGATGTTCGAGCGCCTCCATGCACTGCGCGGCATGACGGAACTTTTCACGGACTTCTACCTGCACGAAGGAGAGGTCAGGCGGTTGATGGACGCGCTTCGCGCCTACCTCATCGAGATCATCCGCATGTGGGCGGAGCTCGGCGCGGACGGCGTCTTCATGACCGATGACTGGGGCAGCCAGACCGGACTGATGATCGCGCCCGACCTTTGGCGGCGCTTCTTCAAGCCGCATTATGCGGCGGTATTTGCCGAAGTCCATCGCCTCGGCATGGACGTGTTGTTCCACAGTTGCGGCAACGTCACGGACATCGTGGACGACCTCATAGATGCCGGCATGGACGTGCTCGACCCGGTCCAGCCCGGCGCCATGGATATCGATCGGCTGGCGCGCCAATTCGGTGGTCGCGTTGCATTCAGTGGCGCAATCGACGTCCAGCACCTGCTGTGTTACGGTTCCCCAACTGAGATTAAAGATGCGGTTTGCCGGATCATTGACATGATTGGCCGCCCCTTCGGCGGAAGCCTGCTGCTTGGACCAGCAAACGTCATGACGCCGGAGACGCCCTTCGAGAACCTCGAGGCCCTGTTTGAAGCGGCACACGCGCAGTAGTCCCCCGGCGCAATTTGACATGGATACTCGGATGGGATTTTGTTAGACTGATTGTCCTTGGGTCTGGAATGGTTTTTACTCTCACGGGGAGTCTGCCATGAGCATCGAGAGACATATTGAGCACAGGGCGTGGGCATTTCAGGCATTGGACGATTTGGAGACCTTCCTCAACGACCTCGATTTCGAAGGCGACGTTGAGGAGGAAAAGCGAGTCATCGGCCGCAAACGAAAGGAACTGAAAGACGGCAAGTATCGCGTCGTGATTTTGGGCGAATTCAATGTCGGAAAGTCAGCCCTCGTGAATGCATTCCTCGGCGGCGAGTACTTACCCATGGTGCTCGAGGAATGCACCACAAAGATCACGCATATCTCCAAGGGCGACGAAATGAGGGTCGCGCTGGACCTGTCAGCGCCCGTCTCAGACGCCGAGCTGCGGACGCTCTCAAACCTGCTGGAAGCCCTGGGCGTGAACGCAACCGTGTCCGTCAGCGACGCCATGGACCATGTGACCGTAGTTTTCTCGACCAGCCAACCTCCGGACCTCGTCCGGACGCTTCGTCCGCTTGTTACCATGAGCGCCGACGAGGACTTTCCTCAACTCAGGACCTTCCGAAACAAGTTCGACGAGATCTTCATCCATTTGCCGACCGATCTTCTCGAAGAAGACGTCGCCCTCGTCGATTCGCCCGGAGTGCACAGCATCTCGGAAACCAACACGAAGATCGCCGAGGAGATCATCCCGAACAGCCATTTGGTCATCTGCATGTTGGACAGCCAGAACCCGGGCACCGAGCATAACCGCGCGTTCATCGAGAAGGTCGTCAAGCACCGGCATCGCAAGCTCTTCTTCGTGATCAACAAGGCCGACCAGCTCAATGCCGATGAGATTGATCCCAGGGGCCGCCGCGGGCCTGCGAAGGATCTTGTCCGGAGTCTGCGGGACATCGTCGACGCGCCGGAGATCTTCTTCGTGTCGGCCCTGTACGCCTTGGTGTCGTCGCAGCTTTCCCGTTTCCATCTCATGCTCCCTGAGATCGACAACAACAACAAGATCAAGATCCCCTGGGGGCTTCAACGCGAGCTCATGCAGGGCGACGAACCTACCAAGGGTCTGGCGCAGTATCTAATGGAGCAGAGCAATATCGGCGCCCTCAAGGATCGCTTGCTGGGGTATCTCTACACGGAGAACCGCGAGGGCGCAATCCTCGAATCCATATGCCGTTTCATCGATAACAAGGCATGGACCTACACACGTCCGATCGAGGTCAAGCTCGAGATGGCCCGCGACGTCCCGCGCCTCGCTGAACTCAAGGCCAAACGCGAACGTATTTCAACCGAGCAGGAAGAGATCGCCCGCCAAGCTGACACCGTAGGCCAGGACTTCAAGCAGATGTCCTTGGGCGGAGCCGTCGACGGTCGTGACTATGCCGGATACGAGGTGCTTCTGAAGGAGCGCCTGACCGAAGCGGCCGTCCAACAAGCCATACTAAGCCCGGCCCGCGAGTGGCTCTTCAAGGATGTTAACTTCTGGACCGCGAAGAAAGGGCGCTTCGCGCCCTTCGGGACAGAGGTGGATCGCCTCACGGATGCCTTTTTACAGGGCGTTTGCGAGGACCTGAGTGTTGAACTCGATGCCGTCGAGGCCGCCGTGTTGAAGAAGATGGGCAAACTCTGCGAACAGCTCGACGTGGTCCTCCGCGAACCGCTTGACGCGCCTCGTACCCGTGTGGGCGCCCTGCGCGCGCGCATCTTCGCCTCGTACGTCGGGTTTCTCCTCACGGGCGCCATCCTCGGCGCCGCGACAGGGGCCGCATCGGTCGTCGGTGGCGTCTTCGGCCAAGTGCCGGACGTGGACGCGGCCACGCATGCCGGCATCGCTGCGGGCGCGGCGATAGGCGGCGTCATAGGTCTCCTGGCTCGGACTTCGACGAGCAGGAAAGTCCGTCGCGGCAAGTTGATGGCGACCGTCAACCAGCGTGTCAAGCAAGCCCTCCTCGGTGGTCAGGCCGCTCAAAAGGGGTCGGTTCGCGAACAGATCCTGGCGGCCCTGGATAAACGCCGCACGGAATTCGGCGATTTCCTGCGCCGTGCATCTGAGAATGCAATCGAGGCGCTGCGCAGCAGGATCGCCGAGATTGAGGCGGAAGCAGAAGAATTGACGCGAAGACAACAGGAGATCATCTCACGTCTCGGGCCCAAGATAGAGATGCTATCGGGGTTGGGGCGAAAGGCGGTGGAGACGGCCGACGCAAATGCGCCGCGGGAGGCGGGCGCCGCGCGATGAGTCGGCAACGTGCCGCCGCGCGCGGAAGGTAGTTCCGCATGAGAACCGTCATGGCGGATGAACTCCGCCTGCTAGTTAGAGGTATCCTCGGGAACCGCGGCCTTATCGAACGAGACGCGGGCATCATGGCCGAGTGCCTCGTCCACGCCAATCTCCGCGGAACCGATTCTCACGGCGTCATGCGGCTGCCCCATTACGTGCACCGTCTTGACAAAGGCTCGATCAACCCCAGGCCAAACATGCGTGTGACCCGGACTGGACCCGCAACCGCAACGCTGGACGGCGACCACGGTTTCGGTCACGTGGCGAACTGGGACGCGATGGGCGTGGCCCTGGACCTTGCGCGCGAGGCGGGCATCGGCTTCATAGGCGTGAATCACAGCAATCACTGCGGCGCGCTTTCGTTCTTCGCGCATCGCGCTGTCGAGGCGGGCATGATCGGCATCGCATTCACTCAGACCGACAAGGGCGTGGTGCCCTTCGGCGGGCGCGTGCCGTTCTGCGGCACGAATCCGCTGTGTTTCGGGATTCCAACGCTATCAGGACCCCCGATCGTCCTGGACATGGCCACGAGCACGGTGGCCGGCGGAAGCATCTACAAAGCGCGCCTCGAAAACAGGCCCATCCCGCCGACGTGGGCTCTGGACGCGGATGGAAATCCCACGACGGACCCGCACAAAGCCGCGTACTGGACCCCGGCAGCGGGCGCGAAAGGTTACGGACTCGGCGTGATCATCGACGTGCTCACCGGGATACTCTCCGGCGGCGCGTTCGGGCCGCACATACCGATCATGTATGGAGATCTCGACAGAAAGCGGGACCTGTGTCATTTGGTCGGCGCCGTTGACTACCGCCGCTTCGCCGGCGCGGACGGTTTCCTCGATCAAGTCCGCACTATGGTCAAGGATCTCCACGAACAGCCAACGGCGGAGGGCGTCGAACGCGTATTGGCGCCCGGCGAGCCCGAGCATATGAAGGCCGTTGAACGTTCGGCAAATGGTATTCCTATAGATGACAGCACTTGGGAGGAGTTGGCCGCGCTCTCCTGAAAATGCGCGGCGAACAGGGCCGCTCACAATTCAAGGATTCGACATGAACAAAGCCATTATTACCGATCACGGCTTTCCGTCCATCGAAATACAGCGCCGGATAGTCGAGTCAGCCGGTTTCGGCCTCGATGAGATTCAGCCGATATGCAGGACTGAAGACGATGTCATTCGCACATGCGGCGAGGCGGACGTTCTCCTCGTCCAATGGGCGCCCGTTACGCGGAAGGTCCTCCAAGCGTTGCCGCGCGTCCGGTGCATCGTTCGCTACGGCGTCGGCGTGAACAACTTCGACCTTGATGCCGCCAAAGACCTGGGCGTTTGTGCCGCCAACGTGCCTGACTTCTGTGTCGAGGAAGTCTCCGACCATGCGATGGCCATGATCCTCTCTCTGTGTCGGCGAATACCGCAGGACCACCATCAAATCGCGCACGGCGGCTGGGGGGTAAACTTGCTGCGTCCCATCCTGGCGCCGTCGGATCTCACCTTGGGTTTGGTAAGTTTCGGCAAGATCGCAAGAAGAACGGCGGCAAAAGCAAAGGCATTCGGGTTTTCAATCATTGCCTTTGATCCGTTCGTCGATGATCTTGTCTTCAAAGAACACGATGTCCGGCGCGTCGATCTCGACACGCTCCTGCAGCTTTCCGACGTGATATCGTTACACTGTCCGCTTGTCTCCGAAACGACGCACCTGATTAACCGTACGACTATTGCGAAAATGAAACCGGGTGTCATCCTTATCAACACCTCTCGCGGGCCCGTCGTGTGCGAACCCGACCTTATTGACGCGCTGGAGTCCCAGAAGATGCGCGGCGCGGGGCTCGACGTGTTCGAGCAGGAACCCCTCCCGGCCGACAGCCCGCTGCGCCGGCTCCCGAACGTGATCCTGACGAGCCACGCTGCATCAGTTTCAGAAAGGGCCGTCGAAACGCTCCAGGTCAAGGCTGCCGAGGCCGCCCGCGATTTCCTACAAGGCAAGCGCCCGAAGTCCGCGCTGGTGTGACGACGCCGCTTAACTCTCGCTGCAGGAGAACATGCTGATGACGAATCTCAGGGAAGGAATCGAAGCAACGGCGGTGAGCAGCGGCGGTGTTGCATTGTGGTGGCTGGCGCAGGCGGGCTTTGCGTTGAAGTCGAGCGCCGGCGCCGTGCTCTACGCTGACCCATACTTGTCGAACGTAGTGGAACGCGCGTTCGGGTTCAAGCGGCTTTCGCTTGCGCCCATAGATGCGCAAGACGTCCGCGCGGACTGGGTGATAAGCTCGCATGAACACCTGGACCATCTCGATACGGACGCGCTGCCGGTGATCGCGCGCAACAACCCTCAGTGCCGCTTCGCCGGCCCGGATTCGTGCGCGCCGGAGTACGAGAGGTGCGGCATTCCCGCTGATCGCTGCCTCATCATGTCGCCTGGAAACACATATCAGGCCGGCGACGTGACGATTCATACGACGCAAGCGGACCACGGCGAGTTGTCGCCCTCCGCGTTGTCGTTGCTGTTGGACTTTGGAAAGGTCCGTGCCCTGTTTACCGGTGATACGGCGTTGCGGCTGCCATGGATACAGCCGCTCATCAACAGAAAGCCCACGATCTTTCTGACGTGCATCAACGGGCGGTACGGAAATCTCAATCCCGTCGAGGCAGCACAGCTTGCACGCGCTGTCAACCCGAAGATCGTCATCCCGTGCCATTTCTGGATGTTCAAAGAGCATAATGGCGATCCCGAATCATTTGTCCAGGCATGCGCCGAGTTGTGCCCCGATGTGCAACTGAAAATCCTGAGCCCAGGAGAGGGGATTGAGGTTTCCGACGATGTATGACTGCTCCACGGATAGTGAAAGGAAAAGGTGATGGCAAGGAAGATACGCTTTGTGGAGGCGTTGCGGGAGGGAATGCGCCAGGAGATGGAGAGAGACCCTACCGTCTTCGTTATGGGCGAGGGCGTCGGCCCGCATGGAAGCTGCTTCAAACAGACGGACGGGTTCTGCGCCCTGTTCGGCGAAGACCGCAGCCGCGACACGCCGATCTCGGAACTCGCCATTGCCGGTGCGGCCGTCGGCGCTGCGATGATGGGCATGCGCCCCATTGCCGACCTCATGTGGATCGATTTCTCGATGCTGGCGGCCGACCAGATCTGCAATCAGGCGGCGAAACTACGCTACATCTCGAACGGACAGGTCAAAGTCCCGCTTGTGATACGCATGACGACCGGCGCTCTCAAGTCGAACGCAGCGCAACATTCCGGTTCCTTTTATTCGTGGTACATCAACACACCTGGATTGAAGGTAGTCGTGCCCAGTTGCCCCTATGACGCGAAGGGGCTGATTATCTCTGCCATCCGCGACGACGACCCCGTCATCTACCTCGAACACAAAGGGCTATTGAACGTGCGCGCCGAAGTGCCCGAAGAACCGTACGCGATTCCCCTAGGCGTGGCCGAGGTCAAGCGCGAAGGTTCGGATCTTACCCTCGTGGCAACGGGAATCGAGGTCACTCACTCGCTCGCGGCGGCTGAGACCTTGGCCAAGGAGGGGATCTCGGTCGAAATCGTCGACCCCCGCACGCTGATGCCCTACGACGCGGACGCCATTCTCGCTTCTGTCCGCAAGACGGGTCGTCTTCTCGTGGTCGACGAGGGCTTCCGCTATTGCGGATTCGCAAGCGAGGTCATCGCCATGGTGGTTGAGAACGCAATGGATGCCCTCGACGCGCCGCCCCAGCAACTGACTCCGTTGCACACGACGATCCCGTTTAGTCCGCCTATGGAGAACCACGTGTTCCCGAACCCAGCAAGAATCGTGGACGCCGCGCGGGCGGTCATGGGCGTTGCTCGAGTGGAGGCATGACAGATGGAAAAGGAAACAAAGATCCGGCTGCTCGAGACGATGTTGCGCATCCGCAAGGCGGAGCTCCAGCTTGCGGCCCTGTTCAAGCTTGGCAAGATT
>Ga0315274_10000753_pt1 | contig 50318 bp, 64 predicted proteins | sample YL17G02_20_MG_FD_203700 | JGI IMG/M metagenome (GOLD analysis project Ga0315274, IMG submission 203700) | Sediment microbial communities from Yellowstone Lake, YNP, Wyoming, USA - YL17G02_20 | ecosystem: Environmental > Aquatic > Freshwater > Lake > Sediment | place: USA: Wyoming | collected... | reverse complement strand
ACTTTCCCCCAGTCCATGCAGACCACAAGGTGCATCCAACCGAACGCCCTGTCGACTTGATGATGGCTGTGCTAGAGTGCTTTGCCCCTCCTCACGGCAGAGTTCTTGTACCCTTTGGCGGCAGCGGCAATACCTTACTGGCAGCATCCAACTTAGGCATGACATCGACCTGCTGGGACTTATCTCAAGCTTACAAAGATGCGTTCACCTCGAAAGTTTTGGAAGGGAGCTTTGCAAATGGAGCGGGCAGACCTTAGTGATACCCTACTGCTGTGTGAAATAGCGAAGAAAACTATAGTGGAGGTAATGGTAAGAAATGCTAACAAAGGAAAGGCTGGGAGGTGGAGAGTACTAAGCTACCCAATGCAGTTTCAACACGCGTTGCAGCATGTTACTAACTGTATGGTTAGCTCTCCTATATTAAAAGAGGAACTAGCAAAGGAAGACCTCGAGCATGCCCTTGTTCGTCTCACGATGGCTCTCGCCAAAATCAAGGAGGAAGAAAATGCAGCTAAAAATAGTTCGGGTTGAGCACTCCAACGATGGTCACTTTGGAGTTCTCCTTCTTGATGGCAAATGTTTCTGTGTCACTCTCGAGCTGCCTTGGTATGACCTTGACCATGATGGCATCAGTGATGCAAACATCAGCTGCATCCCAGCGGGTAGTTATGAGATGGCTCTACTACCCCATAAGACAATGGGCATAAAGTGGGAGGTTCTCCATGTACCAGGTCGAACTGCTATCCTCATCCATTCTGGTAATACAGTTCATGATTCACTTGGTTGTATTCTTATTGGTCAGTATTTTGATAAGCTTAGAGGAAACAGAGCTATTCTAAACAGCGGTGTAACATATGATAGGTTCATGAATATAACAAGAAACCAGAACAGTTTATCACTTGAAATCGTGGAGGTCTAAGATGGCACCGGTTATAACTCTTTGTGGCTCAACTTCATTCAAAGTAGAATTCATCAGGGAAGCTCAACGCCTTGGTGAAGAAGGCTGGCTCGTTATATCTCTCACTACATTCACCCACGCGGACGAACTAGCTACAACCGACGAGACTAAGGCAATGCTCGACGCAGTTCATATGCAGAAGATTATGATGTCAGATGCTATCCAAGTAATAAATGTGAATGGCTATATTGGAGACTCAACGAGGAGGGAGATAGCTTTTGCTGCGCTGCAAGACAAGAGGATATTCTTCTGTGAAGAGCCCACAGCTTCAATATATAATATGATAAGAACAATAAACAATGTAAGATACAGTGCAGGTATGAGCGCTAGGTTGTATAACTCCTACCAAAAATTGGCGGGAGTTTAATGAAAAGGATGAGCATACTAATTGAAAGGAAAGCAGAAAGACAGAATGGATAAACCTCTCTATAGTGAGGGCCCTCTCGGCGCCAAAATCTGCTTCATCGGTGAGGCTCCTGGCGCTGATGAAGTTCGAGAGCAAAGGCCCTTTGTTGGCTCCGCCGGTAGACTCTCTGACAGAATATTAGTTCGCTCTGGTCTCAACCGACAGGACTGTCGCTTTGAGAATGTCATTCAGGAAAGACCTCCTGATAATGATATATCTTATTTCATTAACATTAGCAAGAAAACTCCAGTTATCTCTCTGCAGGGACAGCGTTATATTGAGGAGCTAATTGAGCGACTAGCTACATGCAGAGCCAACGTGTTTGTCCCTTTCGGCAACGTTCCGCTGTTCGTTCTAACTGGCTTAAAGGATATTACTAAAAGACGGGGGTCTATTCTAAAAGCTACAGTCCCAGCAATCGCTGACCGCAAGGTCATTCCAACTATTCATCCAGCCGCTGCACTTCGCCAATATATCTTTAACCATTTTATTGCTCTTGATATGCAGCGAATTAAAGACCAAAGTGAGGACCCAAGTGTCAACTATCTGGAAAGACAACTCATCCTCGAACCATCGTTTGATGAAGTACTGCATTACATCAGTCGCTGTAATAGTCTGTCTAGCCTTGTCGGCTTTGATATTGAGGTTACACGCAATGAGGTATCTCATATATCTCTTAGCATCTCTGCTCGGGACGCAATTTGCATACCGCTGTTTGATGCAGGGCAAGACTATTTCCCACCAGACCAAGAGTTCCAAATCTGGAAAGCATTAAAGGGACTTCTCGAGAACCCTAATGTTACGAAGCTTGGTCAGAATATTACCTTTGATAACACCTTTGTCTTCATGCGATATGGAATAGTGGTTCGGCCTGTCGAAGATACAATGGTCGCAGCTGCTATTACACATCCTGACTTTCCAAAAGGCTTAGACTTTCTCACCAGCGTCTATTGTGATGGAGAGCCTTACTATAAAGATGAAGGGAAGAAATGGATAAAGAATCCCTTTGGTTCTACTGAAAGGTTCCGTAGATATAGTGCAATGGATGCTGCTGTTCTTCATCAAATCTTCCCGAAGCAATTAGATGTTCTCAAAAAGCAGGGTAACCTTGAGACATACTACCGGCAGAAGAGACTCATTGAACCTCTTACTTACATCGCCTGCCGAGGAATAAAGATGAGCAAGCAAGGTCTTATAAAGGCCGCTGATGAAGCTGACGTTAAAATTCGAGAGCTTCAGTCGGAATTAGACTCTATCACTGGTGCTCCTTTGAATGTAGCATCTCCCAAGCAGGTCAAGACTTACTTCTACATTCTAAAGGGAGAGAAGGCCTACACCAAGATGGGTAACGCTACAGTTGATGACACTGCCATGATGCGTCTTGCTGGAAAGGGTTATCGAGAAGCTAGTATCATCCAGCAGATTCGCCATTTCAAGAAACTGAAAGGGACTTACTATGAGGTATTACTTGATAAGGATGAAAGGCTCAGATGTTCGTGGAACCCGGTTGGAACTAAGCAAGGAAGAGTTAGCTCTTCTAAAACAATCTTTGATACCGGGGCTAATCTGCAAAATCAGCCGGACGAGATGCTGCGGCTCATGCGAGCTGATGAAGGATTTATCATGGTTAAGCAGGATTTGTCTCAAGCTGAGAACCGTGATGTCGCGTATAGGGCTAATGAGCTAAACATGATACGAGCCTTCGAGAACAACATTGATATTCACACTCAGACAGCCAGCTTGATTTTCAATGTACCCCTCGAGTTGGTGACTCACGAGCAAAGACAGAAGGGAAAGAAATCTAATCATGGACTCAACTATGACATGTACTATATCAAGTTCGCTCTACTCAACGAGATGACTAACGCTGAAGGTAAATTCATCTATGATAAGTATCATTTTAGTTATCCAGGTATCCGTCAGTGGCATAACACTATAAGAGCAAAGCTTGCCTTAGACCGAACCCTAGTGAATGCCTTCGGTCGTCATCGAATCTTCATGGATAGATGGGGAGAAGATATGTTTAAGGAGGCTTATAGCTTTGGACCTCAGTCTGATGTGGCAGAGAAGCTCAATCAAGATGGAATATGCTACTCCTATTACAATGGACCTATAGAGATTGATATACTCAACAATATTCATGATGCTATTTTGTACCAACTCCCTCTAAGTTTAGGAACCTTTGCTATACTTACTACCACGCAGATGGTTCAACTATCCTTAGAGAAGCCACTAACTATAGATGGAAGAGTCTTCTCTATACCTGTTGACACCTCATTTGGGTTCAACGCACTTGACATGATAAAGTTTAAATCCAATGAACTAATTACATATGGGTCTACCACAAGACTTCAGGAGTTTATAGATGCCCAGACTGCTTCCCGATTGGCTTGATGCCTACTTAGAGTATACAGACAATAGCGAGCCGCGGGTAAGCTATAGAACATGGTCAGGTATATCAGCAATAGCAGCGGCTCTCCAGAGAAAATGTTATTTACAACTTGGAACAGAGACTTTCTTCCCAAATTTATATATTGTCTTAGTTGGTCCTCCAGCAGCCCGCAAGGGCACGGCGATTCGTCCAGCTAAGAACTTTCTTGACTTGATTGGTGTTCAGCTAGCAGCTGATGAGGCATCAAGACAAAAGTTAGTGACAACTTTAGTAGAAGCTACGGCTCCATTTGGATGGATAGACGATGCTGGTAGGGATATGTCAGGCATACACTCTTCTATGACTATTATATCTAGTGAGCTAACTGTCTTTATTGGCTATCAAAACGTTGATTTTCTTACAATCCTCTGCAAATGGTATGACTGCGAAAATCGTTTTACTTACGACACACATACTCATGGAAAGCTGGAGGCACCAAATGTCTGGGTCAACCTTCTCGGAGCAACCACACCGATGCTTATACAAACTTCTCTTCCTCCTGGGGCTATCGGCAGCGGTTTTGCTTCCCGTACTGTATTTGTCTACGAGGATGATAAAGCGAAGATTGTTATTGAGCCGACGCTCACGGCTGCGCAGGAGGACTTGGCTGAACCACTCAGAAAAGACCTTGGGCAAATCAATACCATGTGCGGGCGCTTCCGCTACGATAGGGAATTCATTCGGCTGTACGGGGATTGGCGCAACGTAGCAGAAGAAAGCAAACTCAGCTATGATAGCAGACTTGATTACTATATGCAGCGAAGGCAGGCACATCTTCTAAAACTCTGCATGATTTTCTCAGCTAGTTCTGGGGACTCTATGACTGTGGGAGTCAAGGAATTTGAGCGAGCAAGGGCACTGATTGAGAAGGCTGAACAGAAGATGTCTCGAACTTTTGAGGGCTTCGGGACTAATCCACTGGCTCAGGTTCAGCTACGTATAATGAGAGTAGTTGCCGAAGAGCGGGAGGTTTCTATCAAGACCTTGATGAATATATTCTATGAAGATATCAGCGGAAAGGACTTAGGGGTAATAATAACTACAATGGAGCAAATGGGATTCTGTAAGTTCGATATGATGAACGGAATAGTTAGATATACAAGAAAGGAGACATAACTATGTGTATAAGATGCTGGCTATTTGGGCATAAACTAAAAGTAATAGGGAAGCGTAAGAGATTACCTAAACACCTACCGATAGGTGCCCCTATTGCTATGATGTGTGTACGCTGCGGTACGTTATTAGTAAAGGGGCTAAGAAATGAAACCTGAGGACTTTATAACAAGGCAACTTGTCGCGGAACAGATGGTATATCTTAAGACAGCCGCTGAGCAAGTTCATGCCATCTTCTGTATAGTGAACCATGAGGATGAATGTAAGTGGTATCAGGCAACTTGGGACGAACCTGATAGGCAGAGATGGCTAGAAATAACCATAAGGATAATGCAGCTCTTTAGTATATCAAACGCTAAAGATCTATTGGTCTTTATAGCTAAGGCTCGAAAGATTATAGCAGATAATGGGGCTGCTATGGTAGGGATGGTAACTCTTATAAGCAGCCCACATCTACTGGAAGAGGTACTCAACGAAGATACGCCTGAACATACTGACAGTGAGCAACCAGTCTTGCCCTCTTTCGAGCAGGAACGATTGCCCGCTTTAGATAATCAACTCTCTTTTCCGGAGCATCTATTGACTGAAACCCAGGCCGACTTATTGCTTTCGACAAAGCCTCCTTTGTATACTTTCCATACAGAAGAGCATACTCTCGATAAAAGTCCTCAGGCAAATCTATCTCCTGACCACGAATAGTCATTTTCTTTGATGGAAGCCCTATGTATATCCGCAGACTTGCAAGCTCTTCTTCCACTGGGTCTGTGTAGGCTTCCATTACTCCAAGGGGAAACCATAGCTTCATTCCATCAATTAAGCCACCTTTGCCAACATGAATCTTGATTTCTTCCCCAAGAGCATTGATTCGAGGAGTCTTCTTTAGATGCTCAATCTCTCCTGGCACCCACCATAAAGCATCAGCAAGCGCCGCTGAGAATTTCCTATTATCATTGAGGGCATACTCACCAGTAGTTGCTACTTCATAGGTTCTATGTACTGCTCTCATGAGACTTGAATAAGGAACGAACTCCGCTGGAATCCGTCCGAGCGCTGCGGGATTTATCTTACCGTCCTTAATCAGATTCATAAAGCCTTCCATGTAAGAGCTCTGAAATAGATTCTCAATCAGCGCCCCAGAACATCCAAGAACTTTATCTCCGAGACCCTTTACATCTTCTGGGTTTCTAGCTTCCCTTAGCGCATCTCTAAAAGATATTATATTTGATAGAACGATATTTAGAGGCTCTACATTCCTGTACGAAATCCAGTGATCTCCTACCCTTACTGAGTAAGGTTGCTTTGTTGCATAGAACGAAACTCTATCTCTTGCATCCTTCGGCGGGGCTCCAGTTATTCTTTCCTCTCCATCATCGTCGTGGAGAAGGAGCATCAATGCAAGTGTCAGCATCACGCCAGCTATCTGATTCGTAATCATATCTGTCAAAGCTTCACTATCCGCTAGCCTAACCTTTGGCTGCGTGACGCCAGTCTTCTCCTGAATCTTCATGGCTGCTTTGTTCTTACGAGCTAGTTCACTCCTTGTATCCTGAACTCCACTAAGAATTCCAAGCCCTGGAGTGAACTCAATGCCCCTCTGCAGGATATTAGCCATTGTATTTACAAAGGGAATAATAGCAGTGCCTGGCAGTCCAAGTCTATCAAGAAATCCTCTCACCGCATAGGCACTCTGAGCAATCTTCCCAGGGTTGTCCATGAAGGTAGCCTTATTCATCATAGCATGAGCAGCTTCCTTCATCTTGGTAGTTACCTCAACTTCATTATACATCTTACCAGTTCGCTGCATTTCCTTTACTATTTGAGACTGCATCTCAGCATCAAACACCAGAGATTTAAATAGCACATCTGCTGTGACCATTGATCTTGAGAATATCGTGAGGGCTCTTGTTCCCGCCTTACCTATCCCAAAAGCTTTCCATGGATTAACCATAGTTCCTACAGCAATCTCCCACTTCGTGGTAAGATCTAGATTCTCATCCCAAGGATTACGAAGCTCTGCTGGTAGAAGATATCTTGTCTCTTCTCTAACAGTCTGAATCAGTTTCGGTTTCCCTCCGATTCTCCACGCCTCTTTAGCAATAATACCAGCCCTCTTCATAGCTCTTGCAGAATGAAGCTCTCCAATAAATGCACTTATCTCAGGCAGATATGTTTGTCTCTCACGCCCTTTAAACGTTGGGATAATACTTCCCATTGCCTTAGAGCTAAGCATGGCATCAACACCCACTCTAATAGGCTTAAGTACAAATGCTATGGTCTCCGTCCATAGTGTATTTGAAGAAAAGTTCTTTGTATTGGAAGCTGCTGATAGCATTCCCTCAAACATTACGTTATATAGAAGATTCTTAATCTTAGTCGGCAGCTTTTGATTCTTTATCTTCCAGTTATCTATTATATCTTTAGCGCCTTCTGCGTCACCCTTAGCTATCTTTCCAATAACTTGCTCCCTTAGAGCAACTGGCATATCTGCAGCGAACGCTGCTCGCCAGACCTCGAAGGTTGATTCCATTCTATCTTTATTGAACCCAAGGTCAAACTGCTTTACAGCAAGACCTGGCTCCACCTTTAGTGCGTTGATGAACTTATGATACTCTTCAAGTTTCACCTCCCGTAGCCTTCTGAGCGTGCCAGACTCATCTATTGTTAAATCCATTCTAAGAATATTATCTGCCTTTTTCAGTAGTCCTCGGTACAGCCCACCAATACGCTCTGGATAGCTGTATCTATTTAAAGGACTTCCCTCTATATTAGCTCCTATATTCCCTACCTTAAATCTTTCATACAAGTCATTAACCCATATAACATTCTGAGCAATTTCCTCCATCCTGCTTACCATGAGCGTATAGGACTCAGCTACATTGTAGCTCATAGGGTCGCTAGGGTTCCCTCTAGCCCTTGCTGCTGCATCCCAGACTTTTCTGACATCCTCTGGCATAGCATTGATTGTGTTCTGAGCTGCTTTAGTTTCAGCATAATCCTTGAAGCCAAAGCGAGTTCCAGCAGGTGCATATTTACGCTTAGGAGCAGCTTTGCGCTCCTTCTCAGAAGGAGGCCCAAGCTGTTCATGGAGATCTTTCCAGAGTGCGTGGGTATGCTTAGAGAACCTAATATCAGGATTCTCAGGACTGAAAGTTCCTATATTACCAGTAGCAGACTTGATCTGGCTAGAATCAAAAACTACAAATTCAGCAGGGAGCACATCACGAGCTATAACTCCATCATATCCATCAGCCTGTAATCTAGCTGTAACCTCAGTGGCTACAATATTTTTATTATCTGATACTGCCTCCGCGTCTGTAGACCCTAAATACTTACGAGAGAATTCTGCTTGTGTGTCCTTAGTTAGTATATAAGGGTTCTTTATACTGAGATAAACAGGCATTATATTGCGACCCTCAGAGCGCTGTCTATCTCGATTGTATGAATAACTATCTGCAACTTTAGGGAAGGCGGTAAAATAAAAACCTGCCCCATACCATCCTGAATCCCACGCATGAGAAACCTTGCCCTCACCAAATATGGAGAAGTCAGCATGTGTCCCATGATAAAATACTACAGGATTGCCCTTCCTATCTACAGCTTTACTCTCTCCAAACCACTTCCTAAATGCTGGAGTCTCAACCTGTTTTTTAGAGAACATCAAGAATGGCTTCTCAGCGATTTCAGGAGTGAGAGAGACTTGGAGCCACTCGTTGCCAATACCTCTCTCTTTAATCTCAGCGGAACTAAAACCTCTGGCTAGGTCCTCCTCAGTTACAAGTGGTTGTATTATTCTCTCAGTCTGCCCTGGCAGTTCCTTCTCCATCCTCGCAGCCATTCGATTATAAAGATCAACCGGCGCTTGAGTTCCTTCAATCTGCGCAACTGTATCACCGACAGGAAAGAGAACTTTCGTGAAGCCCTTTCGAGCGGCTTCTTGGAGAAGCCCACGATACATGAGAGAGTTGACGTGAGGGGCTATATACCTTCCAGCTTCACCTTTCAGCAAGTGTGCTCGCTCGATTGGTGTGGCTGCCATCGCCTTAAAGTGGTCACTCGGCTGCACTTCAAACACCATCAGAGTCTCTGGGTCTCCTTCTTTCTCTGCTACTTCAGCCCAGCCGATAGCATTGGTTGCTTCTATACCTGCATGAGCAGCCTCACCAAGGTCTACTGGAGTTGTAAACAACCAGCGGTTGTGAGTTTGAAGATTATATCCGGGGACTGTATCACCAGTGATCTGTCTAGGTTTAGTTGCCGCCATTTCCCTGAGTTCTGCTAAACCCTCTGCTGACACTGTACCGCCGTACTTTGCCAGCATAGCTAGAACCCCTGGAATAAGATCTTGCGATGTCTCAACTTCGACGCTCACAGGAATCTTCGCTGCTTCGATTGCTTGCTTTAATCTCTCAGGAGTTACAACTTTTTCTCCTGCATCTATCAAGTCTTGAGCAACACTCTTTACGAATGCTATCTCTTCTGTCTTCAGACTCTTCAACGGTAGCTGTGCGAGATTCACATTACCTTTGACCTTTGCAAGGTTATCATAGAATCTCAGTGTTGTCGTAAGCTTCGACATTTTAAATCTTGGCTTATTCGCTGCCCTCAGCACCTCATCAACTTCTCTTACTTTGTCTCTATAGTAAATAGCATTGTCCATAGCTATTGCAGCCTGTGAGCCACTGAACTCTGTACCAATCCCCACATCTTTCAGCCTGACATACTCATCTTGCCAGTCCTGAGCTAGTCTGCTGAATTGCCCTCTTCTATCCTGCATTTCAGCTATTCGCTCTGGAATAGCAAACATAGTCTCATCTGTAATTCTTCTATTAAATGACCTCATTAACTGCTCTTCTGATTGTTGAACTCCAATAATTCTTACAAACTCTGCCCAAAGGTCCTTGAGCCATTGTCCAAGCTTTTCCATCATCGTCTGGTCTTGCACTCTATTCTCAAAATACTTCCCAATAGCATCGCTGAGAGCTTCCTCACTCCCCCCGAACATCTCAAAACCTTGTTTCACAAGAGCGTTGTCCTTACCTAAGCCACTAATAGCAATATGAGCTGCCTCATGCCCAAGAACCCAAGGCGCTGCGTTATTGGAAACCCACAGCGTCCTTGTATCCATATCCATATAGCCATTGACTCTTTGCAATCCTGCCTTAGGTTCAAGTGGGTCTTCCACAAACAACTCACCTTGAGCAATCTTAATATCTGCAAAGTTATGACCGAGCATGTTAAGAGCACGATAGCGAACTATTGCTTCATGCCCAATCTTATCTGCGTTGGGATTAGTTCTAGAGAACACTAAGCCAGGATGAATAGCATTAGCTTCATTGAAAAGATTCTGTGCTTTAATGCCAGCTGCTTTGGCAGCTTCTTCAAGCGCTGGAGTAGCGGCTTTTTCTGCTTCAAATTCCTTAGGAACTTTACCTGCAGCAAACTGTGTTGCGTGGCCTAACTCATGACCAACTACATAAGCAAAGTCAGATGATGATATAGTCTTTTCATTGCGGGCTCTCAATAACAACTTATAAGTGCCATCAGCTTTCTGCACCATTATCCCAGCTTTTTTACGAAGGTCACTTAAATTAAAGGATTGATTAAGTATATTCTCTGGGTCTGGCTCCGCTGCAAAGGCTATCTTCATCCAGTCTTGGTCAATCATATCCAGCATTTCAGAGTCTATAACTGTACCACCCTTAATTATCCCCTCATTATCAATAGCACCACGTACCCATGCCTTTGGGTCTTCAGGGAGTATAACTATTTCAGACACTTTATCATGGACATCTTTAAATTCATTTCTAAGAAAGCTGAAAGTAGTAATAGCCCTATTGACAGCACGCCTTGATACTGTACCTTTTGTAACCGTTGGAACATAATAGAAGGTTCCATCAGTTCTTGGAACCTTTAGGCTAAGTGTATCTATATCTGGATATCTCTTTGTAGTGAGCTTAACTGGCTCGACGCTGGTTCCAAGTGGGACTATCGTCCCTCTAATTCTGTTAATCACTGGTATAAGATCAACTTTTGCGTTAGTCAGCATCTTCCCAAGGGCTTCCTCCGTAATACCCTCAGCTCTTGCAAGCTGTATCAGTTTAGTCTCATAGTCGAGCTTATCAAGGCGTCTATCAGATGTAGGATCGCTGAGGTAATCCATGCTAGCTTTTGCATATTTATCAAGCGCATCAGCAGTCATAGCAGAAGTTATAACTGCGTGTGTCTTAGCCTCAGGCGTTATACCAACTGGAACTTCAGAAATCCTCTCTTCCACCGGTGCCTTGATTGGAGTAGTCATTCCCGTACCAGCACCAAAGATAGCACCTACTGATATAGCTCCATGAAATGCTGCAGCAGTTCTTCCATAGATATCTGGAATTTCATCACTTACCCCTAGCTCTCCCATCATTGTGACTACTTCCTGCATAACTTCTGTAAATCCCTCATATCCAGCGTTTATCAAGCCGTTAACTATAACAGCACGCAACCTGCTTTTGGCTCCACGAGTTATAGACCTACTCACTCTCTCAGGCAGTATATTCTCAAGTATACCATTAGCAGTTCCAACCGCTGCGGCCAACCCAGCCTGTATATGCCAAGGTATATCTTCTCCACTTTCCTTCTCGGCAGCCCTCATAGTCTGAGCAAAATCCCCTCCCTCAGACAGCATCATAAGAGCCAGACTAGAGCCTTTCTGGAAAGCGCTAGTATATCTAGGTATACCAACGAGTCCAGCAATGGAGCCTCCATATGTGTAAGCAGCTATAGCCGCAACAGTATATGGCGCGTTCTCAAGAAAGCTACCAACTAACCTCTTTGGGTCAAACCACTCAGAGGGTTTCGTCCACTTAGGTGGTACTTCATATTTGCCGGTCGGCCGTTTAGCCTGCCAGTAAGCACTATCAGTTACTTTATTCCTCCACCAATCTGCTGAGGCAGCAAGCCAAGTCTCATCCATCACGCCTTTAGCTGTCTGACTATTCAGGAACTCAAGTGTCCCTGCAGGAATATCTGCAATACGACTACTACCTTGCATAAACTTATTGAAGAAGTCTCCTATCATGGAATCAGTCCCAGTAAGAGTACTTCCAATCTCCTCATCTATATAGTTTCGGCGAATCTGGGCTCTTTCCATAGGAGGGAGCTTCTTGTAGTTCTCATCTGGGGCTAACTGGGTATCAAAGAAATCATTAGCGGCCCTAAAACGAGTGCTATAGGGCTGCTTCTTGAACTCATCATAGTTAGAAACTACCTGTTCGAGAATTGGCATCTGATATTCCTTACTCAAACTTGCTAGTGGTAGGGTTGAACTTAAACGTCTTTCCTCCGCCTGCAGCTGTAGTCGATGGGAGCTTTGTCATGTCTCTAGCTTGCAGTGCTTCCATGGTAGCACGAAGAGCATCGTCGAATTCCTTCTCTGTTGCATATATACCAACTTTAGCTTTCTCTGATACAATAGCTAAGGCTTCTTTTGCCAGAGCAGTAAACGCTGGATCATCAAGCTGTCTACCCTTAGCACTAGCCTGCTGAGCCATAGCGTTGTAATAGTTCTCATGAGCCTTACGCATACCAGCCTCTCCCTCGTACTCACGGACGGTCTGTTTGAGTTCGCGCGCCTTAAGACCAAGCTCCTGCTCTTGCAAGGACAGCGTCTTAGTCTGGGCTTCTCCAGTCTGCTTAACCTCAGCAGCATGTGTCTCAGCTCCCTTCTCCTCAACCCTCGTTCTACGTTCAGTCTGGGCAGCTGCTTGACTCTGATTATATGCAGTAGATACCTGAATCTGCTGCTCTGGTGCAAGCAAAGCAAGGCCTGTGTCATCGGAAACTTTTCCTGCAAGAGCCTTCTCCATTGCTCCAGCAAACACTCTACTCCTTGCCATTCCAGATGCAGTTTTTCCAAGCTGAGCCTGCCATGACTCTTGGTAAGGCCCCATCAAGCTAGCACCCATATCTCCAAGGGCGACAATAAGAGCATCAATATTCCCCTGCTTTTTCTGTTCTGGTGCAATAGCTCCCTCCGTGCCCACTGGAGTCTTATAAGGCATTTCCTCTGGACGTTCTCCTGATAGACCTCCCCAAGGACCTGTTGGCTCATTCTGCTTAATGCCTTCAGACGTAGCAGGAGCGTTTCTTGCACCAGGCTTTTCTGAGAAAGGCCCAGCTATCGTGACTCCTCTCCGAAGTCTATTGAGTTCCTCAGGTGTCCGGGTGCGATAACCAGAAGGTAAAGTAGATGGAGCTGACGTAGGCTTAGCTACTGGCTTAGCTACTGGTTTAGTCTGTACTTGAGTAGTTGGGGCTGCAGCATTTCCACCAGGCAACTGCATCTTAAGTCCAGGTATCTCTGGATTCCACTGCTCTTGAGTAAGACTCCCGCTGGCAAGCTCCGTAGGAGACATCAACATACCTAAAGCTGCCGCCATCGGTGTTGATGTTAGAACCTTTCCAGCAGTCCCCAATGTTGGGGCTCCAAGTACTCTACCCATTGCAGGCTTAAGCTTAGCACCAGCTGTATAGATAGGGCCTTTCTGATATTCCCCGAGACTCTCAGCTACATTCAATGCAATCTCAGCTGCTTCTCTCTTCTTTGCCTTTGCTGCATCCCAAGCAAGTCTCGCTGCCCCAGTAAGGGGCCTTGCTCCTATTGTTTGCGGCATCTTATTCCTCCTTAAACTCCTACCAATAATTGGCGGGAGTTATCAATTATTGAAGTGCTCCAGCTATTCCACCAGCAATAGCGCCAACACCACCAAGTATAGCAGCTGTATGAGGACCTAGTATTGCACCCGCCTTAGCGCCCATTTCCAATCCCGCGCCAGCCCCGCTTGCCATTCCAGCAATAGCACTTGTTGCTGTACTTGGCTTCATAGCGTTCTGCACAACTGAGCCAGTGACAGCGCTCAGTACATTTCCAGCGCCCTGAAAAAGTTCCATGTCCCATGTAGCACTCTTGGCATCAATTTCAAGATCTCTACTATACTGGTCGACTGATGCAACTATCCTTCTTGATTCAAGGTCAACATCAGCGCCCATTATCGCTTGTCTACCACTAAGTCTTAGCCCCTGCGCAGCCTGTAGGGATTTAATACCATCCCTTACGAACAGCGACCTTTCACTTGAATTAGATAGATATGTTTTTATCTTCCCATCAAAGTGAGAAAGTAATGACTGCTCCATAAGTCGTAGGTTACTGGCTAGATTCTTATCAAAGGTCTGTAAACCTATACCACTATCCTGTATATATGCTGCTAGCTTCTTATCCAGTACATCCGCAATAACCTTGAGTCTACTATCTCCTAGACCTCCAAAAACCTCAGCAGTTCTATTGCCCTGCCCAACTAACCCAACATAGCTTGATAGATAACTACCCAGAACACTCTGAACAACTTCCACTCTAGCACGCCTGTCATCGTCTATTATCTTCTCCCTTGAGTCTCCAAGAGTGCCAAAAGCACTAGTTGCTTGCACTTCCTGTGCTATTAGATTAGTATAGCCTTGAAGATACTCGCGAACTAGAGTCTGTATAATAGCAGGCTTGCTCGCACCAGAGCTCTGACTAGTCTTGAGACCTTCCTGCGCCATACTACTGGATGTATTCATAGCGCTGCTAATACCAGTATCATATGCGCTACTATACAGCTTTATCAAATCAGATACAAGACGCTGTCTCATTTCTGCCACGCGACCAGTCAAGTCAGACTGAGCCCCAGCTAGTACTCCAGCCAATTTAGTGGTGGCTTCAGATACCCCAAGGCGTGTATCTAACTGAGACACCAGCGTCTGTGTATATGCCTGAAGTTGCGTCTGCGCCAGCTGTCCTAATATTCTAGCCCTCACATCAGTGGAAGCACTAACTATACCAGCTTGAATCTGTGTAATACCTACCCCAGTTCTCATAGACTCACTATATGCTGTGCTAGTAGCCTGCAGATATTGAGCTACCCCTTCTGCGTATGTCTGCATAAACATTGGCATAGTACTCAACAGTAACTTCTCATAAGAATTTCCAGATAGCTGATAAGCACTCAGATAATCAGCAAATCTAGCCTGCTGTGTTCTCATATACTCCTGTAGTATAGACATAAATACTTGACCGAAATGTGCTAGACTCGCTTGAGACAACTGAACAGTAATCTGCGTCTGGAAGTCCGATACTCCCTGCTCGAAGTCACTCTCAAGTAATGCCATACCTATTACGAAGGCACTACTATTTACGGCATTTATATCAGCCATACCACCAGAGAATCTATTAACACTTCTTAAGTGAGTTCTTAACTGTCTACGTCTGTAAGATGATACAAGACTATTAATCATGTCGCTGTTGACAGCATCTAAGGCGCACTGCATAGCTATATTTATCTCGAGAGCAGCCTGTTGAAGAGAATATGTAACAGCCTCTGACGCATCTCCAGATATCTGAGGATTTATAGCTGCTATAATAGCAGCCATCCCGGTCAATGCCTGGGTGCGAAGACCAGACTCCCCGTTAGAGGCTATATCAGTTCCAGTAGATTCTGCTAGGTTAGTAGCGTGCTCAGTTGCTGCAATAGCAGTACTTCTAACAACAGGCTCCAATGCAGAAATAAGACTCTCTGCATCATCCTCACTAGCTCCCTGCATGATACCAAGCATAGTGGCTACGGACGTTTCAGCACTTGTAAGAAATGCCTCGGAGTCGTCCTCTCCACCATTATACATGTTATCTGACACAGTCTCCCCAAGTATACCAACGCTATTCGCTATGTCTAACACCTCGCTAGCACTATTAGCCCTAGCGGCAGCTTCAGCAGCCTCAAGTCTATCTACAGCTAATGCGTTCGAAACGCCCTCTGCCTCACTTACTATACTTAATGCAATAGCCTTAGCTGCATGAAGAGCAGTCATAGCTGTAGTACTATCCTCTTCGGCGGCGTTATACACCGCATTCCCAGCAGTCTCCCCGGGGGCATCTACTCCAAGAACGTCCGTGTCAGCTTGAATTACAGCTGCCCCTGCATCTACCTTAGCATCATCTGCAGCCTGTGCCATTAAGTCTGCCATGTCACTCTTTGCTTGAGATGAAGCAGAACTCATAGATAATGATGTAGCGCTATCACCCTCCGATATACCAGCAGCCTTATCAATAGCCATATCTATTGCATCATCAAACACGTCGCTAATGGCTGCTGACGCTGTAGTGACCACATCACCGAACGCTGTGTCAATAGATGCCATGTCATCTACTGCATCTTCTCTAGCAGATACAACAACTTCATCTGCCAGTATCTTAGCAGATACATCAATCCCCGCTACAGCCCTATCAGACTCATTCCTAGCGCTATCAGCGGCACTAGCTACGGCAGTTGCTGTAGAGGCAGCCCCAGTTGCATCTACTTTAGAGAACGCAGTGTCTGCCTCGGCCATATCCTCATCTGCATCACTTCTTCTACCAATGACAGCTACATCCGCTAATGCTCTAGCTGCAGCCTCTGCGTCTTCATACACAGTGCTAGACAAGCCTACAGCAGTAGCAGATATATCCCCTGCCAGTTCCTTTCCTGCTGTTACAGCACTAGCCCAGGCTGTTGATACACCTGATAGTGCCTGAACTATAGAATTAGCCATTATACTATTAAATGTAGCTTCCACATCCATCCCTGGAATCTGCCCATCTTGGTTAGCCTGTGCAGCGGTCAAGAATGAAGACCAGTCGCCTATATCAGATAAACCACCTATATCGTTCCCAAAGGCATTAATAGATACCTCTATTGCAGATAGCGCATCATCTGGGTCATACCCTGAGACTCCCTCGAAGGGATTACCGCCAGCTGCTGTTAAGCCCTCATTAAACAAGAAACTTAAAACACTTGGATTAGCATTATAGTCAGTTACGTCTATCTTACCTGATGTTATCCAGTTTGCGTCAGCTGAATCTAATCCCATTAGAAGAAGTCCATGCGCATTCTTCTGATGCGCTGCCATATCTGCAGAGCTAGTCGCTCCACCACCAGAGGCCATACTATACCTCCCACGTAAGTTGCCTGACGTTCACTTGAGCGCCAAGACTTTGTGCAACTTCCACTACTCTATCCACAAGAGTAAACGCAATTAACTTGATACACCCTTCCCTTTTAGCAAAAGCTTTTAGTGTAGCAAGACCGTCCTTCCATAGAGGGTCGGGTATAAACTGAAAGCCATAAAGGCTATAAATTAATAAGTTCTTAGTCTTTGTCATGGCTTCTGTTGAGAAACACGTAGTGCCAATAGCATAAATAACTGTTTTGCTATCAACCAAATCAGTAAGAAGCCACATTTGACTAGTCCCCTGCGTTAGATGCTGCAGGATACTGTTTAAGCTCTCATCTGTAACATCCATTTGGGGAACTAGCGCCAGTCTTATTGGCTCTTTAACGCCAGGCCACGCCTGTGCTATTTGATTAGGTGTTAGCTGCACCAGCATATATACCTCTCACAGTTCTACGTCCAGATGTTTGCCAGTGTACATTAATGTAGTCTAGTTCAAACCTATCATAATTATCGGTGCCAATAGCAATACGGACATCCAAAGCAGTTATTTGAACATGAGCAAATCCCTCAGGATTAACAGGTATCCAAGGCGTCCGTATCCAATCATCTTTCTCATTATACCTAAAGTCAACAGCTACATACACATTATCTGTTACACTACAGCCAACCTCGACTGTGGTTATAGTTTTCATGTCTCTATAGTTGAAGTCTATAATATCAGTAACAGCTACTACAGCAGTGCTATCATCAGTTGATGAAACGCCAACAAAATAACCAGACACATCATGAGCCCCAGTTATATGCTGAGGATTTCTTCCAAGCCCTTGTGGTGTTAGCACAAGAGAAGTAGAACTCCCTGATATATAATACTCATCATGCTCAGCATCCCACGATATAACCATTTCTCCAGTTAATATATCAGCTATATACTCCTTATAGCCTAATTTGCGCAGACTGTAGTCATTTCCAAGCTTCCAGATGTTGCCAGAACTATCGATAAGTACGTGCCCCCATTCGCTGCCACCGACGGCTCCTCTTGAAGCAATGCCGAAATCTGCCACTCGCTGAAGCCCATACGTCGGATAGGGCTCAATCGTTGGCACGAGGACTGCGATTCCATCCGCTCCATAAACTGCCACTCCCTTCCCTAATGGCTTAACACAAAGGACTGAGCCCTGCCAAGGCATAGGCATGAAGCCAAGCTCATTACGTTTGAATAGCTCAAGGAAAAACTCTTCATCATACTCGTCTGGCTCATCTTCCTTAACCATACCATCCTTTGATAGCCCTGGAGAGAATGGAAGGAGAATATCCCCTCCACCTATTGAGCTCCAGTAGACAAAGTTACTACCAATATTGCCAATGTCAGTAGAGGTACTATACGGAAGACTAGCTAAGTATTTAAGCCAAGTGCCTTCCCAGTCCTCACTAAATAACTGTGTCGGGGTAAAACCTCCAAGGATAAGTCTCCCTCTACTAGCACATCCTGTCTGAACTGATATAGTGTCCTGTACATAGGTGATAGCCTCTTCATCGAACATAGTCTCTGTTCCAAGCTTAAATACAACACACTCTCCATTGAATAGAAGCCAGCCTTTACCGAGGTCTGCGCAGTGCCAGACTCCTCCGCTGGTAATACCCTTTACGTCCGCTGGGCTATTAAGGTCATACGTAGTATAGGCAGCTCCTCTCGTCCATGTATCTCCCTCAGTGACTGTATATACTTTATCAGCATATACAAGTAGAGTCTCAGACGCGGTTCTTATAAGCTGAGGGAAAGGCCACTCTTTAAAGTGGTCTACTTCAAAGGGATTAACACAGCCAGTGCTAGCTCTCAGCCCAAACTCCAGTGGCTTCATTGCCTGGCACTCTGTAAGGAACTCAACATTCCTCCCAGAGTCACTCCTCGAACGTAGTCCCTGCGTCAGTGCCTTCCGCACTATCAGTTGGTATTCCTGCAATGGATTCCTCTACTATGTTAATTAGTTCAGGTGGAACCAATAGTTGTTTAGCAGCCTGCTCTCCCTTTCGCTTGGCTGCAATCTTGCTCAGCGTTCTGTGATACTCCACCACAGCATGTTTACGCTGCTCTCTGACCTTATGGCTTCTATAAGGCCTATTCAGAAACTCATGCATCTTAGCCCTCCATCTCCATAGTATAAGCATCGGACGCTTCAGCAATCTCCTTGCTGATACTAGCAAGATATTTCTGTACTCTATTTTCCCAGTCGCTTGCTCCCTGCGTATTTCTGTATGTAGTCTCCATCTCACGAAGCGCTGCATAAGTGAGAAGAAGAGGATGTTCTTCGCTCCAATAGTTGGCATCACTATTTTCTGTTAAGGTCTTCTCATAGAACTTTCCATAAACTCTAATATTAACCCCCGTGTCCGTTGGAGGCATTACTACGATTCCCATAGTTGCCATACTCGGAGATGTTCCCTGATTCCTTGGGTCTCGATGGATTGGCTCTCTTGCCCACATCAGCGGAGTTCCAGACTCAGTCCCTGTTAATTCTGGATAATCTTCCAGTAGTTCCTCATAGTCCCTAGCAGGCTCAAGCTTTATCCACTCTCCATCAGAGTTCTCCCACCAGACCCTTAAGACTGCTCTGCAGTCGAGCAGCTGAATCTGACAGGCATCTGTCGCAAGACCTCCAGTGTAATATTTCAGTGCTCTATCCTGATCTCCCTCCATATCGAGAACCCTACTCGCTGCATTGATAAAAAAGTCAGCTCCATTATCCACAGCGGCGGTCGCTCCATCAGTGACCAAGTCATATCTACCACTAAACTTAATTACTTTTTGTCTAACAATTAAGAGAGACATAATAACCTCCAGAGGGAGGTTTCAAGCCTCCCTCTAAGGAGTTAGTTGAACTTCGATTACACAGCGTTGTCTTTACCTACACCGTTAAGATATCCGGTGGTTTGGGGGAAGTGAACTTCCAGACCGCATTCAGTGAGGTATCCTTCCTGTCTACCATCAAGACCAGGCCCACCACCCTTGCCATAAAGTACATCAGGTTCGAATCTAGTATCCGTAACATAGCGATACTCAAGATTCGCTGGCTCAATAAGAACCATCGAGTTGCGGTTGGTGTCTTCATAAGAAAACAGTGGATGTGTCTGGAAAGTAATTGCACCGAAGGGATTTGTCCATTCAGTAACATGGGCTCCCCAAAGTGTAGTCTTAGGAGTCATGTTCCAGGTTCCAATGTCTTTTGCTAGTTCTTGAATACCCAGCAGTGCACCAGAACCACAGAATGCAAGACGCTCTCTCGAGCCGTATCTGAAGATTTCCTCCAGATGCTCGTCTATCCACTTGTCACCTGCTTCCAGCCAGGTTTTACCTGCATAAGCAGTTGCTGTGTCAAGACTGAAGTCTTGAACTGTTCCATAGGTCTTAATAAAAGACATAAGACCTGCAGTAGCATATTCAGGCTTTCCATTCGAACCAGTACCAGAATAGAGAGTAGACCACAACAGTGCCTTCTCAATCCCGATGCCGTGCATTTCAAGACAGTCCTTCTTAGCTTCCGTATAAGGGTCAGCCGTTCTGAACTGTGTCTCCATTACAGTACGGGAAAGGTCAAGAGCATCACGGAAGATTTGAGTGTAATTCTCAAACTCTGTAGGTCCTTGGGAGATTGCCTCGGGTCTGGTAGAGCTCTGAGGATTCATGTTGCCGATAATCATAATAGTATCGGCAGGTGAAACCGCTGTTCCGAGGTATTTGCTGTTAGTAGCATCGTTGTCGTCAGCTTCCAAAAGTCTGACAGCAACAGAGCTACTGGAGCCATTCAGCGTTACATTGGTTACCTTCCCAGTGGTATCCAACGCATAGTTGCTGGCATCCCTCAAGAGGACCTGATGTCCAGCACGAAACAGCTTTGCGCCGGCCTCGGCCATCTTCACAAAGATGTTAACGCCAGCACTCGCACCCGCTGCATACGAAGTGAGATATGTCGTCTGCAGTAGTGAGTCAGAGTAAAGACCTGTAATAGCAGCTCGCTGTGTATTCAGGGTCTTCGTCCACCAATGATAGTGGAACTCTGACTTCCTTGACTTCATCAAACTTGTGAGACCGGTAAGAGGCATAGAGCCATTGGGGAAAAGTCGGAGAATTCCAGCTCTCCAATCCCCAGGGACTTCGTTGCTTACCACATCACCAGTCGCACGCATCCCTACAAAATAAGTATCAGCCATTTTGGCTATCCTTTAAAACAAGTAGATATTTACTGCTTTCCGCAAGCTCTAGCTAATGCTATGCTGGGATGCTCCTAAAAAGGAGCTTCGCCCCAGAGACGCTCGAATGTATCTAGAGACAGCTCCGAGGCATTAAAAGCCTGACGGTCAGCTGCTTTGTCCACTCCTGGCTTATAGACAGGCTCAGGGGGTTTCTGGAGCTTTACGTCAGTAACTATAACTTTATGCTTAACGGGCATTACAGTCCTCCTTACGATGGATTCTGCTCATAGCCCTTGCCGCTCATGTCAACGCCAATAGCACCGTCAGCAACTATACCGTTCCTTCCAGCGCCACACCAGTCAGCCCAACCTGCAAACCCGCAGTTGTGTAGGAAGATACCACAGTCATTCTGTGCATCACCTACCACAACGGAGGTAAGAGTTGTAGGCCCACCGGCAGCGTTGAAGTTCAAGAACACACAGTTGTCAAACTCTGTCCAACCGTTCATGGTTGCAGCACCTTGAATATTGATACCTCCACGACCATTATCGTTGGACTTACTGAGAATTCTGCAGTCCTTGAACAGGTTCTGACCTTGTGCTGCAGTCGAGAACATAATAGGAGCGTTAACACCAGTTGAAGGTGTATGAGCAGTTCCGTTCGAGCCGAAAGTGCACTGCTCAAACTCACACTCAGACACCCGTAAGTCCAATCCGCTGCAATTAGCAACTGCAGCCGGCACTGTACTCGCACCATCATTAATATGGCAGTGCTTGAACTTGTTGCGGTGGCCACTTACAATCAGCGTGTTCAAGCATGTATTTGCAGTACCCTCATTGGATATGCAGATATTCCGCCACTCATTGTTGCGGCCTGATAGGGTAATCATGGAAGCAAGATCGGCAGTAGTCGCTAATAGCTTCACACGGTTGAAGAAACTTAGCTCTGCGCCAATCCCAACCATTGTGATTCCATACTTTGTCCACGCCAGCGCTGCATCCATTGTGTACTCATACGCCGTGCCAGAAATGCCACGAGAGAACAGAGCTATCCCATCCCCTCTCCCAGTCGTGCACTTGTTATATGTGGCTAGGAAAGTGCTCAGTGGCGCATCTGGGTCATTTCCACTCCTGCCATCACTCCCATCACAGGCATCTGCAAAAAACCAGGTGCCGTGGATAGGAGGAAGCTGTGAGTAAATAAACTTCTTGCTTAAGGAAGTCATTGCAGATCTTCGAACCATCTTAGACCTCCTTATGAACCGATGTTGCCGGTTGAGTGATCGAGGTAGAACCAATGGATACCATCACTGTACACAAGACCTCCACGATTTACAGCCTTGATAACGACATCCACGAAGTCTGTCTCATCTCCCTTATCAGTGATGGTAAGGTCATTACTTCCTCCATCGGTCTGCAGATGGAAGGTGAAAAACATTCCAGCTGCTTCGGCTACAGGAGGAAGAGTGGCTGTGATAGCATTGGATGTAGTGTTATAAATATTAACACGGTCATCCAAACCCACTGCATGTGTAGTAGCAGTGATAATGCTAACCGTCAATCTTCCAGCCAGTCCGCCTTCGGCTGTTTGCTGAGCTTGAGGCCCAGCTGAAGAGATATTCATCCTTTTCCTTTCGATAACTCCCGCCAAAAATTGGTAGGAGTTTAAGAGTTATGTTGCTTCACATATGAATGTTACATTTACAGAACCTGAAAGCGCAGCACCATCTGTGTAAGCTCCAATGCTTTGACCAGTAGTAACCGCTGTTGGTGTATCGAGGGTTAGAGAGTAGACAGTCCCAATGGAACCAGTTCCAATGGTTAAAGTCTCAGGGTCTGCTGCCCCTCCATTTACATTAAAAGACAGTACTACATTAGTGTCCCCATATGCTACGATAGCAGCATGAATAGCCACTATATTTAAAGCACATGGAGCTACTGTATAACCCTTGGTGGCAGCACCCAGTGGCACTACTGGAACCACAAGTCCAAAGCGGTTTCTAACAGGCGTAGCATCTGATTCTGTCACTCCATCTTCCACATGAAGATTTCCTGAGACAGCCAGTGCCCCTGTAATAGAAACATTACCTGCAACTTTTAGGTCGTTCTTGCTCACTATCTCGCCAGCAACGGTTACAGTGCCTCCAGCTTCTGTAATACTAATAGTCATTTACTACTCCTGTGTTCTATGAACTGTTAAAACAAAACCAGCTGCAACGTTGTTAGCTACAGCATCTTGGGTATTTACTACTATTTGAGAACCAACTGAGAATCTTGCGTAGCTCCTGTTTAGGCTTTGTGCTGAGTCTACCTCTCCTTCAGCTGCTGCGTCAGCGATTGTAACATCAAGAGTGGCCATATCAGTACCATCTATAATAACTCGGACTGTCCCTCCACTAGCACCAACGGCTGCCCAGCAGACAGTCTGAATCTTTGAAATACAGCCCTGGTAGGGTGTAATGAAGTAGACTCTGTTATGCACAGTTCCAATATCTGTAAGTTTTCCACATAGATAGAGCGTGTTATCTTCCTCTGATGTGATGCTTCCACCGACATTGATATCCTCAGATGCGGTTACACTTCCATTAATATAAGCATCATCCTCTATTATAGCACCAGCACACGTAACTGCGTTTACGCACATCAAATCATTATCATCAGTAAGCACAAAGCCCATAGTGGCTAAGTCCACAACGCTATTCATATGTGCCTCCTGCTATACGTGGCTGGATTTCTATGCAGATTACACCAGTTAGCACTGCTACATTGACTGTATCAACATTAGCCACAAAAGATGACCCAACTCCAACAGAGCATGTCAGCATATCTTGTGCATCTCTAGTATCGAACGTAATAGTCTGTTCAGCGTCTGCTGCAGTGCCTGATGGGTCAAACTCAGATGTAGCGCGCTCACCCTCACTGTTATAGAAGCCTATTACTATCTCAGCTCCGGTATCAGAAATCTTTGGTATAAAGTGGGCAGTTATCACCTTCCCAAATACTGGGGACAGAAATACAAACCTATCGGTGGTCTGAAAGTCCATTAAGTGAGATGACAGCACCACCGGAGAACCTATCTTCCCGCCCCTCAGACTATCGCAACTTGCTGCGCCATGAATGGTACAGTTACCAAGAATGCAGACTGAGTCACTTGATGTCAGGCTCTTAACACTAAGTGATGATGCCTTAACCTTCATCCGCTCATCGCTAAGAGCTACTTTATATTGACTAATAATCATTGCTACCTCAAGTTAAGCATCTTTCCAATGTCGCTCTTAATAGTGCCCTTCTCAGTTGGAGTCGGAGCTCCGCCTCTCTTACCAGCAGCACTTCCAGGGGCAAAGCCAGGTTTCTTCCCACCAGGCTTAAGAGACAGGTTAGTTCCACCTTTCGCCTTCAACTTCAGTCTCTTTCTAGCCTCCGGGGCTAAGTCCTTCAGAAGCTCATAAGGGTCTTTACCTAAATTCTTACTCAGTAACTCCATATATATCTTTGCGACTGATGCCTTATGCGGAATGAGGTCGTCATTTGCCCTATAGAACTCCATCGCCGCTGCTTGATTTTGCACTTCCACGGCCGCAACCTTTGTTACTATTCCAGGCAATATCCTAAGCATCTGCTCAATCGCCTTGTTGTAGCCATGATCTGCTGCCTTATGCAATGCCTTGTTAAACTTTACCTTGTCTGTAGTGACCTCATCAATATCACTATCACCGATGAAGTCAACTTCTGGAAGAGCTTCTGGTTGGTCTTCTTTAGGCTCCTCCTGAGTTCTAGCCTCATTGATCTTCTCCACTATTGGCTGAAGCATTTCTCTTAAGGCTTTCATAGTGACTGGAGCATTTTCATCCTCAACTGGTGCTTCCCCCGCAGCAGCCTCTCCCTCTCCCGCTTCTTCTCCCTCAGGCTCTGAGCCCTGCGGCTCTTCGCCTCCAGCATCTTGTGTCTCATCCTGTACAGTGTCCGTCTCAAGCTCTTCCGAAGTCTGGGCATCTGTGTCACCTTCTTTCACTTCTGGCTCAACATGAGCAATACCGAGCATTGCTGCTAGGTCACTCTGCTGACTCTTGTCCATCAATACTTCCTGACTCATTACGAACCTCCTCTAATTTAGCTTTCAAAGCTGCTGGAAGATTTAACAGGCATCGCATTATATGAGATTCAGCCTGTATGTAAGTTATATCCTCTCTCTCATAGCCTTCTCCCATTATTTCTAGGGAATCTCTGCGATTAATCAGCCATGATATAAGAGTATTTCTTATATCCTGCCAGACCCTATTCGACTCAAACTCATCAATGTCATGAATAGTTGAGAATATATGGCTAAGATCTGTATCTTCAAGCTCCGCCTTTAGTAACTGCTGGCATACCTGGCAGTTCACTTGCTTGCTCCATTGGAATAATGTTACCGGCTTGTAATTGCTGCTGTACTTGAGCATCTTGCATAACTTTAAAATTAGGATTAACAAATCTGCTAAGGTCTTTAGCTCCAGCTAAGCGAGCCCAGTGCTGAAAGATTCTAACTACATCGAATTGTGCAGCGAGCTGCGGGTTAGTGGAGATAGTCTGAAGCATCATTTGCCAGGCGTTTGGGTCTCCAGCACTTGGCAGCGAACCATCGTGCATCTTCAAGTCGAAGTTAACTGCTATATCAAGAGGCCCAACTAACACATGGGACTGGTCTCCGAACTCTGCTCTTAGCTCCTCCTCATACTCTCCTGCTATTGCTACATACTGCTCCTGAGTCATAAACTGCTGGGTGTGAGAAGCTATCATCATTCCAAGAGGGTTAATAGCTTGTAATGCAGCTATTCTTGCAGCTCTTTCAAGCCTTGTCAGGGCTGCTCCTCTATATCCCTGGAACTCGGTAGCAGTTATACGCTCTCCATGCCTTTGAATACCGCCCTGAATACTTGATTCAGACCCCATAACCCTATCGAGGAGTGCTGTAATATGACTAGCATCAGCGAAGTTATTAGCTGTAACATCCAGTACCTTCAGCTGCTCCATGGCTCCCTGCACGCCTCTTCCCCATGCTTGCTTACGTAAGCGGATGAGCTTTCCAGGAGCAGGGTTTCTTACATCATTAATGTTTATCATCTGAGGGTCTACTACAAACATGTCATTGAGAGACTTCCTTATATTAGCAAATCTGGAGTTAAACTCAAAGTCGATTGCTTTCTGTAGACCATAGCTCATCTCAACTCTTGATATAGGAGAAGCACTATATCCATCAAATTCTGGAGCACATACAACAACCGGAAACATTCCATGGTCAAGGTCAAGAGGACTAGCTGCTATAATAATCTGGTCTCCAGCCAACGCAAACATCCACTTCTCCGCTGATGTATGCTGACCTATCCCCCACTCCTTAGGAATCAAGTCAATATACATATAAATGACGTCAATCTTGTGTGTAACTGTGGAGCTATAGCCAGTACCATCCGATACACCATAGCGGTCTCGACTACTTGTTTCCTCGGAAGTGAGGGCACTCTTCCCTCCGATGAACTCTAAATATCGTCCGTTGAAGAACGTAATGGGGTCAGTTGTTTCCTGCCGAAGTAAGTTCATCCTGCTATCTGAGCGAATCCAGCCTACATACTCAGCCCTCTGCACATCCTGAATAGCATAGTTGACATCTGGTAGATAGTTATAAGGGTCAATGTTATACAGCTCACTTCCCTCATAGCTTATAACCTGCTCTCTTTTAACTTCAGTCCCAGTAGAGATAAAATCCCCAGTCATGGAGTTAAAGCCTTGCTCACGTCTAACTCTTCGCCAGCCAGTTCTCTGACACCATACAGGTGTACACACACCAAAGCCATAGGCATTAGAGTCCCTAAGCATTGTGTGAATCTGAAGACCCATTAAGCTACGGTTAGCCTGTAAGTCAATTAGCTTCTCCATTAGCATAGCACCAAGAATATCCTCACTTCCACCCATGCCAGTATAACGAAAGATTGGACTTTCAAGAAATGCTGCTACTTGATAAGATAATATAGTTTCCAGCGCAGCATATGATAGAGGTACTACTATCGAAATAGGCTTACGTGGGTCTTTAGCTCTTAATGTCTCTTCATAATCATCCAGAGGAATAAAGGCAGTAAGTGTCGCATCTATATCTTGCCAACTTGAGTATCGAGCAGACATAGCAGAGCGACTCTCACGGGCACGGATAAGAATCTCACCCTTCAGCTTTTCGTGCAGTTCGCTACCAGGCTCCAGATTCATACCAATAGGATATCTGTACTTAAAGTCACTATTCTGGAGTGCGCCAGAGCCTCTTACTTGCTCTGGATATGGACTGATAGGTATTGGCATTCTACCTCCTAAACCATGCTCATATATTCAAGGGCTGGTTCATTCTCCAGCTCATCATAATCAGCTTCAATATCTTTAGGGTCTTCCGTAGGAGTGAAGTATCTTTCACCTTCTTCAAGAACAAACAGCATCCCAGCTAAGGCATCTATAATATCCCATTTCGCTGGACGAGGCCACATCTTTAGATAATCTTCAAGCTTTCTGCAAGCTTGTTTATTGTGGAAGACATGACCCTGACGATACAGAGGAATCAAGCCAGCACTCCGTTTAGGCCCTGTCTTTGGTTGACGCTCTTTAACTTCCACTATTATATAATGCCTTCCTCTTCTTCCCATCTCATTCTGGAGAGGCTGCAGGATATATTCATTTAGGGATGTAACTAAAGGAGCAAAGATGAGTGCATTAGTACGCTCAGCCATTCCGAACATCTCGTTATAGAGTTCATCGGGCCTCATATGTTTCTCTATTACATCCCTCACATACCAGCGGTTCTTGATGGTATCTACACCAACAGCGACAATCGCTGTATTGGCAGACCCAGTCTTCATAGTCTTGGCTGGGTCGCACAGAATAGCTGTGATAACATTGCTATCATGGTTTAACTCCTGCTCTGTCACTATACCATCATAGTATTGAATACCCCTGAATACTGGGTCAGTCGTCGGAACTGGAAGGTTTCGATGCTCACGAAAGAAGGAAGCTAGCATCCCAGCACTGTCATACTCGTCTCTTAGCGCTATGCACTGCTCATCCGTCATATACTCAAGCCAATTACTCTTATAATTATCATCACAGAGTTCAAAACGAAGCTTAGTCCAACTGGTAAACTGATTCGGGTCGAGCAAGTTGGATAGTAAACTATCCTCATGAAGAACAGTTCCAACCACTATAATACGCCAATTTTGACTGTAATCAACAGTATTTCTTAGGGCACTCATAAACCAGTCTTTTAGCTTTCCCCTTCTTTCTTCACTCTCTACTGCCTCATCATCGTCAATATCGTCAACTATAAACAAGTCAACGCGATGGTCTCTAAAGATTCTACCCCGAATCTGCTGACCTGCACCTCGAGGAAGTACTTTAATTCCGCTGTCTGTAACCCACTCGATAGTGCTGAAGGAGCCCTGCTCATCACCAATAGCTCTTGAGCGAATAGGCCCAAAGATGTCAGTGATGTCAGTATTTGTAAGTAGCTCACTCTTCAGATTCTCAGAGAACTCAATCGCGCTAGAGCCTGTTGCGCTGATTGGAACTATGTAGTGGCGATCCTGAAAGAGAATCTTCTTAGCCGGATAAGCCTTGTTGATAATAGAAGTCTTTCCCCAACCTCTCGGAAGGGCGATGACAAGCTTCTGAATACTATCATCGTCAAGAGCCTTGAAAACAGCCATGTGAGCCTTCGAGAATGGTCTCGTGAAAGTCCTCGGCATAAAGACCTTACAGAAATAAGCAGTGTCTTTATAAGCCCGAAGGAGAATTTCTTCAGTCTCGGCATCAATTCCAACAGGCATGTAGAGATTAGTTTCCATTTATTCCTTACTCCTACCAATTTTTGGTAGGAGTTATCCTTCTGTGTGAGTCCAGCTTAGTGTCGTCGCCACGTTGTTGACTAGAACAGTGACCGAGCCCGCAAGAATTCCGCTGATTTGAGCCGCCATGCTTGTGCCTCCTGCTAGAAGCGCGTCGATAGTGGTAGCCTCAGTAGAGCTCAAATCATCCATCTCTGCATCCCACTCAATCGCCCTGTTATTAACAGCGATGAGTTCATCCACAAGGTCTCTGACCTTACGAAGAATCGTGTCTCGAGAGCTTGTTGTTATAGCTACAGCAGCCATTTAGTTACTCCGCAAGGTGAGCATTGGTTAGAAAGTAAGGATTACCGGCAGAGTCATCCACAGATACATGACCATCTCCATCCCCACCTGCATTGTCATGGAGAATCCCAACAATCTTGTCTGCAATAGTAGCGCCACCACCCGTTGTCGTAGTGGCAGGACCTATACCCGCCAGAATTGCATTACACGAGTCTGTAAGATCTCCAGAGGTCAACGATGTCTTGTTAAGTGATACATCCTGCTGATAGACCATCTCATTAATTGATACCATCTGGTTTACAAGACGCATAACTTCCTGTAGAACAACTCGTCTCTTTGATGCTTTAGTTGCTGTCGCCATTCTCAACTCCTTTAGTAAATAAACCTTGTTAGCGCCCTAACATCACGCTTGTCACATCCACAGCCCTTTAGGGTCGCATTAGTACCAATAACTCTATCATCAGCATTCTGTTTTCTAACTCTTATATAAGAATATACTATTCCAGGTGCGCATACTGGCATATTAAAAGGCGGACTACTAAGCTTAAAGACATGCTTAAAACCATCATGATAACCCGCTGCAAATCCACTTGCATAGCCATCCACATAATCCTCTGGGTATCCATCACCATAGTCTTCTGGGTCTCCCACTCCATGATTATCCTCATAGCCTTCCATGAATCCATCAAGATATTGATCTATATAGTCAGGACCTTTGCCTCCCTCTTTATGAGCGTCATCAGCGGCATCTTTACCAGCATCTTTACCATCACTATATCCATCATCATGCCCCTCATCATAATCATTAGGGGCTTCTGCACCTAATTCAGAGTCATATATTGGATTATCGCCATGGTCGTCAGGCTCTCCGTAATCACTTCCTTCGGCAATGCCATCCGCAAGACCTTCAACTGGGTCATTAGTTGCATCAACTACAGGCTCAAGTAAAACTGGTATAATTTCATAAGTATCATCAGGAAGTTCTCCAGAGTCAAATGTCCCATCTGGGGCAATAGGAACATGCACTATAGGAAGGTTTGGGTCTTCTGGTATTAGATCCACTATTACAGTATCAGGTTCCGGAGGGTTGCCGTTAGGATCTACAATCTTCCCCTCTATACCTCCTCCATCATTTGGTCCTGTACCTTCACTGGGTACTTCCTCAAGAGGAACTATATCACCATTACCTGCTTGATTACTTTGCATAACATCAACATTAACAGACTCACTGAGCCCGTCTAAAACCAACTCTCCAACCGCGTCGCCAGGACTGAAAGGTATATCAATCCACTCACCTCCGTCAACTCTATACCACAGTGCAACGGCATTACAAGTTAAAGGTATAGACCACATAACAGAATCCCGAAAACTCCCGACCTTATAAGGTGCAGGTGAAGTAAAGGGAGTTGCACATGCTATAGGTACATCAACTCTTATTGTCTCCCTAGTATATGTCTCTGTTACAGCCGGAACCGTTATTACAGTTTTGGTAGCTGGGTCATACTTCTTAAATGCTGGTCTAGTTGCAGTAAAAGTAAGAAAGCATTTTATATGCTCTCCAGGTCGTGCATAATCTACTCCCTCGGACGTCCGACTCCCTGATATTATCTTTGCATCTACGTGAACACTATCACTAATGAAAGTTGCCCAGACTTGTACCTCACATGAATTACATGCATCACATACAGGCATACTATATCTACCGCTAGTAGTCCTATATAATCTATTGCTTATTGATAAAGTCATAACAATAGGTGTAGCCATAACAATCCTCACGCACAAACAAAAGTCTGCAAATATCCATCACCACTTGCTGTATCGACAAACATAGCTACTGGAGTAGAGCCAAGTGCACTCAGTACACAACCAACACTAATAGCAGCAGCACCATTACCTGATATTACACTTCCAACTAATGCTGGAGTATCATCACATAAAAACAGTTTGAATGTGCCAGCACTTGTATAACGATAAGACCCTACCATATTATATTCTGATACTTTAATAAGACCTGGATAACCACTGGTTACAGTCTCCACACCAACAGGGTCACCTACTGTAACTGTGTGGTCTTCAAGCAAGGTCAACTTACGTAGTGCAAACCTAGTACCACCCGTACCTGCTGCCGTATAAAAAGCTATACATGTTGGAATAGCGACGTCCAATAATCTTACAAGTCCACTGGAACTTCCAGCATATAACACAAGCTTGGTTCCGAGAGCAAGAGTCCCTACACCATCATCATAAACATCAACAGCAGTGAATACATGGGTAGCATCTACATAATCGTCAAAGATGACCAAGCAACGAGATGTACTTGCCTTCACAAGTGCCAACCCTGGAAATACAGTTCCACTTGGGACTGCTCCAAGTACTATAGGGTTTAAAGCAATCTCCAGACTATAGTCTGAATTTACTTGATGTGTTCTGATGCTTGTTGCATTACTTGCAGTCACTGTTTGGAAAAACTTGCCAAAAATACCATTGACTCCTGAAAGGTCTTCGAGTATGGCTCCGTACAGATTAAGACTGGAACTACCAACACCAGCCATAGTAGCCTGACCAGCACTTATATATCCAGCCCTAAAATACCCTTCATTACGACCAGCGAGTTTTAAATGCACTGCGAATACAGTATCACTTACAGCAGCGATATCTACATATGCACTGCCTTTATTTTCGAACCATACAGCAGGATCAAAATCAGCTGAACTAGTTGCAAACGGAACTGCTGTTCCACTTGGGGTAGCTACACCATCCACAAGCGTAACCGCCTGTACAACTGGTGCAGTTGTAGTATCAGCAGAATACACCATCACACCCAAAGTAGCAGAAAGCGCTCTTAATGCAAACGCTCGATTAGTCGAATTCATAGGACTACTTACTAAAACCTTTGCACCTTCTGTAATAGAAGTAAAGGCTGTAAGAGTAGCAGCAAAATTATTACTTGCAATACTTTCCCTATCCACCTCAATTTCCAGTGTAGCAGGGTCAAACTCATAACCCACCTTAACAGGTGTAATCGTCTTAGCACCATCTATAACAGGAGCAAATGAATAGTCACCATCTTCGTCAGTTTCTACATCTTCTTCCCCAGTCATACTTACTGTCACCTCTGCAAGAGGAACACTATCTACAGTGATATTCCCGCTCACAACTACACGTTCTCCAACAAAGTTACATTCAACATTACTACCAGCTATTGTTTCTTCCAACGAGGTAAACATATAACCGTCTTTATCGGGAGTGACAATAACATCTCCATCATATAAGAAGTAGACAGTGTAATCTCCACTTGCGTCTGTAGTAGCACTACCTTTGTATGCACCAGTTATAGAGATTAAAACACCTACTATAGGTGCATCAAGGTCATCCACCACATTGCCATATACAGTCCGCACACGAGTATTCGTTGCAGAAGGTGCTATCACAATAGTACCTACATCTGCATAACTACCACTTACTTCAACAGAAGTAGGCTCACTTATACACCCTCTATCCAGCGGCTCACTATGAGACCTATGAATATCCCTTATAATGACAAGCTGATTATCCTCGTTTGTCTGAATAGTATGACGTGTCAGAATAGGGTCACCTATCTTACATACACAAATCATCAGGTTGTAGCCTCTCTAGATAGTGTCACATTACCTTGGACAATTCTATAAACAATAGCGTCACCAGCGGTATATGCCTCTACATCATAAATCGCGCGCACGAAATCCAGGGACTCTGTATCTTCTGGTAACATAGCTATAAGAAACACACCCTCTGCACCTGGCTTAGATATAGTGATAGTGCCAGAAGCACCTTCAGTCGATGCATAGTATTCAATAGAACCTATAGTCACACGTATTGTCATACGTAGAGAATAAGGAGATAAATCAATAGGACTTCCACTGGAGTCCTCCCATCTGAAGTATCTTTCAAACGTTGAGCCTTGCTCAATCACAAGATCCCATCTTCCAGCTAAGTCCATTATTTTGGCCTCCATCTTGCTTCTACAATAGCGAGAATTGTTGTCACTTTAGTATCAACGGTGACAATTTTCTGGTCAAGGGTCTCGAGGCGAGACTCAAAGAGTTTATCCTGGGCCTCATGTCGAGTGTCACACTGTCCGGGGGTTACACAGCTCCCACTATTCTTATTATGCCATAGTCTTAATAGTGCCACAGTAGCAGGACCTCCTATTCCAAGAATGGCCAGACCTACACCTAAAACAGATTCAGGATCTGCCATTATGCCTCCGGAGGTTTACCAGCACGGTCTGCAACAGAGTACACACCAAAAGCACCTGCTATAACATTAACAACAACTACCAACGGAAGACCGATGTAGGGCACTATCATTGTTATTGGAACTAGATTATTAATAACAATAACAGCAATAGACCAGTTGGTCTTTTTCTGATACCACTTTCGAGACGCTCCCATTTGGACTCCTTTCAACTCCCGCCAAAAATTGGTAGGAGTTATGTTATTGAATGCCACTAATTCTTAATGGTGATGTTACACCCGATACCTTCGCAGGAGCACTAACACCTGATACTTTACCAGCAAAACCAGGCGGTGTAAATGTTATTGATAGATAAGGTTCCTTGCCAGATGTTCCAGAACCATAGAAAACAACATATTCTTCATCTTCTGGTGTTGTGAATATATAATCCCTTTTTGATATTGCTGCCATCTTGAACGTACTATTCTTTTTAGCAAGAATAGCAGCAAGTCCGGCAGCATTGAAGTAAATGGTATTCCAGTCAAGCGCAAAACCGTTTGAATTCCATACATCATTTAGAATCGTACCATTATGTGTCATAGCTGCTCGTCTACCGTCAAATACAATAAAATCATCCGCACTAACAGGTGCCGTGTAAGTAGATGTATGTAAGTATATCTCAAAATCTACTATAGAGCTATTAGACATACCGTAAAACATAAATGTTGCTGAATTAAGCGCACTCATATTTGGTATCGCAAAAGAACCAAATCCCCTATAATATTTGTAATAAGTGGCGGATAAATATGTTCCAACATACCAAGATGTAAAATAACTTGATCCATCAGAATCTCTGGCAACGTCACTATTTGTGTCAGGAGGACCGTAAGCACTTCCATCTCCAGTCGCCGTCACACTCGTCGGGTCAACTATTACAGGAAATACGTCACTACCATCAAATGTAACTACATATGTAAGGACATCCTTAACGAATGTTGCATCAATCTTAACATCTTTTCTATTACTATCCCAAGCTGTAGGCTTCGGTGTATCAAACATATAAGCACTATTAGCACCCTTAAAGGTTAGCTTCTGTTCACTCTCATTCCAAACAACTGTTGCATTTGTCTCAAGCGTCCATGATAACTTCGTTATCTTATCATCAACAAGTGTATATTCTTCTTTAACCCCAGTATTACCAACACTTCGCTCAACAGGAATAGCTTTTGTAACATCATCAGGAATCCATTTGACATATCTACTCTTAGCAACAATCTCACCTGTTTCACTATCATACTGAACAAGCGGAGCGCCACTTACTTCATAATGATTACTTGAGTACACCTTTGCTTGTAACTTTCCATCAGCGGCTTTACTAACTTCTATGTTGTCATATTTTGACAATACCTCTCCAACAGCAGCACTTTTTGCTGCGTTAGACAAATCACTATCGGAGAGCTTCTGTGCCCATACAGGGATACACATTAATAATAGTAATAGTAAAAGCTTCTTCATGGAGTTGGCACCTCAACAAGAGTCCAGTCAGATCTGAAATACATTATATCTGTCCCAATACAATACCCAAGGACTTGAACTTGATCTGCTGCACCGGTTGGAGCCGTTGTTGTTGGTAATCCTGGGGTATTTCCAACATACACAAGAGCACCTTTTGTCTGAACAGTTGTCCAATCGCTCTCACAGATATATCCCGTCTGCAGGAACAATCCATAAGCATCAGCACCTATAGATGCAAGTGCCATTACAAGTCCAGGCATTGTTTCAACAGAGTCTGCATCAGCTTTAGCATACTCCCCATCTGTGTTCATAAAACACACATTACCGAATATAAGAGCTTCATGCGCTTTTGCTACTACCAACTGTCCTTGATACTGTCCATCTGTCATATCCCAAGGAGTACCATGACTTACAGTGAAAGAACTATCAGCACTTAAAGTAGTAAACGCTGCTGTGCTTTTAGTATTAGCACCTATCGGTGTCCCATCTATTGCGCCACCATTAATATCAATGTCTGAATGAGGGTTATTCATGGAGTCAGGAAACGCTGACGCAGGCATTGCAGCATTCCAAGTAGAAGAACTTGCTATCTCGTTGTCTGCCCACGGATTTGCAGTATTTACAAGGTTCTCTGCTATAGTTCCATCTGCTATGTCTGTAAGTGTGGCGTCAGCAGCTTGCTTTGTGGTATCACGTGCAATTCCTGCTACAACAGAATCAGGGAAAGCAGCTTTGAGCATGTCATCTGTACCATCAGTGTCCATATTAACACTGTAAGCATTGTAATCTGTACCCGCTTCAAGATTTAAAGTCGCCTTAAGCGTACTTTCGTTAGCATCATCTAAATATGTCTTAGCATAGGTAGAAATATAAGCGTTAAGAGAGTCTATCCACGCAGTCTTCAACAGTCTTAATACTAAGGAATCAGTCATAGCGAGCTTTAAAGCAAACCCATTTGCACCATTACTAATATCACCAACAGCAAGACTTGCATCTTTAACATCAACACTATCAATCGTGGCGTCTCTTATTTCGGTCGTACTAACACTATTAACTGCAAGATCTTCGTTCCCAATACCGTCATTTGTAAAATTAGTAGAATCCATCCATGCAGTTATATTTGCAACAACTGGGTCAGCTGCAAAATTGACATTAGTGCCTGTCAATTTCATCATCCACACACTTGCTTTTGTGCGGAAGTATAAGGTATCTCCACTTGCACGTACATATATAACCGCTAAAGAATCAGTGGTTATAGTCGTCATTGTTCCTACACTATCATTCTGTGCAGTCCATAATCCTGTAATAGGATTCCACTTCAAAATCTTACCATAACTGCCTGTAGTTGGGCTAGCAACCTCTCGCTGGACACCAGTAAGATTATGGGCATTGGGAACTTGGGCATTAGATAGCTGACTAATAAATAACAAGCTACCTACAATTAACCCCACTATAATTAGCGCCCATGTCAGTCTATTGCGCATTAGTCCGCCCTCCTACCTTCCACTTTGCTATAGAACTGAAAAGCGTGTCATTATCTACATATAAACGATAGTAAGTATAAACCGGAGCATAAGGGAAAGTGATAGTGGTGGCAAAAGCAGCACTAGCAGCTGTAACTGTAATAGATGCGTTACCAGAATCAGTATTTATGAAATGAACGGTGTCCTTGGAACCCTGAAGCTGAATAGCGCAATTCGCTGTAGTCTTACCATTTCGGGAAAGGATAAAGTCTACAGAGATAAACTCCGCCCCAGCGACGCTGACAGTATCAGAGTAGCCTGCATAGCTAGCACTTCCAACATCAGTGAATTCCATCGAATCAGCGTTGGAATAAGCCGAAGTCCCATCAATTCTTGATCTTAAGTCAACGACAGCACCAAAGATAGGTTGAAGCTGACAAACTATCAAGCCTGCTAAAACTAAAGCAGGAAATAACCATAACTTTTTCACTTTCCACCTCCAAGATGTCGAGCCATCGAACTACCCTTTTTGTGGTTTCTATACATACCATAGCACTTGCCAGCGGCCTGTTCTTGTGTTAGACCCTCGTTCTTGATACAATGAGCTATACAACGGCTGACATAGTTCTGCTCAGATTCACCTTTCTTTATTTCAGGCATTGATAACTCCCCTCAAGCTCATCCATGTCATAGCCAATAGCAGCGCACATAAAGGCAAGAGCTAAGCAGATGCACAAGATAAAAGGAGCTATCAGCACTGCAATAGAGAGCTGCCCGAGAAGCTTAAAGCGCTGAGTCCAAGGCATATTAGACCTCCCTCTTCTTCACGAAAGGAACAAATGCTACACTCTCACTCGCTCCGCTGTGATGATGAACATAAAGCCAGCCGCCTGGCACTCTCACTACATGCAGATAAGGCCGCTGTTCCAGCACCTCATGCAACTCCAAATCCCAGATATCTTTCTCAGGCATTACAGACCTCGTTGGCGTTAGCATTACTCTGCATACAATCAACTTCGTTGATTGCTGAGTCAGATTTCAATTCCTCAATCATAGCATCTGCTATATAACTCTGAACTTCCCTTGCTCTCTCTTTGATTTTCTCAAGGGTTGTTCCAACCACTAGGTGAGCATGCTTAAACTCTCCCTGAATCTGCTTAACCTTTGCACTCTTTGCATTTCTGTCCAGCAGATCTTCACAGATATGGGCACGAAGAGGAAGAGGCGCTGATTCTCCAATCTCTTCAACTCTATTATCTCGAATCGCTGTCAGCAGCGAAAGGCACTTTGGGCCTTCTTCCTCGATAGCCCGAGCAACTTCAAAAGAAGCACAGTCTTTAGCGAAACTCGCTGCTTGAAGCTCCCGCTTATACAATTCGCTGCCTCGAATATCACAGACATTCTGCGGAGTAACTCCCAGCATCTCTGCAATCACTTTATTAGAAGTGATTCCAACCAGCTCTAAACGCTTGATCTCATGATGCTTTTCCCAGATGCCCTGCACCTGATACTTACGACTCAGCACTTTTGGTCTTATCCTAAACCTTCCCATAATATTCTCCGAATTTGTGCTGACAATATACCTAATAATTATGCAGATGTCAAGGATTTGGTTCTCTCCTACCTGCTCAAAATTAAATCCATGCACAGCTCAATTAATTAGGTTATATGCCGGAGTTGAACGTAGAAGTTGATGATTGAAGTAGATCCATGTCTTGATTTTCTGGAATTTGGGGAGTGGAGAGGGATACAGGGAAAATCTTGAAATTCCCCTGCCCGGGTGGTCATTGCGCTCATGTGCATTATTCCAGCGTGGAATATTCTTATGTTAAAATGTTTTAATGTTTTTGAAAATAAACCTTGACAATTTTCCCACAATGTGTTATGTTATCATTAATGATTTACCGAGCACATACACCGGAGGTTGTATGCCGGAGCTGAACGCCGGAACATAATGAGACAATGTGATATGGGAAAAGACGACCAGCGTCTTGATGGGACTAGACATGCACAAAGGACCACATAGGTGAGAAAATGTGCATGAGGTAAACCGATGATTACCATATCGAAAATAACGGGAATAGGGTTCATCTGTTCACCTCGGGAACGGGAACAGAAACATGGATAAAGCACTGGATACACTTATCAGCGGTCTAATTAACGCTATTGATAATTTACCAGAAGAAGAACGTGGTAAACAAGCGCTTGCAAGTATAATGGCGCTTGCTGTAGCAGCAGGTATGACATGGGGAGAGTTTAAAACCATGATAGAATCAAGATAACAATTAAACCAGAGGTGAACAAATGGAATACGTAATTAATGGTAGAAATACCTATCAAGTCAACTTTACGACAAAACCTGAGGGGTATTTGGACTATCTTAATAAGAGCGCTGTTGATGAAGACAGCCCTTATCGAAAAGGCATACCTGTCAAGGTTGACGTAACTGTTGAAATGCTCGAGGGAGAAGACCTCAAGAATGTGCCGAAGGCGATTATGAGTCATGCAGTCAAGGATGTCAACGTTGCGATTGCATCAACACTTAGACCGCTTGCCGGAAGAGGTTCTTTTGAGGAAAGATATGACACCCTCAAGACGAAACTCGCAGAGCCGCTGGTATTCAGTGCTACTATCGAAGCAGCAAAGAGAGGCGCACGGGAGAAAATCAGCCCGACAGGCAAGGTTCTTGATAGACTACTCAAAGCATACGGCGCTGTGAAGGTAGCTCCGCATCTTGTGGCGATTGCTAAGGAGATAGAGGCGGGCGCTGATGAACAAGAAACCTTAATGAAATACGCCACAATGTTCGAGAAGAAAAATCTGAAGCAAACGAAGATGAACAGATGAACCTAATATTAAGCAAAGGCGGGATTAATCTCCCGCTTTTTAATTTCAAACTCCCGCCAAAAATTGGCAGGAGTTATGAATTCCGATAAGATAATGGATTTGATTAAAATAATCCTATATTCTATTTTCTATTTTCTATTTTCTACGTATGTACATACCCCCATTTGATTCGTTTTTTTAAATAAGTGCATTTTAAATAAGTGCATTTTTAACAGAGTAGGGATTTATATATAATAAAAAATATATATATAAATAATCTAATATTCCTTCGCTTAAGGGGATAAATAAGATATTTAATAAGTAAACTATTTGATAAAAATGAATCAAATGGTATAGGCAACACACGTAGAATATAGAATATAGAATATAGAATATAGAATATAGAATATAGAATATAGAACGTAGAATGGATTGTTTCGGAGCCGAAATGGAACTAAAAATAAATGTTGCAAGGGACGGGGGAATTGCATATATTGTATATATTAAATGAGCGAGATGCGCTCATACATAAATGAATAACCTGGAGGGAGACAATGAAAATCAAATGGTTCTTAGGTGCGGGGAAACGAGAGACCTTGGTTCCTCTCGATGAGGATTTCACGCCAAGAGTCGTGTCATACGACGGGGCGGCGTTTATAGTAAAGGGAATCAACAAGGATGGAGGAGTTCTCTACGTAACAATCACGGTGGAGGATAAAGATTGAACATAACCGACCTGGGCGGGCTCATCAGCGGACGCTGTAATAATCGCATATCACACCAGATGCTGGTGGGCCTGCTCCTCGGATAGGACAGCGAAACTCAGGAGGTTTAAAATGGCAAGACTCGTATCCGTTACACTAAAAGATACAACAGAACCTGACACTGGGGAGAGATTTGTAGGGCTGATTGTGAAAGATGCAGAAACTCTAAAGCTAATCGAAATATACAACGTGTTGGATATAAAGACATTAAGCAATAATACAGCAACCGTGGATATTACAGACCTAGTGATAGCGCTCGTGATGTATTAGGTGGAAATAACAGCGAAACTCAATGGAGTGACCCAGATGGAAGGGCCTAATATTACAGTTCAGGCGTGGGTGGATATTAGAGACGTAGCAACAGCGGTTCTAGCTTTGGAGGCCGCTGGCGTGCAGGTCAGCGGAAACAGAAGCGCTATTGTAAAAGCCTGTATAATGGCTGTAGCTAAACAATACCAAGCATTGCGACCGAAAAGTGTAAACAACGCATGTGAGATATTAGCAAGCAAGGGCTTCCCGATGGGACAGTTTGCAAAAGGAAGGGGAATTAGAGAAGCTATTATGGTAGAAGAAGATATAATAGCAGATAGGCCAAAACAAACAGCGGAATTTGAGAAAAGAGCCAGCGAAATATCCTCCTTATTAGAGGAATAGACCCAGCGAAACACGACAGTGTTTGTACACTCAAAGACAAAGGAGCCACAAATGAAGAGAGCAAAGTACAGTATATTCGCCAGGAGACTCGCAAGAGTGAGAGTGCTGCTAGCAGAGAAGAACTTACTTGATAAGTATGATGTGAAGATACTCCTGCAGCAGGTGCATCTAATGTCCCTGGGTAAGTTACATGTTATGTTCGACGGTTTACCATAAGACGAGGAAGAAGATGAAACTTCAGGTTGAGTCGTTCAGCAAACCAGGGATATTCTATTCAGTGATATTCCGTGGAGATGGCTCAGCGGAATGTGGCTGCCCTCATTGGCAGTTCCGTCTTAGACATCAAGTCGCTGTTAAGGATGGAATTAAGTACAGTAAAGAATGTAAGCATATTCAGGATGCAAGGCCATTCTTGAAAACAGCGAGAGATTATATGTTTGGAACCGATTGCGTATTTACAATCACAAAGGAAATGAGATGAAAATCCCTGAAAAGAAGGTAGATGTACTTAGATGTCCCAGAACTGGTGAATATCTGTATCTTACCAAGGGCGAGAACGAACGATTTTCCCTGAGAGACCATACAGGAAGGCTTCTAATTCTGGACACGAAGGACTACTTCGACAGAAACTTTGTATATGTAAATACTGTAACACTATAGTACTCAGCGTTGGTTGAGAAGTAAAGGAAGAAATAACTATGACTACATGCAAGATCTGTAGCGCTTCCACTGATTTCGACGGAACAAGAATATGTGGCCGCTGCTGGGAGATACACTCAAGGATACCTTCACTAAATATCAGCGCCTCTGTATACTTTATATTCAGTATCATAATGCACATAGCTAGATATATACTTGGAGCACGAACATGAAGCCGATAACTATCAAAGGTCGACAGTATTTCTCTCTCAACGAGATAGCCGCTGCTATCATGTCTGGGAAGATTCGACTCAGTGACATCCCAACATCAGCGCCAGCGCCAGCGCATAAGACCATATTAGCACCAGTTCCAGAAATTAAACCTAGACCGCCGCAGCCGCTTACAACCGCTGATGTAAAAGGCAGAACTCTTAGAGCTACTCTAATTCATCACGGCGATGAAGTCGACTATAGATTTACGCCAAAGTGGCCTTATGTAATAGTGCCAGTTGAGATTCTCGATTTGCCGCTCGGACAGCAGAGAAACATAGTGAGAAAAGCTATTGATAAGATAAAACCGCTGTGGGAAGAGGAGAAGAAGCAGCGAGAAGCAGCATTCATGGCTAACAGAGAAGAGGGGCAAAGGCACATCTTATATAGAAACATCGAAGCCGTAAATTCGTCTAACGGAATTCAACTACCGTCTGCCTTTAAAGAAAAAGAGAAAGCCAATGACACAAGCAATAACAGACTCACTGCAATGGGTAGCAATTTACGCCCTGCAACAGCGTGATTCAGGCTTAAGAACTATACTTACTGTAATTGCCGTAACTATTCTTGTTACTTGGTTTGGGGGTGTCTTATATTTCATGGCAAAAGCAAAAGGTACAAAGTAACTCCTACCAAAAATTAGCAGGAGTTAAACACTGCCCGCCTGGGCACAACGCAATACAACACAACACGAAAGGAGCAAGTATGAGAAGCATGTCAGTATCAGCGCCGAAAGCAGACCGTGAAGTGGAGTTCGAAAGAGACTTCGGGGGTGATACTCTTGCCGAGAAGGTTACAGCCTTCGGCGAGAAGGTTGTCTGTGATTTGTTCGATCAGATGGCGACCATCAAGTGTGCCGGGGTAACACGAGCAGCTCTCCAAGCACGTGATGAGGCTGGGAATTTTAAGTACACAGATGCCCAGGCTATTCAGGTTGGACAGGCTTATGTTCCGCTGATTGGCGTAGAGCGCAAGCCGAAGGACATCTACGCCGGCATCATCGCAAAAATCAACAGCGGCGCTGCAACAAAGAGGGATGTTATCAAGGAACTCGAGGAGCGTCTTGCAAGTCTCAAGGCGCAGGAATAACGACGGGTTTAGGAGAGCTGGCTCAATACCAGCTCTCTTTCTAAAAAGGGGAAGAATCATGGACGGATTAACGTTAGAGGGCATAGATAGAATAATGAAAGCCATGCCAGGTAATATGCAAGATAGTAGTGTTCTGGTAGAATGTATAATAGAACTATCTGCGTATGCTACGGCGTGCGCACTAGATAAAGAGAGTGCAAAGAATATCTCTTCCCCTATGCCCTACATCTATCTGATAATTATGCCCATGCTGAATGCCATATCTGTAATACTAGCACAAAATGAGCACCTAACTGAGCGGGTAGCGTCTCTGACAGCTCGCTTGGCTAGACTAGAAGGAGTTGAAGATGCCACCTCGTAAACGAACAGGAATAATGCTGGCTAAGCCATTTGAGCAGCATTTGCTCGATAAAATGCCAGAGCAGGTGCTGTTTCAGCCAAAGCTCGATGGAGTTAGAGTCACAGCCATATGGTACAAAGACACATACAAGCTATTTAGCTCTACGTGCCTGCCAGTTAATTCAGTGCCCCACATAGTAAAGGCGCTAAATGACATGGCAGATGCCACTGGTGGTTATGAGATGTTTGATGGAGAAGTCTTTGCTCCAAATCTGAAGCTACAGCACATTATGTCTATTGTATCTAAGACTACCTGCATCGACCGGTATCACTGGATGGTAGCTTACCACATCTTTGATATTATGGACGATAGACCTCAGGAGCCTCGTAGCCTTGACCTCCTTTCCAGCGACACCCAAGCGTTTGCCGCAAGCAACGACGCTATCAAGATAGTTCCAACTTTTCTATCCGACAAGACTAACTGGCAATATTATGTGAGCACGTTTGTAGACATGGGCTATGAAGGAGCCATCATTCGAGACCCTCGAGCTCCTTACACCTACGGAAAAGTCGGCACTATTTTAAAGATCAAACCTCAGCAGTCTGACACATACAAGATAGCTGGTTGTCAGCAGGCTATCAGCATCAGTGGAGAGCCTAAGGGCATGGTCGGAGCCTTTGACCTCATTGATAGTCTTGGTAATCGCTTTCAAGCGGGCGCTGGTCGTCTTGATCATCAACAGCGGACTTATTGGTGGAGGCACAGAGGAGAACTTCCAGGCATGCTCTGCGTTGTTAAGTATCTTGCCTTAACAGAACGAGGTGTGCCTCGTGAACCAGTTACGATGGAGATAAAGGAGGCCAATGCATCAAATGGCTAAGGTCTTCATAATCAACGCTGGTGGGCATGACTACTCTCAGGCAAAGACCTTTGGTGAGTTAATCATTATGACTCAGGGTTTTATCAACCGCTTTCACCTAAATTGGAAATTTGGTACTCAAGTTTTCCCAGATGCAATAGAAGGGAGAAGAAACATGACAAAAGCAGAGGCGATTGTGGCTGCTCTTAATGCCTTCGAGGATGCTCTTGATGCTCGCATGGGCAGTAAGACAAACTGGGGAAGAAAGCAGATTCTCGACATTGTGAGAGATGTCAAGTTTAATGTTTTATCTAAACTAATGCAGGAGGGCAGTAGATGAGATCATTTAAAATTACCATGAAGAAGGAACGTGAGACCAAAGGGACTTGGCGCTATACCGAGACCGGAGATGCTCCGCTCATCGGAATTCTCTATATCCCGAAGCTTACATCAAAGACCCAACTTGGTGGTTTTCCAGACATCATTGAGGTAACAGTGGAGGCAAAATGACTCTAACAATCTGCTACATCTTTGCTGTTGTTTGCTTTACCTTATCGGGCTGTTCGTTAGTAGTGCTTCTATCTTTCCTAAGCCGCCTGTTTGGTTGGCCTACTATAGGCGGCTGCTATCATAAGGCTGCAGCTAAGTTGGACTGCTGTCTTTATTGGCTGCTGGATAAACTCTTTGGAAGACCTAGAGGACTAGAATGAAAGAACAAGAGACATGGAATATCCAAGACTCATCGAAACTCCAAACTTATTTGGACTGCCCCCGCCAGTACTTCTTTGAGTACATTCTTGGCTGGCGTAGTGAGGCAGTATCAGTTCATCTCGAGCATGGAATAGCGGTTCACAAGGCAATGGAGTGTTTCTATCCAGTCGGAAAGCCTGACTTTAGCGACGCTGCGTTGGCTAGAGCTATGGTGGAGTATACTGAGCATTACAGATCCATCTTTGCTCCTGATATGGATGAAGCTAACAGCCCGAAGAATATAGAATGCACTACCCGCGCCCTCGAAATGTATCGAGACTTTTACGCTCCCATTGACGACTTTGAGATTCTCCACAGCGAAGTTGCCGGCTCCGTCCTACTTGACGAAGATGGTAGAAAGCTCTACTTTAAGCAGGATACCATCTGCAAAAATAAAGATGATAGAATCTTCAGTCTTGAGCACAAAACCGGAACCACCTTCCGTGGTCTGTGGGCTCTTGAATGGACTCAATCTATCCAGATTGGAACTTACAGTCATGTTCTCTTCTGTATGTACCCTCCCGAGAATGTCTATGGCGTTCGTATCAACGGAATATTTGTCCACGAGCCCTTAAAGCTCAAGAAGGATGGAACTCCCTACGCAAACGCTAAAGATACTGAGTTCCATCGGGTTCCGGTAGCCAAGACCCCTAAGCTGATGCAGGACTGGCTAAACACCGTGACTTACTGGCTTGTGCTTCTCGAGAATGAGTTCGACAAGCTTAATAATGCAACAGAATCTGATGATATTCTCAAGGCATTTCCAAAGAACCCGAGAGCCTGCACTAAATACTTTGGTTGTCTCTATAGCCCGTTCTGCACTGCATGGCTAAATCCATTACAGCAAGCTGACCAGCCTCCGATAGGGCTCAAAATAGACCATTGGGATCCACGGGGGAAATTCAACGAAGCTAAGGAGGTAGTTGAGCTATGACAAACAATATTGAAGTTACATTTCCTATAGATTCTATAGTAGTATGGGATAATGGTGAAACTAATGTTCTAGGCACCGTTTTATCTACAGGAGCGGGTTGCTACAGTGTTTTATTGAGAGATAGAACTATACATTTCGTGTCAACTACAGCTCTTAGAGAGCCCACCCCCCCAATGAAGTTAGTGCCTACTACACTATTCGTCTGCCTGACAATGTGTACGTTAGAGCCTTTCGTATGAGTAACAATAGGATAGCATTTGAAGTGGCGGCGCCAGGCGTAAACGGACACCACGTCATCCCAGATGTTTTAGCAAGACCTTTATGCAGAGCGTTACGTCTACCTATTAGCTTAGGTCTACCTGAAAAGGTAAGAAGGGATGAGACTAAGGAGGTAAGTGTTCTACAAGTTCTATGAGTGGTTTGGTGACCTGCTAAACACATCGGGGAAGGAGCGTGAAGTAATGAACGAAGAAAAACTTCTTATCGTAAAACAGCATATAGCTAAGATACGGGAACTCTACAGCCGGAGTTCCTCTATTTACAGCAACATTCTTGTGGCTGGAGTTCATGGCTCTGGAAAGACCCAACTTCTTTCAACCTGTCCGACTCCAGTGCATATAGATTCCTTCGACCCAGGAGGAACTACAACTGCTGCTCTCCAGCCGCTGATAGCCAACGGAGATGTCTTTATCGAGCGGTACGAGAACGACGACTGGGATGCTCCGTTCACTTACCGCCGATGGGAAAGGTCCTTCACCGAGAAGCGAGCGAATGGCTACTTCGATTACATCGGAACCTACAGCATCGACAGCGCTACAAACTGGGTGGTTGCTCTCATGGGACAGATTATGAAGACAGGGAAAGGCAAGGGCGTAAGGCCTCACGCTGGCGGTAATCCTTATGAGTCTGATTATCTCCATCAACAGCTTGAGGCAGCAAACATCCTAAAGCGAGACATTATGTCTCTTCCCTGTCATACCCTAGTAACAGGACATCTAACATTTATAACGGAGAAAAATGATGAAGGAAACGTGGTAAATCAGCACGCTGATATGCTAATGTGGGGAAAGTTAGCAATGCAATTTCCGCTGGTGTTTGATGAGAACTACGTAATGATAGTAAAGAGCAGCTCTCAAGGACCTAAGCATCAAATTCTAACTCACAGCGATGGTCTCTATCAGGCAAAGACTAGAATGGGAGGGACTACATTTGCACAATATGAAGAACCAAACATCAGAGAACTACTGAAGAAAGCAGGTAAATCATGGGAAGATAAACCTAAAATCACTTAAGGGAGAAACAAATGATAATTGAGACTGAGGTAAGACTCTAATGAAATACTTCATCTTCGACGTCGAAACCACTGGACTCGACCCTCAGCGTCATACCATCACTCAGCTGGGCTATATCAGAAAGGATGAAACCAGGTCTGTTCAGACTCTCCTGAATATTCGCCCTCTTGATGATACTGATATAAATATGAGGGCTCTCGCTGTTCAGGGTAAAAGTCTAGACCAGATATTAATTGAAGGTCTCGAGCCTGCTAAGGCTTATCAGCGGCTATTGCTAGAACTTGGCGAATGGGTCGATAAGTTTAACAAGCAAGACAAGTTCATCGTCGTTGGCTACAATGTCCGCTTTGACCTTGAATTCTTAAGGGCATGGTTCCTCAAGGTTGACCCACTCAGTGGAAAGTTCTTTGGCTCATGGTTTCATACTCTCGCTATTGACATTTATTCAGTAGCAGCGATTTATCTTGGATATAAATTTCTTTCCATGCCTTCTGGTAAGCTTATTGATGTAGCAAAAGCCTTTGGAGTAAAAGTTGATGAAAAGTCAACGCACAATGCCCTTTACGATGCCATCATCGTAGAGGAAATCTTCAACACTTTAAAAGAAGGGATTAAGAAATGACAGAAGAAAACAGCCTGCTCAACTACGACGTTGGAGACAGTATTGACTTCGAGCCAGTGCCAGCAGACACGGAAGCCAAAGTCAGAATACGCTCCGCTGACAGAAAGCATGCGGAAGAAGGAAGAATACAGATAATATTGGAGCTTCTTGAATTTCCCAACGCCGACGACGTGTTCTACACTCTCTGGGTTCCAAGGAAGGACGACGACGAGAAGCAGAGAAGGAGAACCTCTATTGGTCTTCGTAAATTCTACAGAGCCTTTGGTATTGACTATAGTCAGCCTGTCAATATAAACCAAGATGTGATTGGTGCAACGGCATGGGCTATCCTAACCACTGAGGAGTGGGAGGGAGTTCCAAGAAACAAAATCAAAACTTTCATAGCGGAGAAGTGATGTAACTCTTGCCAATAATTGGTAGGAGTTTAAAAGGGCAGCCAGTGGGCAAAATCGCAGCCCATTGGCACCCTCACTAAAAGGAGCAGACCATGAATGAACCATTCCTTGCTGCAATCGAAGCAGCTATCCGCACTATGACCAAGGGTGACCTTAGGAGAATCGACTATATTCTTAATTTCGATGGTATGGAATGCAAGACGACTATCGAGCTTATCACTAATCCCCTTGGCTGTGAGTCAATCAACATTCGTCTTACTATTGAAAAGTGAGGTCTTAGGTGCCGCAGAGCCGACATAGGATTTGTAACATTGAGATAACGGAGGAGCAGCACTTGGTGCTACAACGGTATCTTCCATATGGAAGTCAAAAGAGAATCTTTCAGCTTATTGTCTCTGACTTCATAGAAATGCTTCAGGAAAACCCAGCGAAGGTAATAGGTGGATTGCTATATAGAGATGTAAAACTTAAAGATTTCTTGAAAGGAATAAAAGATGGGTAGAAAATGGAGAGCTATTGATATAGAGATTATACGCAACAATCTGCATATGACTAACTCAGAGCTGGCTGATGCACTAAATAGAACTGCTGCGGCAGTTCAATGCAAGAAGAAAAAACTGCATCTTAAAATGCCTATAAGATATATACAGCAAGAGACTGCATGGAACAAACTTAATCACGCTATAGGTAGAGGGGATATACAGAGGGGACAGTGCGTCGTATGTGGAAAGCCTAATGCAGATGCACACCATGTGGATTATAGCAAGCCTCTCGATGTGATATGGCTATGTCATATGCACCATTTAATGTTACATATTGGTATAGCCTTGAAAGGAGTTGATGAAAGTGAGACTTGAAGACTTACGAGCTAACATCGGAGTTATGTCCGATGAGGATTTAATGCAGCGTGTCAAAGAAATAAGACAGAATCGTAGAGTATTTCCTGAGAAGCATCGAAAGGCCGCTGCTACGAAGAGCGTAGGTACTGACATTAGCAAGATGGGAGAAGAGGAATTAATAAAACTTCTTGCGATTCTCGAGGGAGGAGAAGGGTGAACCAACCTAGACAGATGACGGTTCCAACCGAATCCATTACTCAAAGGCAAAAATACAGACAAAGTTTGGAGGTAGCATGATATTCCCAGTACAGAAGACTGTATTAATAGACTCTATAGACCTTGGGCAGCGCGCTAGAAAAGTATACAGCGGAATAGAAGAACTTGCTGCTGATATTAAAGAGCGTGGTGTAATGCATCCTCCTGTAATTGAGGAGAAGCTAGACGGCTCAGGCTACTTACTGGTAGCAGGGGGACGTAGAATGATAGCCATTATATCCCTTGGCTGGATTGACACGCCAGCTAGCGTCTACCCGCCTCTCGATGTGTATGACCATGAAGCAGCGGAACTCGCTGAGAATATTAACCGAGAGGACCTAACCTTTGTTGAGCGTGCCAACTCAATCAAACGAGTCCATGCCCTTTACGAGGAAAAGTATGGCAAGCAACACGGTTCTGGTGGTGGTCATAGTCAAAGTGACACAGCTATTCTCTTTGGTGTTAGTCGAGCAACAGTCCAACGAGAACTCGAAATAGCTAATGCCCTTGATGTAGTTCCATCCCTTGCTGAGTGTAAGACAGCCACTGAGGCTCTTAAAAAGTTCAAGCGAATTGAGGAGAGTTATCTTCGCTCTGAATTAACCAAGCGGGCTGATATAATCTTGGCTAGAGACAATCAAGCAGACTTTAAACGCCAGCTAATAGCCAACTACCATGTTGGAGACTTTTTTGCTGGAGCAGCAGAACTCCCATCTCGTTCCTTTCACGTGGCCGAGGTAGATCCAGATTATGCTATAGATATAGCAACACACAAGAAGGGAGTTGACACCAACCTAGCAGACTATCACGAGGTAGCTAAAGATGGATATTCAGACTTTCTTGATAAGCTTATTGCTGAGGTTAAGAGACTCCTTCTCAGTGATGGATGGCTAATTCTATGGTTTGGCATGCATCCCTGGTATCACACTATTGAAGATCTTTTAAAGAAGCATAACTTCTCCTTCTGTAATCCTGCTATATGGACTAAGCCTTTTGGTCAAACTATGTGGCCTGACCGCTACATGGCTTCTTGCTATGAGCCCTTTTTCTATGCTCGTAAGGGCAATGCGGTTCTTTATAAGCAAGGAAGAAGCAATATATTTAACTTTCCCCCAGTCCATGCAGACCACAAGGTGCATCCAACCGAACGCCCTGTCGACTTGATGATGGCTGTGCTAGAGTGCTTTGCCCCTCCTCACGGCAGAGTTCTTGTACCCTTTGGCGGCAGCGGTAATACCTTACTGGCAGCATCCAACTTAGGCATGACATCGACCTGCTGGGACTTATCTCAAGCTTACAAAGATGCGTTCACCTCGAAAGTTTTGGAAGGGAGCTTTGCAAATGGAGCGGGCAGACCT
>Ga0315274_10000750_pt1 | contig 50420 bp, 45 predicted proteins | sample YL17G02_20_MG_FD_203700 | JGI IMG/M metagenome (GOLD analysis project Ga0315274, IMG submission 203700) | Sediment microbial communities from Yellowstone Lake, YNP, Wyoming, USA - YL17G02_20 | ecosystem: Environmental > Aquatic > Freshwater > Lake > Sediment | place: USA: Wyoming | collected... | reverse complement strand
GCGCGGGGGATTCGAAATTCGAAAAGCGAAACTGGAAAAGCGAAACTGGAACACCGAAAAGTGGAGGAAGGGGAAGTTCGATTCTCGAATTTCGATTTTCGAGTTTCGGAAAGCCTCCCGGAAGGGCCCGCTCGTCCACGGTGGACAGTTGTTACTTACGGTGGCACACATGACACCCACCTGGACGCAGAGCAATGGGCGCAGCGTGTCGCAACGCTCGGCGCAGGTGAAATCCTGCTGACCTCCATGGACGCCGACGGGACGCAGGCGGGCTTCGATTGTGAGCTTACGGCTACCATCTCCCGGGCCGTGCCCATCCCGGTGATCGCCTCGGGGGGCGCCGGCGGCCCGGAGCACTTCGCGGAGGTCTTCTTGCGCGGCGCCGCGGATGCCGCGCTGGCTGCCTCCATCTTCCACTTCGAGACGCACTCCATCCGCAGCCTGAAGGAGTATCTGCGGGCGCGGGGCGTGCCGGTGCGGCTGACGTGAAGACGGGCGCACAGTTCACAGTCAACAGTCGAGAGTCGGGCTCTTTTTCTTCAACTGTTGACTGTCGACTGTTGACTGTGAACTTCTTTCAATGATCATCCCCTGCATTGACCTCATGGACCGCAAGGTCGTCCAGCTCGTCCAGGGGCGCGAAAAGGCCCTGGAGCTGCCTGACCCGCTCGCCGTGCTCGCGAAGTTCGCCGAGTTCCCGGAAATCCAGGTGATTGATCTCGACGCCGCGATGGGCCGCGGGAGCGCGGGAAACGCCGACATCGTCCGCCAGCTCTGCCAGCGAAAACCTTGCCGCGTGGGCGGCGGCATCAGAAGCGTCGCGCGCGCGCTGGAAGTGGTAAACGATGGCGCCCACAAGGTCATCGTGGGCAGTGCGGCTTTCACCGCCCAGGGCATTAACCACGACTTTCTGCGGTCTCTGGTCGCAGCCATTCACCGCGACAAGCTCATGATCGCCGTCGATTGCCTGGGTGACCACGTCGCCATCCACGGTTGGCGCACCGTCCTGCCACTCACCTCAAAGGAGGCGCTGCCGCAACTCGAACCTTTCTGTTCAGGATTTCTCTGCACCTATATCGAGGCGGAAGGGAAACTCCAGGGGACCAATATCGACTGGTTCCGCCAACTCCGTTCGCTGACCAGCCTTCGCATCACCGCTGCGGGCGGCATCACTGCCGACGAAGAAATCCGCGCCCTCGAAGAACTCGGCATGGACGCCGCGCTCGGCATGGCCATCTACCGCAAGGTCTTCCCTGAATTGTTCTTGAGGTAGGGGAGGGCACTGCCCTCCCGCGGGGCACTGTGAACCTACTTCGCACCTCAAGGCCTGAGTACTCCGAGAGATTTCAGTCGATGTAAAGGCGTGGGACGCGTTTGCCGATGGAGCAGAGAACCTCGTAGGGGACGGTGCCGAGCGACTGGGCGGTTTGGACGGCGGTGATCGAGCAGTGGTCGGACCTGCCGAGCAGCATCACCTCATCGCCCACGTCCACGCCGGGAATGTCGGTAACGTCGAGCAGTGTCAGGTCCATGCTGATGTTGCCGACGATGGGTGCATAGCGGTCGCGGACGATGGCGCGGCCGCGATTGGAAAGCGCGCGGCTCAAGCCGTCGGCGTAGCCCACGGGCACGGTGGCAATGCGCGAGGGCCGCCGCGTGTGGAAGGCGGCGCCGTAACCCAAGGGTGTTCCGCTTGGCACGTCCTTGAGGAAGACCACGCGCGACTTGAAATTCAGGACGGGCTCGAAGGTCTCGAGCTCGCGCGCTTCCCGGCCCGGCGGCATGACGAGCGGCAGGCAGTAGCCGAACAGCAGCGCGCCCACGCGCACCAGATTCTCTGGGAAGGCCAGCCCCGCCAGCAGTGCCGCGCTGTTGGAGACGTGGATCCACTCCGGTGCGATTCCGCCGCCCCCCAATTCAGCAAGCGCCGCGCGGAAGCGGCTGGACTGGTCTTGGGTCTGCGTGGCGACCAGGTCTTCTGCGGAGGCCAGGTGGGTGAAGAAGCCCGTCAGCCGCAGGCCTTCCAGTTCGCGATAGTGGCGCAGGAACGACGCCAGGCGGTCCGGAGGCAACCCCAACCGGCCTATGCCCGTATCCACCTTGAGGTGAAACTCGATGGGCTGGCCGTAGCGGCGTGCGCACTGGGCGTAGATATCGAGGCGGGCCGTAGAAGAGACCGAAGGGGTCAGGCGGTATTCGATGAGGTGCGCGGGATCGCTCATGTAGAGTCCGCCGAGCAGGAGGATGGGTTGCGTGATGCCCGCCGCGCGCAACTCCAGGGCTTCCTCGACTGTGGCCACGCCAAACCAGTCCACGCCGCACTCGGCCAGGCTCTGGGCCACCGGGACAGCACCGTGCCCGTAGGCATCGGCCTTTACCACGGCCATGACCTTGCGCGAGCCGGCAAGCGCCCGGACTCGGGCGCAGTTCCGCCGCAGCTTGGAGAGGGAAATTTCAACCCAGGTAGGACGCAGGAGCTTGTCAGCGTGGGTATTCACTGGCTCTCGTTAAAGACTCTCTCCCGCGGCCCCGGGAGGCACGCCAGAGAAGCGGCCTGATCGCTCCCCGGAGCGTATTATGCCAGGGCCTCTGGCGCTGCTTCTGGCGGCTGCTCGCGAGCGATGTTCTCGAAGCGGACATAGACTCTCTGGAAGACCACGGGCACTTCTCCGGTAGGCCCGTTGCGCTGCTTACCGATGATGAGCTTGGTTTCGACGCCCAGCCTGTCCGTTTCGACTTCTTCGGCTGTTCGTCTCTCCCGGAAGATGAAGACCACCACATCCGCATCCTGCTCGATGGTTCCAGACTCACGCAAATCGGAAAGCTGCGGGCGCTGTCCGGGCCGCTGTTCGGGGGCGCGACTCAACTGCGAGAGCGCCAGGACCGGCACGCGGAGTTCCTTGGCAATGCTCTTGAGGCTGCGCGAGATGAAGCTGACTTCCTGGGTGCGGTTCTCAAACCGGCCCTGCCCGGCCACCAGTTGCAGGTAATCCACGATTAGCAGGTTCAGCCCCTTCTCCGCTTTCAGCCGCCGCGCTTTGGCCCGGATCTGCATGATGCTCGGGGCGGCAGAGTCGTCGACAAACAACGGGGCTTCGGCCAGACGGCCCAGCGCCTGAGTCATCTTGGCCCAATCCTCGCGGCTGGAAAAGCCGGTGCGGAGCTTGTGGCTGTCGATCCGCGCCTCGGAGCAGAGCAGGCGGATGAGGAGCGCCTCCTTGCTCATCTCGAGGGAAAACACCCCGACCACATTCCCCTTCGTGGCGGCATGCGCCGCGATGTTGAGGGCCAGGGCGGTCTTTCCCAGCGAGGGGCGGGAGGCGATGATAATCAGTTCCCCCGGCTGCAGCCCCGCGGTGAGGTTGTCGAGGTCCACGAAACCGGTTTCGACCCCCGTCACCCGCTGGCCGCGATCGAAGAGCACGTCGATGGTGCCGAAGCTCGCCTTGACGATGTCGCGCACACCCAGAAAGCCGGACTTCACCTTCTGTTCGGCGATTTCGAAGACCTGGCTTTGCGCGAGGTCGATCAGCGTTTCGGGATCGTCCGTGGCCTCCAGGCAGCGGGAGATGACGTTGTTCGAAGCGTTGATGAGGCGCCGGACCAGTGACTTCTCCTTGATGATGCGCGAATACTCGGTGATGCTGGGGGCACTGCCCACCGGTACGCCGTCGGTGAGCGCCGCCAGGTAGCCCGCCCCGCCCACTTTCTCCAGCAGCCCTTCTTTCGCCAGTTCCTCGGAAAGCGTCACCAGATCGATGGTGCGGCTCTTCTCGGAAATCTCCAGCATCTTCTCGAAGGTGAGCCGGTTGGCTTCCGAGTAGAAGTCGTCCTTAGCGACGACTTCCAGGGCGACGTTCAGCGCTCCGTTGTCCAGCAGGATGGAGCCCAGCAAGGCGCGCTCGGCTTCCAGGTTGTGAGGGAAGGTTCGATCGCTGACAGCGCTCGTGAGCATGGCACCTGGATAATCATCTTATTTGCGCCGCTTCCTCAAGTCAAATGTTGGTCTTCCCTGTGGAATTCCTGTAGAAAACCCAAAAAACCTGTGGAAAGCTCAGCCAGCTCAGTGGAAAAGTCTCCGCCCGGTGGGAAGAGTAGGACACAAGTGATAGGTTCCGGGATTCAGGAAACAAAGTCCAGGAAGGCAGCAGCGGGGTGGCGCATCTATAAGGTCATCGGCAGCGTCAAGGGACAATTTCGCGACGCAATTACGTACGGGGCGCGTTAGTGAGTCGCCGGTGCTTCCGCTTCTGGCTCGATCTTCACCTTGATGGTGGCGGTCACCTCGCGGTGGAGCCGGACCTGGACATCGTATTCGCCCAGGAGCTTGAGAGGTGGATCAAGCTGGATCTTGCGTTTGTCGATTTTGAAGCCCTGGCCGGCCAGCCCCTCGGCCACGTCCATGGCCGTGACCGAGCCAAACAACGTTCCATGTTCGCCGGCCTTGCGCAGGAAAGTGAGGGCGACGTCAGCCAACAGCTTCCCCAGTTCCTCGGCCTCGTCCTTTTCCTTGGCGCTCTGCTTCAGGAACTGAACCCGCTGCTGCTCCACCCATTTCCGGTTCTGCGCCGTGGCTTTGACCGCGAGCTTCTTCGGCAGCAGGTGGTTGCGGCCGTAACCGTCGGCCACATTCACCATCTGGCCGCGAATTCCCAGCTTGTCGACATCGTGCAAGAGAATGACTTCCATTCGCAAACTCCGTAAGGGCAATTGTCAGCGGCCACCAGCAGGTGGCTGCCGCAACGCAAGCGGCCGAGCCATCGCGCTCTCCGCCGGCGGCTTCGAGCGCGTTGCCTAAATGGCCGCGGCAAAGGGCAGAAGCGCGATGTTCCGGGCGCGCTTGATGGCCACCGTCAACGCCCGCTGATGGACCGAGCAGGTGCCGGTGAGCCGCCGGGGCAGAATCTTGCCCCTCTCCGAGACGAACTGCCCAATCAGTTTCACGTCCTTGAAATTAATCACGTCGATCTTCTCCGTGCAGAACTTACACACCTTGCGGCGGCGAAAGTACTGCTTCCGGCCTCCCGGTGCGCCGCCTTCTTTCCTGCTCGGGCGCTCCGCTGGGGGCGCGCCCGCTTTCGGTTCTGCCATGCTGGTTCACTCCTTCATGCTTGAGGTGCTTCCGCCGCCGCGGGGGCCGGCGGCGAGACGGGGGGCTTGGAACGCGGCCGCCGGGCTTCCTGCTTGGCGCGCAGCGCCTTGAACTTCTCCGCGCGCTCCAATTCCTCATCCACCCGCACGCTGAGAAACTTGATCACCGAGTCCGTCACCTTCAGGCGCCTCTCGAATTCCTTGACCGTGTCTCCGCCTCCCGCGAGGGTGAAGAGCACGTAGAAGCCTTCCCGATGGCCCCCGACGCGATAGGCCAGCCGGCGGCGTCCCATCTTCTCGGTCTTCTCCAATTTCCCGCCGGCGCTGGTGACCACGCCTTCCATCTGCGTGATGAGCTTGTCCACGTCTTCCTCGGGGACGTCCGGCCTGACGACAAAGATAATCTCGTATTTACGCATGGAACCTCATGATGGGGGCGAGGGAATCCGCCGATTGTAGCGGTTCATCGCCCTGGATATGCCTTCCTTCAAGATGACTCTTACGGCCTCACTCGCCTGGTCAAGCATCTCGGCCACCACCTTCAGGTCGGCCTTGCGCAACGGGCCCAAGACGTAAGAAACCAGGTCTTCGACCGGGCCTTCAGGTTTCACACCTATTCGCACGCGCCCGAACTCGTCCGCTTGGAGCGCGCCGATGATGGACTTCAAACCGTTATGGCTGCCGGCGCTCCCGCGCGGCCGGATGCGCAGCGACCCCAAGGGAAGGTCCACGTCATCCACCAGGACAATCAAGTCCTGGACCGGCAGTTCGTAGCGTTCTAACAAACGGGCCACCGCCATGCCGCTCAGGTTCATGAAGGTCTGCGGCTTGGCCAGCACCACTGGCTGCTCGGCGAGGTGGGTGGACGCCGTCAACGCTTGGGCCTCGCGCCGCGAGATCTCCACGCCACAACTCTCCGCCAGGTGATCCACCGCCATGAACCCCAGGTTGTGCGGCGTCAGATGGTACTCGTAGCCCGGGTTGCCGAGACCGACAATGAGCTTCACGCCGCCTTTTCCACCCTTGCAGCCGCCGCCCCACCATTGGGCGCCTTACGACTCTTTCTTCTCCTTTTCTTTCGTGCCTTCGGCCGCTTCTGCTTCGCCCTCTTCCTCCGCCTTGCCCTTGCGGATCACCTCCGGCTCGGCAGGCGCAGCCTCGACGACTTCCGCCGCCGGCTTCTCCTCCTCTTCCACCCGCAGCGCCACCACGTGCGCTACGACGCGTGTCGGCTCCGTCAACACTTCGACTTTCTCGCCCACAGGCAGGTCGGCCACACGCAGGTTGTGGCCGATGGTCAGCTCCGTTACATCCACGGTGATGTGGTCCGGGATGTCGTCAGGGAGGCACTCGACCTCTACCTCGCGCAGGACGAACTCGAAGACCCCACCCTGCACCTTCACGCCTTTGGCCTCGCCGGTGATGTGAATGGGGACTTTGAGCTTCAGCCGGGTGTCGCGGGCCACGCGCACCATGTCCACGTGCAGCAGGTCGCCGTGGGTCGGATCCACCTGCCAGTCCCGCAGCATCACACGGGCGGGCGCTTTACCCCGAATGTCCAGCGTGAAGATGGCGTTGTGGCCGGACTCGGAGTGGAGGATCTCGGTGATTTTCCGGGGGTCGACCACGATGGGGATCGCCGGCCCGCCGCCCCCGTACACCACGGCCGGGATGCGTCCCGCATGTCGCAGGCGTCGCGCGGCGTTCTTGCCGAAATCCTCCCGCGTCTCCGCCTCCACATTAAGAACTTGAGTCATACTCTTTTGCTCCTCGCAACTTTGGGTCCTGCGGGCCGGGGAAGGCGGCCCCTCCTCCGATTCAGATAAAGAGCTTGCTGACCGAAGTCTCCTCGTGAATGGACCGAATGGCCGCCGCCAGCAACTTGCCCACGCTCAAGACCTTGATTCTCGCGCACTTCTCGCCCTCGGGCGAAAGCGGGATGGAATTGGTGGTCACAATCTGCTCCAGGCGCGAATCGCGAATCTTATGAATCGCGTCACCGGCAAAAACCCCGTGCGTGCAACACGCGTAAACCTTCTCCGCGCCCTTATCGAGCAAGGCATTCACGCCCCGCAGCAGCGTTCCCCCCGTATCAATCATGTCATCCACCATCAGGCAGGTCCTGCCGGAAACATCGCCGATCACGTTCATCATCTCCACCACGTGGGCGTCTTCCCGCCGCTTGTCAATGATCGCCAGGGGCACGCGCAGCCGCTTGGCAAACGCGCGCGCTCTTTCCACCCCGCCGGGATCCGGAGAAACCACGACCAGATTCTTCAGCTTGAGTTTGCGGAAATAGTCCACGGTGACGGGCGTGGCGTAGAGATGGTCGACGGGAATATTGAAATAGCCTTGAATCTGGCCGGCGTGCAGGTCGAGCGCCAGGACGCGATCTGCGCCGGCGGAGGTCAGCAGGTCCGCCACCAGCTTGGAGGAGATGGGCACGCGCGGCCGGTCCTTCCGGTCTTGCCGCGCGTATCCGTAGTAGGGCATGACCGCCGTAATCCTCTCCGCCGAGGCGCGGCGAAAGGCGTCCAGCATGATCAGGAGTTCCATCAAGTTGTCATTCACCGGACGGCAGGTGGGCTGGATCACGAAGACGTCCGCGCCCCGGACGTTCTCCTGGATCTGTATGCGCACCTCCCCGTCGGGAAACCGTCCCACAAATGCCTGGCCCAGAGACACTCCCAGGCACTCGCAAATCTCCCGGGCCAGCGCCGGGTGGGCATTGCCGGAGAAAATTCTGAGTGGGTGCCGGTTCTTCTCCGTCATCGTCGTATCCTCACGCGCGGAATTTCGCTCTCCCGTGCCTGCTAGCTGGCTGGGAGGCCTGGATTCGAACCAGGGTTCCATGCTCCAAAGGCATGTGTCCTACCACTGGACGACCTCCCAGCAACGGACCAGTGACAAGTGACCAGTGACGAGTTCCAAGTGATGAGCCAGTCCGTTCTCGTCACTCTTCACTTGTCACTGCTCCTAAACAGCAAACGCTGGTACTCGCGGCGCGGCAGCGTTCGCGTCCGGAACGTCTGCCAATCTCCAGGAACCAATCGCGCGGCGCGAACCAGTTTTGGGGCGGAGTCAAAAAGGGCAAAGACGGCGGAACCGCTGCCCGTCAGGGAGGCTGTTTCGGCTCCGGCCCGGATGAGCTGGCGTTTCAGACCTGCCAGTTCTGGCCACCTCGCGAAGACGACGCGCTCGAAGTCGTTTTCGGCCGGTCCCCAATTCTCCAGGGGAAGTGGTGGCCGCACGCCCAGAAATTCTATGTTAGGGCCATGGCGCGGTTTTGTCAACCGCAGACGCGCCAGCCGGCCCGCTTCGCGGTAAGCCTCGGCAGTCGAAACCCCGAAGCCAGGAAACACGATCAAGCAGTGCCGGCGCGGAAGATCGCCGAGCGGGAAAACCTCCTCCCCGCGCCCGATTCCCAAGGCGCGGCCGCCCCAGAGGAAGAACGGGATGTCGGAGCCAAGTTGGGCCGCCAGCCGGAGTTGCTCAACCGCGTCCATTCGGTTGCCCGTCAGCCGTTCCAGTCCGAGGAGAGTTGCCGCGGCATCGCTACTGGCGCCCCCCAAACCCGAGCCCGCCGGGATGCGTTTGGCGAGACGAACACGGATTCCGCCCCGGAATTTCCGCGCCTGCTTCCACAGTTCGCACGCCCGATAGACGAGGTTGCCCCGTCCCGCGGGGATCGCGGGGTCGTCGCATTCCAGGAAGATCCTACCTTGCCGTCGCGCCAGGGAGATTTCGAGCGAATCGTGCAGCGCCACGGTCTGGAAGACGGTGCGGATTTCGTGGTAACCGTCCGGCCTTTTCCCGACAATCTTCAAGCCGAGATTGATTTTGGCAAAAGCGCGGAGTCGGATGCTCGGTTTCAAGGCCGGTGTGAAGGGAAGCGAATCCCGGAAGGCTCAGCGCAGAAGTCTGCCTCAGCGCCGGGCGGACTTTTCTCGAGCCAGCCGGAGCTTGAGTTCGTCGAGCTGCTTTTGGAGCTTTGCGGCCTGCTCGGCGTCGAAATCACTGCTGACGGCGTTGGGCCACGCTTTCAGGGCGCGTTCCCACGCCTCTTGTGCCTGCTGCCTCTTGCCCATCTGCAAATAGAGATGGCCCAGGTGTTCCTGGATGGTCGGATCGCTGGTGAGGAGGCGCGCCGCCTTCTCCAGGGGAGGCTCGGCCAGAGCCAGGCGGTTCATCTTGAAATACGCCCATCCCAGGCTGTCCAGGTAAGCGCCGTTGCTGGGCTCGAGCTCCAGCGCTTTCTGGATGTATTTCACCGATTCTTCCAGGCGCACGCCCCGGTCCGCCAGCATGTAGCCCAGGTAGTTACACGCGGGGGCATTCAGCGGATTGGCCGCCAGAACCTTCTTGAACTGCTCTTCTGCCAGATCGTATTTCTTCTGCCGTTCGTAAATCGAGCCCAGCATGAAGTACGGATACTCCTGGTCGTCCGGTTTCACGCTCAGGGCCAGCGCCTGGCGAGCGGCCGCCTCCGCCTCCGGGAAGCGTTTGGCCTGGGAATAGGCTTGCGCCAGAGCGAGATGGATCTCGCGGTCGGCGGGCGTCTTGTTGAGCATGGCCTGAAACTGCTGGACAGCCTCCTCGAGGTGCCCGCGCTCACTCCAGAGCGACGCGCGGAGCATCCGCAGCGGCCGGTCCTCAGGAAACTTTTGCACCGCGGCGTCGGCCTCGTCCATAGCCTTCTGGGGTTGCCGGCTTAAGCGCAGGGTTTCGATAATCAGCGCCGTGCTGCGCGGGGCAGGTTCCTTGCCCAGCGTCGCAATCTGCTTGAAGACCTCGACGGCTTGGTCAAATTTCTCCTGCGAACGATAGATCTGCCCCAGGCGTTCCAGAAAAACGGCGCGGTTGCTGGCCTCGCTGGCCGTGTACTGTCCTTCCGGTCGCTCGGACTGTTTCAGCAATCCCTGGAGGATCTGGATAGCCTTCTCTTCGTTGCCCTGGAGATCCTCCAAGATAACCTGCTGGAAGGGAACCTCGAGGCTGTCGGGCATCAGGGTGCGGGCCCGCTCCAGTTCCTGGCGCGCCTGCTCGAACCGGCCTTCCTGCCGATCGAGTTGTCCCAGCCGCAGGTAAGTGGGGCCGTCCTCGGGGTCTGCCTTGAGGATTTTCTGCAGCTCCGCCCGGGCCGCAGCCAGCTTCCCGGCGCCCATCAACGCCTCGGCGTAAGCACGACGAATCTCCTGGTTGTCCGAGTCCTGGGCCAGAGCCTTCTCATACATCGCCACGGCGCTGTCCAGATCCCGAGCCTGCAGGTAAGCGAATCCCAGCATCGCCAGGAGCCCCGTGTCCATCTCGTTCTCGGGAATGCGCTTGAGCAGCGCGATGGCCTGATCGTAGTCTCCGTGGTCAAGATAGAGCTGCGCGAGATTGGCTGCCCCAGCCCTCGAGTTGGGGTCGGCATTCAAAACCTTCTTAAACGCCTCCTCCGCTTTCCCACTCTGGTTGTTTAACCGGTAGAGGCGCCCCAGAACCAGGTAATTCTCCGTTTCGGAAGGTTCCAGGCGGCTCAGGGCCTCGAAGTGCTCAATGGCTTTGCGCAGACTTTCCTTCGCCACCTTGTCGGGTTGGGGGTCACCCAGGTTGCGCCAGTAAAGGTTGGCCAGCAGGCGGTGGGCATCGCTTTGATCAGGATTGATCTTGAGGACGGCTTCGGCATCCCGGACCGCGTCGGCAAGGCGTCCCATGCGCCAGTAGAGTTCCGCCAGCTCGACGCGCAGAAAAAGCGATTCCGGGTCAGCTTCCATCGCTTTCTTGTATTCGGCAATGGCCCGTTCCACGAAGTCGCCACGATTGTTGATGCCCGCTAACTCCTTGTACCGGCGGGCCAGCATGTAGTGGTAGTAAGCCGCAGAGTGGTCTGGCGTCGCTGCGGCACCCTGCGCGCCCGACGCAGCAGGACTAGGGTTCTGGGCGCCCACTATGCCACTTGCCACAAACAAAAAAAGGCTGATTCCAGCCGCAATTTTCTTGGCCAAAGTCTGCATCGTCCCTTTCTGCCCCGCCTAAATTCTTCACGTCATTATGGCATGGGGGCAGGCACCTGTCAAAAGGCGGCTCCGCCTGTCTGTCCCGTGTTTCCGCGCCGGGGCTACCCCTCAGGTCCTGCCAGGCCAAGGCTGGCAGACAGTCTTTCTCGCGTGCCCGAGGCATGCACGAGCGCCTCAGGATACTGGTACCTGAATTTCCCGTGATGAGGGGTCCGCGCGAGCGCGCTAGAATGGCCTGCTCGGCGCGGCACCATCAGTCGTCCAGGATGATAAGAGCTGTGGGTTTGGGTCGCGTCAGATTCCTCTTCGCGACTTGGGGCTCGCGGTCACGCGCATTTCACCGCAGCCTTGCCCAGGAATTCGGCGGCGTCGCCGAGTTCTTCCTCGATGCGCAGCAACTGGTTGTACTTGGCCACGCGGTCAGTGCGGCTGGCTGAGCCGGTCTTGATCTGCCCCGTGCCCATGCCCACGGTGAAATCGGCGATGAAGGTGTCTTCGGTTTCGCCCGACCGGTGTGAGACCACCGCCGTGTAGCCGTGCCGGCGCGCCAGCTCGATTGCCGCCACGGTCTCGGTAACGGTTCCGATCTGGTTCAACTTGATGAGGATGGAGTTCGCGACGCCTTCCTCGATTCCCCGCTGCAGCCGTTCGGTACTCGTCACAAAGAGGTCGTCGCCGACCAACTGGATCTTGCTTCCCAACTCCTTGGTCAGGATGCTCCAGCCTTCCCAGTCATCCTGGGCCAAGCCGTCCTCAATCGAGATGATGGGATACTGGCGAACCCAGTCGGCGTAGAGCCGGACCATCTCCTCCGCGGACTTCTTCGACTTGTCGGACTTGAAGAAGACATACTCGCCGTCCTGGTACATCTCACTTGGAGCCGGATCGAGCGTCAGACAGATGTCGTGCCCTGGCGAATAGCCTGCCTTCTCGATGGCCTCCAGGATCAACTCCACGGCCTCGACGTTGGACTTCAAGGCCGGTGCAAAGCCGCCCTCGTCGCCCACGGAAGTGTTATAGCCTTGGTCTTTGAGGACCTTCTTCAGCGTGTGGAAAGTTTCCACGCCCATGCGCAGCGCCTGCGAAAAGCTCTCCGCGCCCACAGGCATAATCATGAACTCCTGAAAATCGACGGTGTTATCGGCGTGGACGCCGCCGTTCAGGATGTTCATCATGGGCACGGGCAGCCGGCGCGCCGAGAGCCCGCCGAGATAGCGATAGAGGGGCAGGCGCGCCGAGCGCGCAGCCGCGCGGCACACGGCCATGGAGACGGCAAGGATGGCGTTGGCCCCCAGGTTACCCTTGTTCGGTGTGCCATCCACCGCGATCATCCGCGTGTCGATTTGCGACTGCTCGCTGGCGTCGCGCCCGCCGAGTTCCCGGGCGATGACCGTATTGATGTTCTCGACGGCCTGCAAGACCCCTTTGCCCAGGTAGCGCCGCTTGTCGCCGTCGCGCAATTCGAGTGCCTCGTGTTCACCCGTCGAGGCCCCCGAGGGCACGGCGGCACGCCCAAATGCGCCATCCCGCAGGTGCACGTCCGCTTCGACCGTGGGATTGCCCCGCGAATCCAGAACCTCGCGTCCTACAATCAGATCAATTTCAGCCATAGAATCAATCCTCGAAGTGGTTTTGAGCGAAGCATTCTAACACAAGCACACCACCTCAAGGCGGCTCGAACCTTGTGTGGGGCGTTTTGCCAGACAATGCAAGAGACTCATCCAGATGCTATCCGGGTGCCAGCGCTTCCTTCTCCGGCCGCGCCTGGATTGCGGCCAGCTCTGCGTCGATTCTCCGCAGGAACTGAAGGCGGGAAAGTTGCTGCTGCGCAACTGAAGAAGTCTCCGCATCAGCGTTCTCGCGGATTGTCGCCGCGCGTTGTAGAGCTTGACGAACGGAGGCACGGGTGCGCTCGACGTGGCGGTCCAGCGCGCGGAGGTAGTCCGTAACGCTCTGCTCCAGGCGATCTCCCAGGTCGGTCTTCAGCCTTCCAACATTGCGGTACAACTCCTCTTGTGCCGTTTGCCCCATCCGGTTGGCAAGGTAACGCACAAAGAGTCTTCCCGGCAGCAACAAAGGAAACTGCCCCAGTCCCCAACTGACGATCTCGTCCACTCTGATGCGGAAGGTCGAATGGGTGGTCAGCCGATCAGGCAGGGAGGCGGCAATCCAAGTGAAGCCAAACTGCTCGGCGGCCACTTGTTGAATCTGTTCCACTGTTTTCGCGGCCTCCGAAGAGAACCGCGCGGTCAGGGCCTCGAATTCCTCAGCCACGGCCTTCTCTTCTTCCATTTTCCAATCTTCTAAGACCTCGGAGATCTTGCGGCGAAGCTCCTGGTCCACCATGGCAACCAGTTCGCCCTTGGACGCGCGTGAGTAATGCTGGACTACCGTTTTCAGATGGCGCGCCAAGTTGTCGATCTCACCCGCAACATATTCATTCAGGCGCTTTTCCAGGCTGGCTTCGAAGGCTCGGATTTCGCCCCGCAGAATGTAAGCCGCCTCGCGGTGGCGTTGGTCGAGCGCTTGCCAAGTCTCTTCGATGGCCTGAATCTTTGCCTGCAATTGCGCGGCGTCCATAGCGCACGCACGTTCTTCCAGTTCGAGTGCCAGGTGTTCATTCTGGATCAATCGCCGCAGTGAAGAACAGGTCGAGCGCAGCAGAAGATCGCCTTTGTGAGCCGCAAGAAACTGCCTTAGCGCCCTGGCCAGTTGAGGAATGTTGCTGTTTTCCAACGCATCAAGGTCGCTGTTTTCCCGCTCGTCCAGGCTTCTTCGCGCAGACACTGGATAAAAACGTAGCTCGCCGGTGGGCATCTGCTGGCGAATTGTCTGGCGGGCAAACTCCAGGATCTCGTTTCGTTCTGAGTCATTCACTTGGTCAGCCTTATTCAGGATGAAGAAGATTCTCTCCACGTGGGCTCGAATGTGGTGAAGGAATTCCAACTCAACCTGGCTGAGCGGCGATTCCGGCGAAAAAACAAAGACGGCGGCGTCCGCTTGCGGCACAAACCCATAGGAGATCTGGGTGTTGTGCTCGAAGATCGAGCCGATGCCAGGAGTATCCACGAGACATAGTCCATCTGCCAGTCCGGCAGCAGGATAAGTCACCTCAACCTGGGCCACTCGCTTTTTGTTTCGCGGGTTACCACGCTCGGTCACGAAATTAGGAAGTTCCTGCAAAGGAACCTGCCGTATGTGCCCGTCAAGGAACTCGACACGTCCACATGCTTCCCCACCATACCGAACGATGGTCACGATGGAGGTCAGCGGTAAGACTCCCGTCGGCAGAAGGTCAACGCCAAGCAAGGCGTTCAACAAAGTTGTTTTGCCCCGTTTGAATTGTCCCAGGAAAACCAGGTAAAACTGGCTTTCCTGGAACTTGTTGTAAAGGGAAATAAATTCCTGGTTCGCCTCGGCCGAAAGGACCTCCGCCGCGGCCTGGTGGATGCGCTCGAAGATACTCCTGAGAACCTTGTGCGCGTCTTCCTCTAAACCGGAGTCTGTGTGTCCACCCTCACGGTTCTCGCAATAGCGGTGCATCAGCTCGCCACTCATGGGCAAAGTCTTTCTCTCACTCTCTCGGGTTTTGGGAGCTTCTCATACCCCCTCATCAGAGAATCGAGGTGCAACAACCCAGTCTTAGGACGTAACCCAGACTGATAATGCGGTTCCGCGGCAAGTGCACACATCTGGACGATAGCTCCCGGGACGCGGCCACTCAAACGCGAAACCTCCCGGCGAAAGACGGACAGGTCCAAGCGCGAAAGCCCAAAGCGTCCGACGCACGAGTCAAGCAGTTCGCGCGCGGCCGTCCCTGGAAGGGGGCCTAGATATACGCGGTGTTTCTCACTCCAATACAAGTTTGATAGGTGGGCTGCATCCCTTGCTTTGAGGTCTCTGACCACGAGATAAACCGGAGTGTTGCGCATCCGAACCAGCTCTTTGACCACCTTGGCAACAGCCGGAGTCACTACAGAAACCTGATCCAGGAAGATGCAATAGCTGCGCCTTTCGACGCTGCGATAGAGCGTACCTTTGAGGTGGCTGGAGGGTTGGGCCTTGAGCCAGGCTTCGAAATCACTACTGCCAAAGCCATCGGCCCGCATCTGCCGCCTCAAAGTCGGGTCCTCCGCTGCATTGAGGTTTCGGAGAAGACGACTTAGCGTCCCGCGTAACCCGGCAACAGCGGACAGGTAGATACAAGACTTATGCTGATCCCTCCGAAGGTCTTTCAACACCTCCAACACCAGCCTGGTCTTTCCGATTCCTGCGGGACCAGAGATCAGGAGGCTTTGACGTTCCTTGATTGCTGCGAGCAAACGGGCGGCTTCCGCCTCTCGATTGAAGAAAACCTCGGAGATCAAGGGTTGATCGGAAACCTGCATCACCGCATCACCTCAGCGGAAGCGGTAGACAACTGCCCCGCCCAACAGCATCAGGCCGGCGGCACAGGCAAACGCCACCGCAGGCGAGATTGCCGTCCACAATGTACCCACCATGACGCTGGCGACGAGGTCACCAACGCCATTAACTGTTCCCATCACACCGTAAGCAGTGCCGCGTATTTCCGGCGCGACCAAATCTGCTGTCAGCGCGCCTTCAAGAGTGTCTTCAATCGCGATGTATGTTCCTCCCAAAGCAAACAACAGTAACAGGTATGACAGCGCTGAAACTTCCCACAAAAACGCCACTACAAAGCCTATTGTCGTAAGAGCACCGACAAGGTAGCCCAGAGCCAGCAATCCCCGGCGACCCCACCGATCCGAAAGCGCACCCACCGGGTAGGAGGCGGCCGCGTAGAAAACATTGCGGGCCACATAGAGCAGGCCAGCGATCTGCGCGGCGCGGCTCACTCCATAAGTGGGAGTCAGCAACTGGGTGGCGGCAAGAATCAACAATATATGGGCGTAGTCTCCCACCCCAAATGTTCCGACGCCCCACAAAAAGCGCCGAAACGGCACCGGCAGATTTCCAATTGCGGCCCGGAACTTCCCTTCGGAACGCGGATAACGGGTTTCCCGAACCAGTGCTGCAAAGCAAACCGCGGAACCCAAGCCAGGAATCAGCGTGAGTAGAAACACGATACGGAAAGGACCGGAGAGGTCTGCGGCGTGGGGTTCCAGGTACGCCAACAATCCCACGGCCAGCAGGGGGCCAATGATTGCCCCCAGTGTATCTCCTGCGCGATGAAATCCAAAGGCCTTGCCTCGTGCTTCTTGGGGGACCGAATCCGCTAACATCGCGTCCCGCAACGGCCCTCGGATGCCCCGACCAAACCAGGCCAATACGCGGCCCGTCAAGATCAGCGGCCAACCGTGCGCCAAGGCAAAAAGCGCCTTGGCAATTCCGGTCAGGAGATATCCGCCCACAGTGATAGGCTTGCGGTGACCAAGCCGGTCCGAAAACCAGCCGGCACCCAGTTTCACGAAACTGGAGGTGGCGTCTGCAATACCTTCAATGGCACCCAAGGCTGCGGCAGAAACTCCCAAAACCGCAAGAAACCCTGGTAAAGCGACTGTTGCCATCTCGTGTCCGGCGTCGGAAAGCAGGCTCGTCAACCCCATCCCGAGAACGTTCCGGTTCAACCAGGCCACCCGAGGCTGACCCAAAGGTTCTGCTGTGATCTTCGCCATCTGCATCAAGCACCCGCCTCCGAGCTGGAGAAGGCCCTGCGCAGGCTGCCCGTCTCAGCTTCGCGGTCCAAGAATGGCAATTGCCCCATCTGCGCCGCCACATTGGAGACTGAGCTTTGTCCTGCCGGATTCATCTTCTTCTACCTACACGTTCATTCTCATTGGAACTCTGCAACCGGGCCAGAGCACGGTGCGCTGCCAGCCTGACCCTGATTGCTCCCTCACGACTCAGGCGTTCCAAATAAGGCTGCGCGCGCCTATCGCCGATCTGACCTAGCGCGATCACGGCAGCTTCCTGAAGGTAGAAGTCGGGGGTAGATAGTGCCAGGGCAATAAGCGGCTCGACGGCAGCCACAGCTCGCCGTTCTCCCAAAATAGTTGCCGCGCGAACAGGTGTTGTGGGTTCGGGGTGTCCGAGAGCCCAGATCAGTTTCTCCTCGTAGCTTTCATTGGCTGACTGCCGGAGACGCCCGCCGCACCTGGGACAGCAGTCGTTGTTGTCAGCCTCGCTCCAACATTTTGGACAATACCGAACCATCTCTGTTTCTTCCCGCCACGGATAACTGCCGCAGTGCGGCTAACCTCCAGGCCGGACTTCCGTGGTTTCCGTCCCTAAGACGCGGCCAATGTGCTCGATGAGTTCCAGCAGATGACGGATCTCAACTTTCAAGTACTTTGCCAAGTCTTCGGGAACCTTTCCATAACCCTTGAGATAATCGGGGTGTAACTCCTCGACATTGACGCTCATCGCTACGACTAAGACGTTTGCATACCGTTTTGCATGGAGGCGGGCGCGCTCCAACCCCAGTTCCGATTTGATTAGAGCGATTCTCGAACGCAACTCAGCAACCAGTCTTTCTGCTTCGCCCGCCCGTTCTTCTGGCAGAGCGTCGCGTTCTGTGAGCGTCCTATCTACGGCCCGGAAAAGCTCCATGAGAGCCAGCGCCGATTCCTCCAGAGCGCGCAAGCGCACGGATAGGGCGTTGCGGTGCTCCTCACTGACTCGTGACCTTAGACTCTCCGTGTGCCTGCACATCAGTTACCCATGCAGTGGCAGTCCCGCTAGTTGACTACGAGGATGCAGCTGGGAGGGCGGGAGGACAAAAAACCTCCTACCAGGACCCGAAGCCGCAGTAGGAGTTATCAACCCGCTGAAAGGGTGGTTTCTTAGGCGAACTCCATCGCCCTACAGGTGTAATATTAACCTCCTTTCTGCCGTTATTCAAGAGGCTAAGGGCAGCTAGGGGTCGGAATTCGTTAACGGCGGCAGGAAAGAGACAAGGCGTAACGAGGCAGACCCCCATTTGTCTCCGAGGAGGTTGAGATGAGAAGGATCGGAAAAGTTATTCTTTGGCTGATCGCCATATTCCTGGTGATCGAAGTACTTGCCATCACGGTGACTTACTTCTCGCGCCGCATCGGGCCCAATACGGTGGTGACGCTGCGGCTGGAAGGTGCGATCGAGGAGCAGCCCCCGCAGGATGCACTCTCGGAGGTGCTGTTTGGCCCGCAAACGACCGTCACCAACATTGTCGAGGCCTTGGACCGCGCCGGAAGCGACCCGCGCATCACGGGAATCGAGGTGCGCGTGAGCGAGTCCACGATGAGTATGGGCAAGATCCAGGAAATCCACCAGAAGATCCGCGAGTTCAACCGCAAGGGAAAATTCAGTGTGGCTTACCTGGAATTTGCCACCAACCGTTCCTACTATCTCGCCTCCGCCTGCCAGACGGTAGTGCTGCTGCCCACTTCCCTGCTTCATGTCCGCGGGCTGATGACTTCCACCACCTTCCTGCGCGGCACGCTCGACAAGCTCGGCATCTACCCGGACCTCTACCACATTGGCGATTACAAGAACGCCATGAACGTATACACGGAGAAGAAATACACTCCGGCCCACCGCGAAGCCGATCAGGCGTTGCTGGAGGATCTCTACCGGCAGTTCTTGCGCGGCATAGCGGAGGGGCGGGGGATGAAGCTGGAGGAAGTGGAGAAGGCCGTCGCCAAGGGTCCGTGTACGGCCCAGGAGGCGCTGGCCGCACGGCTGGTGGATCGGGTGGCCTACGCGGATGAGGTTCGCGACCTGGTGAACCAGAAGAACCGGGGAAGCGAAAAACGTCTGAGTCTGGGCGAGTATCTGCGGCGGACAGAGCGCACGGGGGGATCCAAGCTGGCCATCATCTATGCCACAGGGACGATTCTCCCCGGCCGCAGCGGCGACAGCCCGTTTGGGGGGCCCGTGATGGGCTCGGAAACCATCGCCGAACAGTTCCGTCGCGCCCGTGACGATGCCTCTGTGAAGGCCGTCATCCTGCGCGTGGATTCCCCGGGCGGTGTGGCCTTCTCCTCCGAAGCCATTCGCCGCGAGCTCCTGATAACGAAGCGCGTGAAGCCGGTCGTGGTTTCCATGTCGGACGTCGCAGCCTCCGGCGGTTATTTGATTGCCATGTCCGCGAATCGGATCGTCGCCGAACCCGGCACCATCACTGGGTCGATCGGTGTCGTCGGCGGGAAGTACAACTTGCTGGGACTTTACCAGAAGCTGGGACTTTCCAAGGAATACATCACCACCACCGAGAACTCGACCATCGACTATCCCTTTCAGAATTTCACCCCGTCGCAGCGCGAATCGATCCTGAAATACATGCGGGACATTTACAGCAGCTTTATCCAAGGCGTCGCCGAAGGCCGTCACATGAAGGTGGAGGCTGTGGACAAGATCGGTCAGGGGCGGGTCTGGTCCGGCGAGCGTGCCCGCCAGCTTGGGCTGGTGGACGAGCTGGGCGGCCTGGACGCTGCCGTCACCGCGGCGAAGGCCCTCGCCCGGATCCCCGCGAGTGAGCCGGTGAGCTTCGTGTACCTGCCGCCGCCTAAGACCCTGATGGAGAAGATCCGCGACTTGGCCGGCGGGGCCACGCTCCAGGCGCGTAGCCTCACGCTCCGCCAGTGGTTACAGAGCGTTGAAGCCCTGGCACGCACGCCCGCTTGGACACTCCTGCCCGCCGTGCCGGAAGTGGAGTAGGGATTAGGGACTCGGGGCTCGCGACTCGGGACTCGGGGCTCGGAGAAAGATGAACGAGGCGTTCGGTCCTCGGAGTGGCCACCATGAAGGACTACAAGGAGTTGGAAGTCTGGCAGAAGGCCGTGAACCTGGCCACCTCTACGTGTGAACTGACTAAAGCATTTCCCGACTCCGAGAAATTTGGATTGAGCACGCAGGTTCGTAGAGCGGCAACCTCTGTTCCCGCCAACATTGCCGAGGGCTGGGGGCGCGGGTCGACCAAGGAGTACGTGCAGTTCTTAGTCGTCGCGCGAGGATCGCTGCTCGAACTCGAAACCCACCTGATCATCGCGCAAAGACTGGGCTACCTGAATGCAGATCAATCTGCGACTGCCCATAAGCAACTTGAAAGCATCAGCATGATGCTGAACCGCCTCATCGCAGCGTTGAGGGCACGCAAGCCATAACGGTCCACCGGGTTTTCTTCCGCGGCTCCCGAGTCGCGAGCCCCGAGTCCCGCCTCTTACTCCGGCTCCTCGAACATTCGTTGTTCGGGGACGACCACCACGATGCCGGTGTCGGTGACGTGGTATTTCTTCCGGTCCTCTTCCAGATTGAAGCCGATTTCCGTGCCTTCGGGAACCTGGATCTGGCGGTCGATGATGGCGCGCCGGATGCGCGAGTAGCGGCCGATATTGACGTGGGAAAAAATGATGGAGTCTTCGACTTCGCTGTAGCTGTTGATGCGCACGTCGGGCGAGAGGATGGAATTCGTGACGCGGCCACCCGAAACAATCGAGCCCATGGAGACAATGGAATCGACGGCGATGCCCATGCGCCGCCCTTCCTGGGCGAAGACGAACTTGGCGGGCGGATACTGCCGCTGATAAGTGCGAATGGGCCAGTGACTGTCGTAGAGGTTGAAGACCGGCGCAACCGCCACCAGGTCCATATTGGCTTCGTAATAGGCCTCGATGGTCCCGATGTCGCGCCAGTACTGCGCGTCCTTCTGGTTCTCATCCACAAAGTTGAAGGCGAAGACGCGGTGTTTATCGATCAGCTTGGAAATCACGTCCCGGCCGAAATCGTGGCTGGAGTTCGGGTCTTCGGCGTCGGCGATCAAGGCCTGGATCAGCAGCTCACGGTTGAAGCAGTAGACACCCATCGAGACGTGACACTTGTTGGGGTTCTTCGGCGAGAGTTTGGGATCCGCGGGCTTCTCCTGCCAGCCGATAATGCGGCTATCCGCGTCCAGTTCAACCACGCCGAAGCGCGTCGCTTCCGAACGGTCAAACTCAATGGCGCCGATGGTTACTTCCGCTCCAGCGTCCACGTGCTGCTTGAGCATCAGCCGATAGTCCATCTTGTACACGTGGTCGCCCGCAAGAATCAGGACGTACTTGCAGGCCTCGCTGCCCACTGAATACAGGTTCTGGAAGATGGCGTCTGCCGTCCCCCGGTACCATTCCTCTCCCACGCGCTTCATGGGCGGCAGGATGTGGATGAACTCTCCTAACTCGCTGGAAAGAATGGTCCAGCCTTCGCGGATGTGGCGATTGAGGGACAGGGCTTTGTACTGCGTCAGGACGAAGATGCGTCGCAGGTCTGAATTGATGCAGTTCGATAGCGTCAGATCAATGATGCGGTAGATGCCGCCGAAGGGCACGGCAGGCTTGGCGCGGTCGCGGGTGAGAGGCAAAAGGCGCTCGCCCGCGCCGCCCGCCAACAGGCAAACCAGCGTGTCGCGGACTTCGGGATGAAGCATCATGGGTCACCCCGGCTGGCCGCCAGCAGGCGTATTACCGCCTCACATTCACCCCTGCCTGCTGCGGAAGTCTGGCCGCCGCAAGTCACATTATAACAGAGCTACAGAATGCGAGCGACACCCTGCGCAAGCGAGTGCGGGAGCTTATGCCCGCCCGCATAGAGCCAACCGGCAGCGACCTTTCCGGTCGCTTGACTACGTCCGATACGAGGCGTTGATGGTGATGTAATCGTGGGTCAAATCACAGGTCCAGAAGCGCGTGGAGGCTTTGCCCTGGTGGAGGTCCAGTCGAATCGTCAATTCCTTCTGGTCGAGTTCGCGCTTGGCGGCGGCCTCGTCGAAGCCCACGTCGAGGCCCCGCCGGCAAAGAACAAAATCGTTAACGCGGATATCGACTTTCGAGGGATCGAATGTTGCGCCGGAATATCCCGCGGCGCAAATGATGCGGCCCCAGTTCGGATCGCTGCCGGCGATGGCGGTCTTGACCAGGGGCGAATTGGCGATGGTCCGCGCAACGCGCTCCGCATCGGCCCGGGTTCGGGCGCCATGGACTTCAATGGTAACCAGCTTTTTCGCGCCCTCGCCGTCTTTCGCAACCATACGCGCCAGGGTCTGACACAGCTCAGTGAGCCCGGCGAGGAACAGGGCACCAATCCTGGTGCCACACCTCACCCGAACTCCCGAAAGCCCGCTTGCTAGGACCAGCACCGTGTCGTTCGTTGACGTGTCACCGTCCACGCTGATGCGGTTGAATGAGCTCTCGACCGCAGCGCGCAGCATCTTTCGCAAATCCCTCGCTCGGACGCCAGCATCGGTGGTGATGAACGAGAGCATGGTGGCCAGGCGCGGGTGGATCATGCCGGCGCCCTTGGCGGTTCCCGCCAGGTGCACGGGCTGGCCGCCGATTGTCGTTCGCAGGACGCAGGATTTAGGAAACGTGTCGGTGGTCATGATGGCGCGCGTAACTGCCGCGGCATTCTCGATGGAGAGGGTTTCCTTGAGCGCCGGAAGCTGACTTAAGATGAGGTCGAACTTCAGCGGGACACCGATGACGCCAGTCGAAGCCACTAGAACCTGGTTTGGAGAAACCCCGAGTAGCTTCCCGGCGGCGCGCGCAGCGGCCCGTGCGGCTTCGAGTCCCGCACGGCCCGTGCAGGCGTTGGCGTTGCCGGCGTTAATGATCACGGCGCGGGCGCGCCCACGGCTCGCTTTCAGATTCCGGCGGGAAAGAACCACGGGCGCCGCCGCTACCCGGTTCGTTGTAAACATGCCGGCGGCCGTGGTCTCTAGGGAGTCGGAGAAAATAAGCGCCAGGTCGAGCCCGCCCCCTGCTTTCCTGATGCCTGCGGCGACGGTCGAGGCGCGAAAGCCCCGCGGCGTCGCCAAATTGCCCTCGACGACTTCCCAGTGGCCCATGGATCGCCCTGAGACGGTCTAATTCCTCACCTATAGCGCCGTGCTGGGAGCGGCGCCGCGGATCAGTGGCGGAAGTGCCGCACCCCGGTGAAGAGCATGGCAAGCCCCAGCCGATTCGCCGCGGCGGTCACCTCGGCATCCCGCACCGAGCCGCCTGGCTGCACGATGGCGGTCGCGCCGGCCTTGGCCGCCTCTTCCACCCCGTCGGGGAAGGGAAAGAAGGCGTCCGAAGCCACCACCGTTCCTTCGAGCGAATGCTTCAGTTCGCGCGCCTTGGTGGCAGCCAGCTTCACTGAATCCACGCGACTCATCTGCCCCGCGCCCACACCCACCACAACGCCGTCGTGGGCGTAAACGATGGCGTTGGATTTGACGTGCTTCACCACGCGCCAGGCGAAGGCGAGCGCCCGTTTCTCGGCCTCCGTGGGCTGCCGCTCCGTCACGCACTTCCATTCCTCGGGATTGGCCCCGAGCGTGTCTGGAGTCTGCACCAGCAGCCCGCCTCCCAGGTTCTTCAACTGCAGCCCATACTCATCGCCGGCGGTAGTGGACATATCCATCAGGCGCAGGTTCCTCCTGGCGACCAACTGTTCCAGTGCCGCGGCTTCATAGCTCGGCGCCACGATGGCCTCGACAAAGAGCTTCGACACCGCCTCTGCTGTCGCCGCGTCCACCGGGCGGTTGAAGGCGATCACCGAACCGTAGGCCGAGACCGGATCAACATCGAGCGCCCGCTGATAGCTTTCCGCAAGCGTGGCACCACTGGCGATGCCGCAAGGGTTGGTGTGCTTGATGATGGCCGTGGTGGGCTCTTCGAACTCCTGCACCAACCGCCACGCGGCCTCCAGATCCACCAAGTTGTTAAAGGAAAGTTCTTTGCCCTGGAGTTGCTTGGCGGCGGCCAGTCCCCGTCCTCCGGCGGTGGGATCCAGGTAGAGCGCGGCCTTTTGGTGCGGATTCTCGCCGTAGCGCAGGCCCATGGTCTTGCGGAAATTCATGTGCAAGTTCTCCGGCAGGGCACCGTCCGCCCATTTCTGGAGCGTGGTGGAAATCGCCCCGTCGTAAGCGGCGGTGGTGGCAAAGGCCTTGCGCGCCAAGCGCGCGCGGGTTTCGCGGGAAATGCAGCCGTTGTTCCTCCCGGCTTCTTCGAGCACTACCGGATAATCGGCCGCGTCCACGATCACGGTGACGTCCTCAGAGTTCTTGGCGGCCGAACGGATCATCGAGGGCCCGCCGATATCGATGTTCTCGATGAGCTCCTCGAATTTGACGCCCGGCTTCGCCGCCGTCTTTTCGAACGGGTAGAGGTTCACGGCGACGAGGTCGATCAACTCGATCCCGTGCTCCTGAACCTGCTTCTGGTGTTCGGGGTTCGAGCGGATGGCAAGAAGGCCGCCGTGGACTTTGGGGTGGAGCGTTTTCACGCGCCCGTCGAGCATTTCCGTAAAGCCGGTTAAGTCCGAAACGTCCCGGACCTTCAGACCCTTCTCGCGGAGTAACTTCGCGGTGCCGCCGGTGGAGACGATTTCGACTCCCAGGGCCGCCAGCCCCGCGGCGAACTCGACGACCCCGGTCTTGTCACTAACGCTGACCAGCGCTCGAGTGATCTTCCGCATGAGTGCTCCTTCAGAGACATGTTGAGGGTTTCGAACCCGATCACGCAACCAAGCCGCAGGGGGCACCTCGGGAAGCACTGCCGCACATCTTCACCCGCTGGCGGCTCGGGACGCGATCCCGGGATCACGGCATTGTAGTTGTTTGGGGGAGAAAGGGGAAGTCTCAGTGTGGGGGATGTTCTACTCCGCTTTCACCGCCTTGAACTTCACTCGCCCACCCTCCACACTGACGGAGAATTGGACCTTCTCGCAGCCCAAGGATTCCTTGAGTTGTCGGGTTTTGTCGCCAACAAATTTGCTGAACTGCAAGGGATCGATGTTATCGACGCGTTCTCCCACCTGCCGTTTGGCTTCGATCATCGCTTTGAGTAGCTCATCAACCTTCTCTTTTTCCTTTTCCGGGTTCGAGCAGACAATACGGAAGGCACCGTCCGGCGCCTTCTCCTCCCCGGGCCGTGGTTGCGCCGCAAAGCGTCCCCGACCCTCTTCTTTCTCCTTCAGCCTTCTCCGCCAGAGGTCGCTATAGACGGCATACTTCTGCATAAGCTGGTTGAACTTGAAGCGCTGGCCGAAGTTTAATCGCGCCGTGTTGTCGCTGAACTTCTTGATGGTTGACTCCACGCGGAAAACCGTATCGTGCGGGGGGCGTGGCTGGCCGCCGCTGAAATAGGTGTCGTACTCAATTTTGAGTCGGCGGATATTATCCTCGAGTTTGGCCAGTTCTTCCTCGGTGGTCACAGCGCGCCCTCACAAATCGGTGGGAACAGTAAAATTATACCCCGGGGCAAGTGCGCCGCGTCAACGGAAAAGTTGACGCTCTCCGGCTTCTATGCTGAAATGAGGCGGCGATTGTTGTCCGCTCTTCGTTTCCGGTGGCCGTGTCCTTCCGGGTGACAGCGAAGGTTGGCGATGAGTTTTCCCGAATCCAGTTCCGAGCGTGCGGAAGCTTCTTTACTGCGGCAGATTCCAGCAGTCGACGAGCTGCTGGGCCGTGCGACGTTGCGCGCGCTCGCAGAGCACGTCGGCCGCCGACTCCTCGTGGACGCCACGCGCCGGGTGCTGCAAAGCCTGCGCGGCAGGATCGCGAGCGGCCAACTGTCGCGCGTCTCGGTCGACCTGCTGGAGCAGGAAATCGTCGCCGCCACCCAGGCCACGGCCGCGCTGTCGCTCCGCCCGGTTATCAATGCCTCCGGCGTCATTCTGCATACCAACCTGGGACGTGCCCCGCTGGCGCGCCAAGCCGTCGAGCACCTGGCGGAAACCGCCGCGCAGTATTCAAACCTGGAATACGACTTGGAGCGGGGAGAGCGGGGAAAGCGCGACACGCACACCGACCGCCTGTTCGCACAGTTGCTGGGCGCCGAGCGGACACTCGTGGTCAACAACAACGCTGCCGCCGTCTTCCTGGCGTTGAACACCTTGGCCGAGGGTGGGGAGGTGATCGTCTCACGCGGCGAACTTATCGAGATCGGCGATTCGTTTCGCATACCTGACATCTGCGTCAAGAGCGGCGCCGCCCTCCGTGAAGTAGGGACGACCAATCGCACGCGTCTGGCTGACTATGAAGCGGCCGTCAACGAGCGCACGCGAGTGGTAATGCGTGTCCATCCGAGCAATTTCCGCATTGTGGGCTTCACCGAGTGTCCGCAGCTCGAGGAACTCGTGGAGCTGGCCCGGAAACACAAGCTGCTGCTACTGGAAGACCTGGGCAGCGGTTGCTTGGTGGATTTCACCCCTCTCGGCATCCGCGGCGAACCGCCGGCGGCGGCAAGCGTAAAGGCGGGAGTGGACGTGATTACTTTCAGCGGCGACAAAATGCTGGGGGGCCCGCAGGCGGGCATCCTGACGGGGAAACGCACGCCGCTCGAGAAGATACGCCAGAATCCCTTGTTTCGCGTCCTGCGGGTTGATAAGCTCACGATTGCGGCACTGGAGGCCACGCTTGCCGCATATTTGCGCGGTGACTTGCAGGCCATCCCGGCCTTACGCCTGATGCATATCACGCGGGAGGAAATTGCTGCGCGGGCGACGCGTTTGGCAGAACGGATCTCCACCCAGGCGGGATTCAGGGTCCAACTCGAGGACGGGGAATCGGTTATCGGTGGCGGCTCGACCCCCGGACAGTCGCTTCCCACCAAGCTTGTGGCAGTGGCGCATGCGCGCCACAGTGCAGAAGAGTTGGGCGCGCTCCTACGGCGAAATTCGCCCCCTATCATCGCGCGCCTCGAGCACGACCGACTGCTCCTCGACCTGCGCACCGTGTTTGAGGAGCAGGAAGACGAGCTCGCCGAGGCTTTTGCGCGCTTGTAGCGCTGCGCTTTAGCCCGGCATTCAGGATCAGCCGCTCCAAGGGCGAGTAATCAAAGCGCATTCCGCAAGCCCATGAAGGCCCTCTATTTCGACGGACGACTCGCACTGCGGGAGGTGGAAAAGCCCCGCCCGGGGCCCGGGGAGGCTCTGCTTCAGGTGACGCTGGCGGGCATCTGCGGCACCGACCTCGAAATCCTCAAGGGTTACTCGGGCTTCCGAGGGATTCTTGGCCACGAGTTCGTGGGACATGTGGTGGAATGCGCGGAGAAGAAATGGGTGGGCAAGCGCGTTGTCGGCGAGATCAACATCTCCTGTGGCGAGTGCGATTTGTGCCTGTGGGGGCTCGGGCGGCACTGCTCCCGCCGCACGGTCCTGGGAATCGCGAACCGGGATGGGGCATTTGCCGAGTATTTGGTTCTGCCGGTCGTGAATCTCCACGAAGTGCCGAAGTCGATCCCGGATGAGGCTGCGGTGTTCGTCGAGCCGCTGGCTGCGGCGGCGGAAATCCTGGAGCAGATGACCGTGCTCCCCGCCACGCAGGTGGCCGTTCTGGGTGATGGCCGGCTGGGGTTGCTGGTGGCTCAGGTGTTGCACCAAGCCAAAGCCAACGTGACTGTGATCGGAAAGCACGGCTGGAAGCTCGACTTGGCCCGCTCCTGGGGTATCAAGGGCACGACTGCCGGCGACGGCCAAGTCCGGGACCGCAGTTTCAGTGTGGTTGTCGAGGCCACCGGTTCACCCACCGGCCTCCGCGACGCTTTGCGCCTGGTGGCGCCGCGGGGCACCGTGGTGATGAAATCCACCTTTCAGGAGAAGGCGCAGTTCGACACCTCTAAGCTGGTGGTGGATGAGATCACCCTGCTTGGATCGCGCTGCGGGAATTTCTCTATCGCCCTCGACTTGTTGGCGCGCGGGCAGGTCAAAGTGGGCCATCTGCTTTCCAAGACCTTTCCGCTCGAAGCCGGCCTCGAAGCGTTTGCCTACGTGAAAGAAACCCCCTGCCTGAAGGTCCTGCTGGCCACCGCTGCCAGCGGTACCTAGCTAGGCTAAATCTGCGACGCCTGCGAATTTACCGATTGACAAAACCCTAGCTCGGCGTTACTGTAACGGCAATGACGCTTGCGTCTCCGACCACTCTCGGGACTCGAGCTGTCGGCGCTGTGGTTCTTGCTCTCCTGGCTGCTGTGCCCCTCAGCGCCCAGCGAGGGGCCTTGACTCAGCCGCGGAACCTGGGCCGGTTGGTCGCGCAAGCAGCCGTGATCTTCCGCGGCAACGTCATCAGCACTCGCGTTGAACCTCACCCTGAGCTGACACATCTCACCACCGTCGTCGTCACCCTTCGGGTGCGCGAGACTCTGAAGGGGGAAGCCGGCCCAACCTTCACTTTCCGCCAGTACATCTGGGACATCCGCGACCATTACGACGCCGCGGGCTACCGAAAGGGTCAGGAACTGCTCCTCCTCATGAATCCCCCGACGCGCTACGGTCTGTCGAGCCCGACCGGGCTCGAGCAAGGGCGGTTCCGCATCCTGCGCGACGCGGCAGGCAGAGAAATGGCGGTGAACGGCCACGGCAACGCCGGGCTGTTCCACGATCTTGAACCGCAGTTGAAGCGCCAGCGCATCGCTTTGCCGGCGCAATTGGCGACCATCGTTTCCCAGGAACGCGCGGGCCCGGTTCCGTCGGGTGAGCTCAAAGACCTCATCCGGCAACTGGCCGCCGTCAGCCTGAGGTAGCTTATGCGCGGGCCCACTCGCAACACGAACTGGATGCTTTCGATGGCGGCCCCGCTGGTCTTCTCGGGATTGCTGTTCGTCCCGTGGGCGGCCCGCGCCGGTGGACCCCTGCTGGTCGGCGGTCCGGGCTTCGGCGTGGAAGGGCAGCCATTCATCTGGGACCCGGCCGCCATGCCCGTGCAGTACCGCACTGACGGCGGCCCCCTGAGCCGGAAACCTGATGGAACAGTGGTCATCGACAACCCGACCGGCATCGTGCGCGTGCAGGCGATGTTTCAGGTCTGGCAGGATGTCCCGACTGCTTTCATCTCCTTCAACAACGCCGGCCCAATTCTGAGTGCGGGCGCCTTCACCGACGGCGACGTGAGTACGGTCGAGGAATTCGATGCCGTGGAAGGCTCCTGCGCGGACGGCACGCAGAGCCCCATCATCTTCGACGCCGACGGCACTCTCTTCGACCAGTTGACGGGCGACCCGGGGGTCATCGGCTTTGCGGGCGCCTGCAATCTTAACCTCAGCACCGGACACATCGTTGCCGCGCTAGCAGCCCTAAACGGACGCTTCCAGGACGATATTGATACACCGTCCTCTTACCCGCCCAACCTGGAGATGACTGCGGCGGAGTTCGACGAAGCCATGGCCCACGAGTTCGGCCACCTGGCAGGGCTGGATCATTCGCAGATCAATGTGGAAGTCCTCCAGCGGCCCATGGGCCAGTGCTCCACAAACGACCTTGCCGGCCTGCCGTTGATGTTCCCCTTCGCGCACTGCCAGGCGCGCAGCACTGCGAGTCTGCCGATGCTGGCCCCGGATGACATCGCGTGGATTTCGCGCCTCTATCCCGAAACTGTGAACGCGCCTCCAGCCCAGGTGCCGTTCACCACGAGGTACGGGACGATCAGTGGCACGATCCTGTTCTCCGACGGCGTGACTCACGCGCAGGGCGTCAACGTCATCGCCCGGGACGCCGCCAATCCCAGGAGAGTGGCCGTCTCGGTAGTGTCGGGCTACCTCTTCACCGGAAATCCCGGACAAAGCCTCACCGGTACCAACGACGGCGGCAGCCCGTTTGGCTCTCGCAACCCGCTGCTGGTGGGCACGTATGACATCCCTGTTCCGCCGGGCACTTACAGCGTGGAGGTCGAGTCGATCAGCCAATATTTCGAGGGAGGCTCCAGCGCCGGGCCACTCAGTCCACCTATCCCCAGCCCCGGCCCGAAAGAGTTCTGGAACGTGAACGAATCGGCGACTGATTCTACCAGCGACAAGAACACGGTGACCGTCACGGCGGCGGGTGTGCAAAGCGAAATCAACATCATCTTGAACGGGACCCCGGCACGCTTCGACTCGTTTGAGAGCGCGCGCCTGTGGCTGCGCGAGCCACTGCCCACGTGGCTTCGCGAGGAAGATTGGCTGCCCTATACGGTAGATGCATGACAACTCGCCGCCCCCAATCCGCCCGCCTCGCCCGCGCCGCACTCGCCCTCCCAGCCGCGCTGGCCGTGTCGCTTCTCCTCACCACCTGCGGCGGGGGCGGTGGCCCAGCGCGACCGCCAAACCCACCGGCCCCCTTGACCATCACCACTACGTCTTTGCCTGACGCAATCTCAGGTCAAGCTTACAGCCACAACCTCGCGGCCCAAGGCGGCTCCCCTCCTTACACGTGGAGCTTGGGAGAAGCATCAGGTCCACTCCCGCCAGGGCTGACACTGAACAGCGGCGGCCTCATCAGTGGAGTCCCCGGCGCAACTCAAGGCGGCGGCTACGGCATCTTCGGCGTGGCCTTCCAGGTCAGAGACTCGAAGTCAGCAATGGCGAGCATCTCTTTCTACATGTATGTGGTCGAGCCGCTTACGATCACTACTACTTCTTTGCCGGATGGCAACATTGCCGTCCCATACCAAGGCTGGATTTCCTTCTCCGGTGGCCGGCCCCCTTGGACGTGGAGCCTGGCCCAGGGCTCCAACCCACTTCCCAGCGGGCTAACTATAGGTGGGGTCGGCGGGTACTACAACCTTGTGTCTGGCACCCCGACTCAACCAGGAACTTATAGCTTCAACGTCCAAGGGAAGGATTCGGGCAATCCCGGGCAGACAGCCACCGCCTCCGTACGGCTTTTTATCGACAACCGGTTGGTTATCACGACACGAACCTTGCCCTGCGGAGTCCTGAACTGGCCGTACAAGGAGAGCCTCGAGGCCATGGGCGGGAACCCGCCTTACACCTGGACCGCCGTGGGAACTTTGCCACCGGGGGTGAGCCTCAGCTCCTCGGGCGAACTCGCAGGGACCCCACTTGCGGAGGGATCATTCGACTTCCTCGTCCAGGTCACGGATTCTGCATCGCCGCCGCAGGCTCTCCAGGCTCCGATGACGTTGACGATCCGCCCGCCTCTGAGATTCGTAACCAGCACCCTGCCATCGGCTATTCAAAATGTGTACTATGGGCAGTATGTGGCGCTGGACGGTGGCCGAGGGCCTTTCACGCTTCGAGTTTCGTCGGGCGCGCTTCCGCCAGGGCTGAGCTTCGAGCAGACCACGCAGGATTGGTCAGTTTTCTACCTTCGAGGCACGCCCACTGGGGTAGGATCGTTCACGTTCACGTTGGAAGCATCTGATTCTCTCTCTCCTCCCGAGGTGGTAACCCGAGAGTTCACGATACGCGTCGACGAGCGCTTGGTCATAACAACAACGTCGCTGCCTGACGGCTGGATGAATCAGCCGTACAGCGCCACGCTTCAGGCCACGGGGGGCACGTCCCCCTACGTTTGGAGCGTCGAGCGACTACCGGAGGGATTCACATTCGATTCCGCGACCGGACAGCTCAGTGGGATGCTTTCCTGGACTTACAGTTACAACGAGTGGCTTAGCTTCCGTGTGCGAGATTCGGGCGCTCCCGCGCAGGAAGCGTGGGCATCCTTGTACCTGAGAATCACGGCGCCGCTGGTTATCAGCACCAGCCGGCTGCCAGCGGGAAGGCCGAACGTGCTGTACCGTGTCGGTCTGGAGGCGATCGGTGGATGGGGGGTTGACTCATGGCGCGTCAAGTCTGGGAATCTGCCCACGGGGCTCACTCTGAAACAGCCAACCAACTGGAGTCCTGCCGAGATCAGCGGCACGGCCACGGCCGAAGGGACAAGCACCTTCACCCTCGAGATCACGGACGACGGCCCGCCCGCTCAGACCGCAACTCGGCAATTAACGCTTCGAATCAGCAGCTCCCTGGGCCGCAACGATGCGATTGCTACGGCGACACCGATTTCGAATGGCACTATTCACGCGTCCATAAGTCCTTACGCCGATCCTGTCTCGGGCCCGGCGAGCCCCGACAACGACTACTATGAACTGTCGGCCAATGTGGGAGCCGTGGTCCACATCCAAACCTATGCTTTTGGCGGCATCTCGCCAGCCAGCCCCATCGATACGGTGATTGAGATCGTCGATGCCAACGGCACTAGATTCACTACCTGCGACATCCCTGGCGACTCCGAGTACGTATATGACGCACCCTGTTTGAACGACGACGAGGCGCCGTCGACGTTGGATTCTCTCCTAAATTTCCAGGTGCCCGGCACGGGTAGCGAGCCGGTGACCTTCTACATCCACGTGCTCGATTGGAGCGGCAGCGCGCGGCCGGACTTCATTTACGACCTCAGCATCTTCGGCGCCAACTGATTTGCGGTGCTTCGGCGTCCGGGGTTCGGGATTCGGGGCCCCACTCCCAGGGGCGTGGGGTGAAATCCGAAGAATCCGCCCTCCTTCGGGAACCGTCTTCCGAACTATCACCAATCCGGGTTATGCTTATCGGTTATGGATACACAAACCTCCCCAAACCGCTTTGCGACGGCACGTTGGATTCGAATCTCAGTTGTGCTGATAGCTCTGGTGGCGTTGTTGGGCGTCGGCGTGGCGGAGGCGAAAAAGAAAAAGGTGAAGCCCGTACCGCCCGCCGACCTTCCCGGCCACGTGGGCTATCTGGCGTGGCAGCTCCGCGGCGTGCATATTGACGACTCGGGCCCCATCACCAACCAGATTCAGAAATTGGTGATTGACCACCTGCAGGAATGGCTGGCTAACCGGATGGCCACCGGCGTGGAGACTCGGCGCGAGCTTGAAGCTGTCTTCCTCAAGCTCCGCTATCCCACTTACGGCCAGCCGGCCTGCTTCGCGGAGCCCTGGAAGGGCGGGACGCTGATTGCCACAGGGTACACGCTGGGCTGGACAAACTACAACCGCGTGAACGTGGTGGCGTTGTTCGAGCACCGCGAGGGAAAAACACGCTTGGCGACCGTCAGCCGTTTCGTCCCTTTCACCGACCTGCATTACGAGATCCTGCCGGCGCGCGGGTCGGACGATTTCTGGTTCTTCACCTACGGCACGCGGCCCGGCAAGAGCCAGCCCCGCCTGACGGCCATTCTCTATGCCTTCGATGGTCAGACGCTAAAGGCGTTGTGGGAAATCCATGACGTCTTTGACGGTAAGCTGGACGTGGGCCCGGAGAAAGTGACCATCCGTTATCTGAAGGAAGATGAGTACATCCGCGAGACTTTACACCGGCGCAAGCCCCCGCGCCACGAGGCCATCTACAAGATTACACCGCAGGGCCTGGAGCTCGAGACCGACCGGGAGATTCCGTTCTGAGAACAGTTGAAAGTCGAAAGTTCAAAGTTGACAGTCAACAGTTGACAGCTTCCGCGTGCGACTTGCTTTTCACTGTTGACTGTCGACTGTGAACTGTTGACTTCCTGCTGCTAGCTTGCCCGCTCCAGGTAGGTCCCTTCGGCGGTGTCAACCCGGATGGTTTCGCCTTCATTGATGAAGGGTGGGACCTGGACCACTAGCCCCGTCTCCAGCTCGGCGGGTTTGCCGACGTTGGTGGCCGAGCCGCCCTTAATACCCGGCCCGGTCTGCACGACTTTCAAGTCCACCGTGGCTGGCAGCTCGATGTCCACGGGCCGTCCCTCGTAATACTCCACCTTGATCATGACGTCGGGTGCCAGGAACGGGGCGCGGTCGCCAATCACGTCCTTGTGCAGGCGAATCTGCTCGTAATTCGCCGTATTCATGAAGTGGTAGGAGTCGCCGTCGGAGTAGAGGTACTGCATCTCGATCTCGTCGAGGATGGCACGCTCCACGGTGTCCTCGGAGCGGAACCGATGGTCAATCAGCGCCCCGGTGCGCAGGTTGCGCATCCGGGCTTGCACAAAAGCCCGCAGGTTGCCCGGAGTGCGGTGCTCGGCCTTGTGAATCGTGAAAAGCTCGTTGTTATGCTTGATGACCATGCCGGGTCGGAGATCGTTGGCGTTCATTGCAGTTCCTTCTACGATTTGGCTGTGGGGCTTCGAAGCAGAGAGGAGATTCCCGGAGTCCAGTCCAGCACGAGCCCAAGATGTCATTGTACTGTCCTGAACACTCCCCGTCAACGCCCGCGGATGCTTTCCCGCCCTGGAGGCTGGCCTGCGGCCCTGGTCTGACTCGCCTACCCGTACCCTGCGCCTCCTCAGCATTGACCGATGGGACCAGGGTTGCTAACATGTTCGATTCGATCCTAACTGGGGAGCGAGGACTGTGGCTCACATCAGCCGCCAGGAACTGAAACGCGACGAGCTTAAGACCACGTTTGAAGAATTCGAGGAGTTCGTAAAGAGGCGCGCCAAAGACATCGTTGCCGTGGCGGGCATCGTGATCGTGGTGGCAGGACTGGCGGGCGGGTTGAAGGTCTACCAGGAACGCCAACAAGCCGACGCGAACGAGCGGCTGGGCGTAGCGCTCAGAACGTTTCGCGCTTACGTGGGAACTGCGGTGCCAGGCGGCTTGATGCCCGCAATGCAGACGTTCCCCACGGCCCGAGACAAGTACAAGAAGGCTCTCGAGCAATTCCAGGAAATCGTGCAGAAGCACTCTAGATATCCGCGCCCCAAGGCCGTGGCCATTGCCCGTTACCATATCGGTCTATGCCAAGCGCTGCTGGGAGATCAGGCGGCGGCCACCAAGACCTTACAGGAGGCGGCCCGCGACGCCGACCCCAACCTCGCTGCCTTGGCCCAGTTCGCTCTGGCGGGTGAGCTGGTGAGGGTCGGAAAGATTGAGGACGCCGCCAAGCTTTACCAGGAACTCGCTAGCCGTCCCACCTCGGCGGTGCCGGAAGTCACGGCCCGGCTGGCGCTGGCAGACGCTTACCGTGCTACCCAACCTGCGAAGGCCCGGCAAATCTACACGGAGATGGAGAAGAAGTTCGGCTCCGACGCTGTGTTAGCACAAGTCTTGAAAGAGCAAGTCGCGAGCCTTGCCAAATAGGAACGGCAGCGCGGAAGGATCTGGCATCGTTCGGCGTCTCATGAAATCAGCAGGTTTTGCTCTTCGCTCGCCCCCCTCGTGTGTCTCGTGACCGGTTCCGCAAGCAGTCTCGAGCAGCCTTTCCCCTGAGGACTTTGGTGGCGAGGTTTGAGGCCGCAAGTCAAGCGCGAGACGCTCGAAGCTGATGTGCAGATATGTCCTTTGGCATTACGGGGTAACGGATGGACCTTAGGCGAATCACGAAACCCTCCTGGATGATTGCCATCATCACGCTCGCCGTATGCGCGGCCTTTCTTTTGGGCGACCTGCGTCGGGCGATATTTGTCGCCCTCGCGGCAGGCAGCGTATGGCTATTCTTGAAAACGCTTAATCGCCGGCTTTTTTCGGTGTTTCCCAAACACGGGGATCTTCCTCTCGACAATATGCCGAAACGGCTCTGGCGGGTTCTTGTAGAAGTCCCCCTGCAATATCGAGTTGTGCGCGGACGGCCAGTCGTCGGCCTGCTCCACGCTGCGGTCTTGTGGGGATTTGTCGCCTTCGCCTGGGCAAGCGCGGAACACCTGCAGTGGGGCTTGCGCGGGCTTGAAAAAGCCACAGGGACGCAGACCTGGTATGGCGAGTTTGTCGCCGCCTGGGCTTTAGCCGTCCTGGCAGCCATGCTTGGCCTGTCATTCCGGCGGTTCGTGTTGAGACCGAAGCCTCTTGGTGAACTTTCCGCAACCTCCGGGATAGTGGCCCTCCTCATCTCGGCGCTGATGGTAACGTACCTCTTGGGCTGGCGAGTGTTTCCGGTCAGAAGCCAGGCATGGAAAGTCAACTGGTGGATCCACACATCGGCGTTTTTTTCGCTGTTGGTTATAATTCCCATATCCAAGCACCTGCATCTGCTGCTTGCCCCGGTCACAGTATTCCTGCGCGCAGAAACAACCAGCACTATGCGCGCGCTACGGGAAGATGGCGATGACCTGGGAATGATTCACTGCAAGGACTTGGGCCGAAAAGACGTTCTCGATGTCAATGCTTGCGTCGAGTGCGGCCGCTGCACCCAGTTCTGTCCGGCCAACCTGGTGGGTGGATCACTGAGCCCCAAGGAAATCATCCTAGACCTGCAAAAAGGCTTTCTCTCCGGTGCCGATCTCATCGCCGGAACTGCCGCCGAAAAGGAACAGGGCACGGTCTTCATTGCGGAAGAAGATCTCTTCCAATGTTTTTCCTGCGGCGCCTGTGAGTATGTCTGTCCGGTGGGCATCGAGCACGTAGGCAGGAAAATTCTTGACCTCCGGCGTGGACTCGTCAGTGAGGGCCGCATCACCAACGACAAGGTGAACCAACTATTCACGACGATGGAACGTGCGCCGCACAATCCCTGGGGCATCGCGCGCGACACACGACAAAAACTCATCGAGTCGAAGCAATTTCCCATCTTTGATGGCAGCCAGGAATGGCTCTTCTGGCTGGGGTGCGGACTGAGTTTCGATCAGCACGGCCAAGCCGTGGCGCAGGCCATGCAGCAGATTCTGGATGCCGCCGGCATTTCCTGGGGTGTACTTTCGCGTGAAACCTGCTGCGGCGAACCGGCGCGGCGGGCGGGTAACGAGTACCTTTTCCTGGAACTTTCGCAAAAACTTATCGAGACGTTTGAGAACGCGCGAGTGAGAAATATCGTGTCGTGCTGCCCACACTGCACGACGATGTTCGATAAGGACTACCGGCAAATCAACGCCTACGCGAAACTCGATGTGAAGGTAGTGCACCACACAGAACTCATTGTGCAACTCCTGCCGCGTCTCCCCATCAAACCCGCGCTGGCGAGGGCAACCTACCATGACCCTTGTTACCTGGCGCGGGGACGCGGCATCACCGCTGCACCAAGGAGCATCCTTCGCTCCTGCGGGGTCTCGGCAAAGGAAGCCACGCACCATGGCCAGAACACGCAATGCTGCGGAGCCGGCGGTGCCCAGCTTTTTGTCGCAGACGACCAGCGGAGTCAGGGCAGAGGAAGAGTGAACCAACTTCGCTTCGCCGGGCTCATCGCCACCAAGGTATCCACCGTGGCTGTGGCTTGCCCGCACTGCCACACTATGCTTCGCGACGCAGCAAACCACATCAACCGTGATGACGTCGAGATACTTGACCTCGCGGAAATCGTTGCAAAGCGCATCCCGCCGAAGTCGGATGCCGGTTGACGGAAGAGAATATGGCTGGGCACGCAAGGGATCGGAGTATGGCTATGTGGGTGAAGCCGGGGCCCCTTATTGCCCGCCCTTACCAGATAATCAATTGGGCCCCGCCGGAAGGCAGAGGTGGCTCGCGCGACGACGGGCTGTAGAAGAACAGAAGGCAGAAGGCGGAAAGTAGCCAGGAAACAGTCTGAGCTTGCGTTGGTCACGGCCCCCGCCGGAAGGCATGTTCTGGGTGCGCCCCTCATTCTTAGGCCGCGTCTCCTTGGGGATTGCTCCTATGCTATAAGCAGCGTGTAGGCGGATACCCGCTATGGCTGACTCGCAGGAAAAATCTACGGCTGCGCACGACGAACAGCAGGCTGCGCGTGCGCCGGAAGGCGGCGTAGCCCTCCAGGAGAACCTGCGCACCTTCACTCTCTGGCAGCGCCTGCAAATTTTTCTCGCCAGTTGGATCGGCTATCTGGCTGTCCTGCTCATCGGCCGCACGCTGCGCTTTGAAGTGTATGGCTGGGAGAACTGGGCGGCGGCACGGAAAATCGGCAAGGGACTGATCTACACCTTCTGGCACCGCGAAATCTTCCCTGCCACCTGGTTCTGGCGAAGGCGCGGCATTGTGGTGATGACCAGCCAGAATTTTGACGGGGAGTATATTGCGCGCATCATCCAGCGCCACGGCTACGGCGCGGCGCGCGGCTCAAGCTCGCGGGGTGCTTCCCGGGCGCTGGTGGAAATGATCCGCTGCCTGCGGCAGGGGCTGGACACTGCCTTTACGATCGACGGCCCGCGCGGGCCCCGGTTCGTCGCCAAGCCGGGTGCGGTCCTGCTGGCGAAAGCCACCGGCGCCGCGATCCTGTGCTTTCACATCGCCCTGCGCAAGGCCTATGTCTTCCGCAAGACGTGGGACCAGACGCAGATTCCCTGTCCTTTCGGCCGCGCGGCAGTGTTCATCGCTCCGCCCATCCTGGTTTCGCCGGAAGCTAACGAGGAAGAGCAAACCCGCAAGCATCAGGAAGTCCAGGCAGCGCTGGACCAGCTTCGGGAACGCGGCGAGGCGTGGGCTGGGAGTGCCTGAACAACGAAACTCGAAATCCAAAACCCGTGGCCCGAAACGGCGCGCACGAATAGCCGGCTGCCGTGGTGTTCGGGCTGAGCCTACCGTGCTTCGACGACGCGCTGGAGTTGCGGGAAGAGCGCGGCGACTTGCGCGCGCGTATCCTCCTCGCTGCCTGAACAATCGATGACGTAGTCGGCCCGGCGGCGTTTCTCCTCGCTGGGCATCTGCGCGGCGATGCGCCGCTCGGCTTCCTCACGCGTCACGCGCGCCTTGGCCCTGAGCCGCTCCAGCTGCTGTTCGGGCCGGCACCAAGCCACCAGGATTTTCGTGAAGCGTTTTTCGATTCCGGCCTCGTAAATCAGCGCGGCATCCACCAGCACGACGGCGTGAGGCGCCAGGATGTGGAAGCTGACGGCGAGTTCCTCGATGCGTTCGATAATGCGCGGGTGAAGGATGGCACTAAGCTGGCGAAGCTTTTCGCCATCGGCAAAAACGACGGATCCCAGACGCCGGCGATCGATCTCCCCGTAAGAGTCGAGGATCTCCGAACCGAAGCGGCTGACAATTTCCTTGTAGGCGGGAAGCGGGGCGCGGCTCAGCTCGTGCGCGAGCCGGTCCGCATCAATGATCTTGGCGCCGAGGTCCTCGAACATGCGGGCCACGGTGCTCTTGCCAGAGGCCACACCACCCGTCAGCCCGAAGTGGCAGCCTGTATCAACCATGCGAAAGGTGAAAATCGGATCGTGAAACCGGGGATTCGCCGTTTCCGTTCCGCTCGCTTTCCGAATTCTAATTTTTCCAGTTTCCTGTCACCCGCTAGGATTGGGTGGGGGCTTGCGCCCGCATCCCGCGGCGCGCCCTCGCCGCCTGCACCGTGTTCACCATCAGCATGGTGATGGTGAGCGGACCCACGCCGCCGGGTACGGGCGTGTAGGCACCGGCCTTCTCGCGCACATCCTCGGGCTGCACATCGCCGACCAGCACCGAGCCTTTGGCCGCAAGCTTCTGCAGCGCCTCGGTCGGGTCGTGGAAGACGCGGCGGACTTCCTCCTCCGTCTTAAGCACGTTCTGGCCCACGTCGATCACCACCGCGCCCGGCTTGATGAAATCCCCCGTCACATAAGCAGCCTTGCCCATCGCCGCCACCAGAATATCCCCTTCGCGTGCCACCGCCGGCAGGTCGCGAGTGCGGGAGTGGCAGACGGTGATGGTGGCGTGGTTATGCATGAGCAGCATCGCCGTGGGTTTGCCAACAATATCGCTGCGGCCCACGACCACCGCGCGGGCTCCCTTCATCTCCACCCCGCTGCGCTTGATGATTTCGATGACTCCTGCCGGCGTGCAAGGCACCAGTCCCGGCCGTCCGCTCACCAGGTAACCGATGTTAACAGGATGGAACCCGTCCACGTCCTTGGCGGGATCAACGGCCTCCAAAACCTTCTTTGTGTCCACCTGCGGGGGCAAGGGAAGCTGGATGAGAATGCCATCGACCTCGTCTCGATGGTTGAGCTTGTCCACCAAGTCGAGAAGTTGCTCTGTGGTGGTGGAGGCCGGCCATTCGATCTTCTCGCTGAACAGTCCCAGCGACTCGCAGGTTTTCACCTTGCTGCGGACGTAGATCTGGGAGGCGGGGTTGTCACCGACCAGCACCGCCGTCAGACCGGGGTTGATGCCTCCCTTCCGTAAATCTGCGATTTCCTTCTGGAGATCTTTCAGGATTTCGTCACGAATCTTATTGCCGTCCAGAATGCGTCCGCTCACAGACGATCTCCTTAAAGGGATTAGGCGCACGGAGTTTAACACACCTGCCGGATTCCAGAAATGGGTGGAGACGAAGGCGCGGACGAAGGGACACTGTGTCGCGCGCGCGCATCAGCCGCGACATTGTCTGCCGCCTACAGCCCCTTCTTCCCGCCAGCAGCCCCGCTGGGTAACCGGTGAGGGTGGCTGCGCTCAGGCGCCGGAGATAAGACGCGAGAACGGCAGTGCCGTGAGGGGGTTGAGGCCGGGTTCGCGTTTGGAAGCCCAGGGGCTTTCGTCTATAATGCGTCGAGGGCCCTGGTTAGTAGAGGGGTCTGTGGCCTTCAGCGAGCCGAAAAGCAGTGAAGGTTGCCCGACCCTGAAATTGTCCGGGTGGTGAACCATGGCTGATCCGATTGCCGCTCCCGAGACGGAGAAGCGAGTGATTTACAGCATCACGGAGATCATGAAGTTCCTGCCGCACCGCTACCCGTTCTTGTTTGTGGATCGGATCATCGAGCTCGAGCCGGAGAAGCGGATCGTGGGCTTGAAGAATGTCACGGTCAACGAGCAGTTCTTCCAGGGGCATTTCCCCGGAGCGCCCGTGATGCCGGGCGTGCTGATCATTGAGGCCATGGCGCAGGTGGCGGGAGTGTTGATTTATCGCGACCTGCCGGACAGAGAGAAGAAGCTGATCTATTTCACCGGCATTGAGAATGCTAAGTTTCGCCGGCCGGTTGTTCCTGGAGATCAACTACGGATCGAAATGGAGTTGCTGAACCGGCGCAGCAATTTCGGCAAGATGCAGGGGCGGGCCACGGTGGACGGAAAACTGGTCGCCGAGGCCATCGTGCTGTTTGCGATTGCAGACCACCCAGGTTATTCAGGCCCATGAAAGCTCATCCCACGGCCATCATCCATTCCCAAGCTCAAATCGCCGACCGTGTGACGGTGGGACCTTACTCCATCATCGGCGACGGCGTGGAGCTGGGCGAAGACTGTGAGGTGATGTCGCACGTGGTGGTTGAAGGTCCCACACGGATAGGCAAGCACAACCGCATTTTCCCCTTCGCGATTGTCGGTCTTCCTTGCCAGGACTTGAAATACCACGGCGAGCCTACCCGCCTGGAGATTGGCGACGACAACGTCATCCGGGAGTTCGTGACCCTGCATCGCGGGACGGTGGAGGGCGGGGGCGTGACGAGAATCGGCCATCACAACTTTCTGATGGCCTACGTCCACATCGCCCATGATTGCCGGCTGGGCGACCACATCATTATGGCCAACGGGGCCTCCCTCGCCGGCCACGTGGAGATCGGCGACCACGCCATGGTGGGCGCCTTCTGCGGCATTCACCAATTCTGCCGCATCGGCGCTTACAGCTTCCTGGGCAGCTACAGCGTGATCAACAGGGATATCCTCCCCTATTCCAGGACCAGCGCAGAGCGTCCCGTGGGAGTGTACGGCGCCAACCGGGTGGGACTCGAGCGGCGCGGCCTCGCCCAGCAAGATATCGACGAACTGGACACCGCGTTCCGTTTGCTCAGCCGCTCCAAGCTCAATACCACGCAGGCGCTCGAGGCCATCGACGCCCGCAGCTTTCAATCCCAGCACGTCCGGGCGCTGGTGGATTTCATCAAGACCTCCCAGCGGGGAGTGGTAAAGTGAGCGAAAAGCGAAAGCCGAAACTCGAAAATCGCCGGAAGGCGAGTTTCTAGTTTCGCCTTTCGAATTCTGAGCTGCCATGACTCCTGCGCCCAATGCGGTCCCTCGTTACGCCATCATTGCTGGCAATGGGAGCTTCCCCTTCCTTGTGCTGGACGCCGCGCGGGATCAGGGCATTGATCCGCTGGTCGTGGCCATCCAGGAAGAGGCCTCGCCCGAACTCTCGCAAAAGGCCCGCGAGGTGCATTGGCTGAGCCTGGGCGAAGTGTCGAAGCTGCTGGGGCTGCTCAGCGCCCACCGGGTGGAGCGCGTGGTTCTGGCGGGGCAGGTGAAGCATGTGCAATTGTTCAGTTCCATCAAGCCGGATGGGCTGGTGCGCCGGGTCCTCGGGGGCTTGCATCGCCGGAACACCGACGCGCTGATCGGAGCGTTCGTGCGCATGCTGGAGGCGCGCGGCATCCAGGTGGTGGACTCGACCCTCTTCCTCAAGCCCCTGCTGCCGGAGGCCGGAACATTGACTCGCCGCGCTCCGGACGCCGCTGAGCAGGCGGACATCGCCTACGGCCATGCGATTGCCAAGAAAATTGCCGGCCTCGACATCGGCCAGACGATCGTCGTAGCTGACCGAGCCTGCGTGGCGGTGGAAGCCATGGAAGGCACCGATGCCACCATCGAACGCGCCGCCAGCCTGAGCAACGGACGGCGGCTGATCGTCGTCAAAGTAAGTAAGCCTCATCAGGACATGCGGTTCGACGTCCCGGTGGTGGGGCCAAAGACCATCCAGGTGATGAGGCGCGCGAATGCGAGCACGTTGGCCGTGGACGCGGGCAAGACGCTGTTGTTTGACCGCCAGCGGCTGCTCCGGGAAGCTGACGAATCCGGTATCGCCGTTGTGGGCGTCAAAGACTGACCACGCCGCTCCTCGGGCGGCGACTGCAGCGGGTGCTGAACCGCTGCGGTGGGGCGCGGCGCAGGGCGAGGGAAGATGAAGGTACCCGTCGCTGTCATCGGCGTGGGTGAGCACGGTCGTAAGCACGCGCGCCAACTCCTGGCGGCGGAGGGCGCGCAACTGGTGGGCGTCTACGACCTGCGCGCGGAGCGAGCCCGCGAGGTCGCCGCCGAACTGGGCGTGGAAGCCTTTGCGAGCCTGGACGCAGCTCTGGGCGCGGCGGCCGCCGTCAGCGTGGTCATCCCCACTACGGACCATGCCCGCGTAGCGCGCCAAGCGTTCGACCGCGGCGTGGATGTCCTGCTTGAGAAACCGATCACCCGCACCCTCGAAGAAGCCGACGACTTGATCGCACGCGCCACGGCACAGGGGCGCATTCTCCAGGTCGGCCATCTGGAGCGCTTCAACCCCGGCGTGGTCGCCGCCAAGGCGATGACCCATAGCCCGCTCTTTTTCGAAATCCACCGGCTGGGGGTCTTCAGCCCGCGCAGCTTGGACGTCGACGTGGTGTTCGACCTGATGATCCATGACCTGGACCTTGTCCTCTGGATGGTGAACGCTCCGGTGACGGATGTCCGCGCCGTGGGGCTGCCGGTGCTTTCCGACAAGGTGGACATTGCCAACGCCCGCGTAGAGTTTCAAAATGGTACGGTGGCGAATTGCACCGCCAGCCGGGTCAGCACGGAACGCGTGAGGAAGTTTCGTTACTTCCAGCCCAACGAGTACGTCTCGATTGACTTTACGCGGCAAGACGTCCTGGTGCTGAGCGTGGCTCACGATGGAGGCGTGCCGCGCCTCGGTTTTCGCAAGCTGGAGACGGAGCCTCGGGAACCGCTGCGCGCGGAGCTTGAGGCGTTTATCGAGTCGGTCTGCACCCGGCGCCCACCGCTAGTGGGCGGGCCGGAGGGGCGTCAGGCGCTGGCCCTGGCCGAGCGCGTAATGACCCGGATTGAAGAGCATGCGGCCCTGGTGAACGTTCCCCTGGGCCGTGCGGCTGGACGGAGCGGAGAAATCTAGCCCCGGCAACAAGTCGGGCGGGATGTTTCAAGATGAGCACGGAGCCCGAACTCCACCTGATTCTGGAATTGGAGCAGGAAGCGGCGCTGTGGCGCCGCCGGACGATGTTCCTGCTTTCGGTGGTTCTGCACGCGGTGGCAGTTGCTCTCCTGCTCGTTTCGCCCCAACTGTTCAAGCGCGGCGCGGAGATGCTGGGCATTCGGCTCGAGCCGGCACCGAAGCGCGAAGCCACCTTCTTGTGGTTCCCACCCGAACTCATACAGCGGCTGAAGGAGCCACCGCCGGAGACGAACATTCTCTCCGATAAGGACCGCCGCGCGCAGGGGCATTCCCCGATTGTCAACCCCTTCGGGAATCGGATGCCGTATTCCGAGGGCAATACACCGCTGCCGGAGATTGCGGGCGGCGCGCCGCCGTCGCCCCCGGCCGCGCCGCCGCAGGCGCCGGCGGGCTCTTCCACACCCTCTCCACCTCCCGAAGAGAGCAGGGAGGAGAGTCGCCTGCGATTGATGGACGTGCCCCCGGCGGGCAGCGGAGGGGATGCGCAACTGCGTGTGCCGCTCTCGACCCCCGGTGAGGCGATCCAACAATCTCTGGAGGCCGCGGCGCGCGGCCGGGCGGGCGGCGCCGGGTCGGGACCTGGCGATTCTGCCGCCCAGTTCCGGAACTACGACCCCAATTTCTCAACGGAAGCGCCCCTGATCCTTTCCGACACGCGAGGTGTGGACTTTGGGCCTTACCTGGCCAGGGTAGTGTTCAACGTGCGGCGCAATTGGTACTCCATGATTCCGGTGGCAGCACGGCTGGGGCAGAAGGGGCGCGTGGCTATCATCTTCGAGATCTTAAAGGACGGGTCGGTGCCCGAACTGCGTCTGGTTGGTTCGTCGGGCTCCGATCCGTTGGATCGGGCGGCCGTGGGCTCTATTCGTGCTTCCAATCCCTTTCCGCCGTTGCCGGAGGAATTCACGGGCAACCACCTCGTGCTCCAGTTCATTTTCCTCTACAACCTGGGATATGGGCCTTGAAGCGCCGCAGGCGCTCGGTTAGAATTTCGTTGTGAGGAGTAAACCCGCGGGGGAATTAAGTTCCGAGGTCGGCACTGGCGATTTTTTTGCTGCCCACCCCGCATTGACAGCTAGGACTTCGCATCCGGCCGATGCTGCACCTCTCAAGAACTCAGCTCCTCGGTTGCTTTCTCCTACTCGCAGTGATCCTCTGTCTGCTGCTGCTCCGCTGCGCGCGCGTGCTTTGGTGGGCTCGCTAGGAGGCGATTACCCGCTCCTGGCGATTGTGGGGCCGACGGCCTCGGGCAAGTCAGCGCTGGCCCTGGCGCTGGCCCAGCACCTGGAGGGCGAGATCATCAACTGCGATTCGGTCCAGGTGTACCGTGGCTTCAACGTCGGCACCGGGAAGGTACCACCGGAGGAGCGGCGGGGGATTCCTCATCATCTTATCGACGCGGTGGAGCCCGGCGAACTCTTCACGGCTGGAGATTACCGGCGCGCGGCGTTGCGCGTGCTTGCGGGCGTGCGCGAGCGGGGGAAGCTGCCCGTTGTTGTGGGGGGCACGGGACTTTATCTTCGTGCGCTCTTGTTGGGTTTGTTTGAAGGTCCCGAGCGCTCCGAGGATTTGCGCGCGCGGCTGCGCGCGTCGGCCGAGCGCCGGGGTCGCGAGTTTCTGCCCCGGCTCCTGCGACGTTTGGACCGCGAAGCGGGGGAGCGAATCCACCCGCGCGACACGCCGAAGATCATTCGGGCGTTGGAGGTCCGCCTCCTTGCCCGCCAGCCCATGTCCGCCCTGCTGGCCCGCGGCCGAGCCGGTCTGCAGGGGTTCCGGGTTTTCAAAGTAGGGCTTGACCCCGATCGAAAAAAGCTCGCGCAGCGCATCAATGCCCGCGTCCAGCACATGTTCGCGGCGGGCCTGCTGGAGGAGACGCGGGCGATGCTGGCGCGGCCGAACGCTGGTCGCATCAAGGCCCTTGGCGCGCTCGGCTATCGCCAGGCTTGCGCCCTGCTGCGCGGCGAACGTGGTCTCGAGGAGGCGGTGCGGGAAACACAGGGGGCCACGCGCCGCTACGCCAAGCGCCAGATGACCTGGTTTCGACGCGAGACCGATATCACGTGGTTCGCCGGATTTGGCGACGAACCAGAGACCGAGCGCCAGGTCCTCGACTGGCTGTGGCAGGCGTGGCTTGCCGGTGCGGCGCCGGCGGTGCACACCACCTGCCCCCGTTCGCCGCTTGAACCTTTTGAGGGAGACAAAGCATGACCACCCCTGGCACTGGAGACAGAGATAAAATGGAGAAGCAGACGCAGAATATTCAAGACGCCTTTTTGAACTCCGCACGCAAGGAAAGGACGCTGGTTACGATTTACCTCCTGAGTGGCGTCAAGCTCTCAGGGCGCATCCGCAGTTTTGACAAGTACTCAGTGGTCCTGGAAAGCAACAATCAGGAGCAACTGATCTTCAAGCACGCCATTTCCACGGTTGTGCTGCCGCGTGCCAGCGCCGCCTCGGCGCCTGCGGCGGCACCGGAGGGTTAAAGGTATTCGTCGCCCTGAAATCCTGGAGCGGGCATATTTGGTGGGCTGGGCGTCGAGCCGCCGCTGGGGCGTAGCGGCGGGAGCGCCCGACGCAGAGGAAACGCTTCAGGAGCTTCACGAACTCGCCGCCAGCGCCGGCGCCCGGGTAGCAGCTTCCACTCTGCAGCGTACGCCGGAGCCCGACCCGGCCACTCTTGTGGGGCGCGGCAAGGTACAGGAGATTCGGGCCAGCGCGCGCGCGGCGCGCGCCGACGTGGTGATCTTTGACCACGACCTCACTCCTACCCAGCTCCGCAACCTCGAACAGGCGCTCGATCTGAAAGTCATCGACCGCACGCAGCTAATCCTCGACATCTTCGCGCGCCGGGCGCGCACGCGGGAAGGCCAGTTGCAGGTGGAGCTGGCCCAACTGAGCTATCTCCTGCCGCGCTTGGCGGGGCGAGGGACTCTGCTCTCGCGGCTGGGGGGCGGCATCGGTACGCGCGGACCCGGTGAGCAACAATTGGAATTCGACCGTCGACGCATCCGCGCCCGCATCCGCCGCTTGAGGGAGGCCATCGAGGGCGTGCGCGCACAGCGCGCCTTGCACCGCGCGCATCGCCGCGCCCGCCATTTCCAGATGGTGGCGCTGGTGGGCTATACCAACGCGGGCAAGTCCACCCTCTTCAACGCTCTGACGCGCTCCTGCGTCAGCACCTCGCCGCGTCTTTTCGCCACGCTCGACCCCACGGTCCGCGCCCTCCCGCTCCGCTCCCGTCGTGCCGTCCTGCTCTCCGACACGGTGGGATTCATCCGCAAATTGCCCGCACACCTCGTGGCTTCGTTTCGTGCCACGCTGGAAGAACTGGAAGGCGCCAGTCTCCTGCTCCACGTCACGGACGCTTCGCACCCTCAGCACGCGGCGCAAGATGCTGCGGTCGAGGAGTTGCTGGAGAAGTTAGGGATTGCTTCTACCCCCCGGCTGCACGTTTGGAACAAGATCGATCTCCTCGAGCCACGAGAAGCGATGCGGCGGGCCGGGGTCCCATCGCGGCAGGCGGAAGATCCCGATTCCCCGGGGACATGCCGGAGAGACGTGTGGGTCTCCGCGCGCAGCGGTGAGGGCGGGGAGACGCTCTTGCGGCGGATCGACGAGGCTCTGGAGGAGGATCCCATTGTCGAAGCGCACTTCGAATTCTCTCCCTCCGACAGCGAGCAGTTAGCGCTGCTTCACAGGTCTGGGACCGTTCTTTCCACCCATTTCGAGGACGACCGCGTTCTCGTGCACGCGCGCGTTGCGGCGTCGCTACGCCAACGCCTCCACGCTAGCCTCGCACCTCCTCCCCCAAAAGTCTCTGCCGGGGGCTGAAAACCCAGCATTTTCGCGGCTCCGAGCGGTGTGGAAAAGGCTGTGGAAAAATCTGCACTTGCACTGGAACAGGTGCAGCGCCGGAACCCGCGAAAATGGCGGGCGCCATCGAGGTGGCACTTGTATCCCTTTGATTTATAAGCATGTTAGTTTCGACTGATCGGGTGCCCGCGCCTGCTTGCAGGGGGTGATTGTGCTTGGGGCGGGGGCTGTCCCGTAGCCGGAATTTTGCACAATTCTGGGGCACCCCACGATGCTCCCGCGTAGCCCGCCAGGTGCTGTATTGTCCCGTCAAATCAAGGCCGTCTGGGTCTGGCCTCCACAGCTAGCCACTGGCAGGAGTACTGGCTGGCCGTGCTCGTGGCCGCTTCCTGCGCCTCCGCAACCTGTCTCGCCACGCGCCCGGATGGTAATCACTCCATGTTTCCGGCCGTCACCGCGACGATTTGCCAAGCCATGTGCGTTGACACGGTGCGGAGCGTTCGTTATAGTCAGGCCGGTACGCCGCTCGAACGCGGCGCGGCGGCGATCTCGGTTGGCGGACCCTTCCGACCATTTCCCGCTGCGGGTCAAACTCGAAGGCGCATGAACCTCCCGATTTCGCTCACCCTACTCCGAATCTTCTTTGTGCCCTTATTGGTCGTGCTTCTCCTCACCAAGGGCCGGAACCTGGACCTCTGGGCGGTCGGGGTGTTCCTGCTGGCGGCCGCCACGGATCTTCTGGACGGCTACTTCGCGCGCCGGCGCGGGCAGATCACGACGCTCGGCATCCTGCTCGATCCGGTTGCCGACAAGCTCCTTATCTCCGCCGCCCTCATTTCTCTGGTGGAACTCGAGTTGGTCCCGGCTTGGATGGTGGTCATCATTGTAGGCCGGGAGTTTGCGGTCTCCGGGCTGCGGGCCATAGCCTTTGCGCAAGGGTTTGCCCTGGAAGCCTCGGAACTGGGCAAGACCAAGATGGTCTTTCAGGTGGTGGCCATCACCGTGATTGTGCTGGAGCGACGTTATGCCCAGATGCACCCTTGGGGTGAGGTGCTGTTGTGGGTGGTGGTGGTGTTTGCGCTGGTTTCGGCCGTGCAGTACTTCTGGCACTTCTGGAGAAAGCTGGACGCGCGCGTTAAACGCCGACCGTCTCGCCCCCTGGTGGTGCTGCGGGTCGGCCAAAAGCACGAGGAAGAAAAAGATGTTGCCGCTCAGTGAAGCCGACCAGCAGTTCCTGCTCCGCTTGGCGCGCCAGGCTCTGGAGGAGAGCGTCCGCCATTACAAACTGCCGCACGTCGAAGTCCCCTCCGGCCCGCTGCACGAGAAATGCGGGGCGTTTGTCACCCTCCACAAGGCGGGACGCCTGCGCGGCTGCATCGGCTACATTGAGTCGCTGAAACCTCTCTATCAGACGGTCTGCGAGTGCGCGCTGGCGGCCGCGCTCCACGATCCCCGCTTCGATCCCGTGGCCCCCGAAGAACTCCCATCCCTGCACCTGGAGATTTCAGTCCTTTCCCCGCTCGAGGACATTTCCCCCGAGCAGGTCGAAGTGGGGCGCCACGGGTTGTTGGTTTCCCGCGGCCCGCAGCGCGGGGTTCTGCTGCCCCAGGTGGCGGTGGAGTGGAAATGGGACGGCCGCCAGTTCCTCGAAGAGACGTGCCTGAAAGCTGGCCTGCCACCTGACGCATGGCGGCACGGGGCCCGAATCCAGGCGTTTACGGCCCAGGTCTTTGCTGAGCCGCGGAGGTCGGCACGGTCCGCGCGCCACCCTGCTTGACTTACTCACCGGCGCGGAAAAACCAAGGGCGGGATGAACTTCTCCCGCCCTTGGTCCACCTCAACACCGGGAAGCGCGCGCCCTCGAGGAGGCACGCCAGTTATTCCAGTTCGATGCCGTCGCCCAACGTGATTTCCCGCAAGCTGCTGATCACCATCGCCACCGAGGATCGCGCCTGCGTGGAGAGAATGACTAGCTCGCCCAGGGTCTCCCGTGGCGTCTCAGGGTAGGCCCAGAATCCTTCCCCTGTCTGTTCCCGGAAAATGCGGAAGACCCGGAAGCGTTGTCCAGGGCTCACGCCATCCTCTTGCCCGAGGTTCACGTAGACGATCCTGCCCACGCCAAGGGTGCCCATATTGTTCCCGCCTGCCGTAATGGCACCTTCCAGTTTGCCATTGGGCAGTGCGAAACGGTCCAAGTGCGCCGTGGGCGTGTATTGCGGGATGGGGCGGGCCTCATAGGGCAAGGCGATGTCCCCGGGTACAATGGGGCCGCAGGACAGCGTAACCTCGGCTATCGCCCCCTGCGGAGTCACAGAGACGACCTTAACCCTTCCCAGGTCCTCATAGGGGCTGCCTAGCGACCGAACCGAACCTCCCTGCCCCTCGTACCACTTGGTCCGCATGAGCTCCTTCGCCGAACGTACCAGCGAGTACTCGCTCCCCACCGCGAAGCTGGCTCCCGTGCGGCTTCGCAGGTACACAAAATCCCCCGTCGCAAACTGGTGGACGGGGCTCCGCAAATCATTGTCCGCGCCATCGAAAAGATAGCGGTCGGTAGGCACAGGGCTTCCCGCGATGAACCCCGAACAGTCCATTTCGGACTGCGTAGCCGCGGGAAGCGTCGGACCTTGAGCAGCCTGCGGTTCTTGGGCTAGCCCCTGGGTCACCGCAAGAAGGAAAGACACTCCAGCCACAAGGATGAGTTTTCGATACACAGAATTCCTCCTGTCTTACCCAGGACTGGCGCAGGTGCGCCGAGCCGGTGAATCTAGCCGGCGGCATCCCCTCTACTCCCGGGAGTCTAGAGAGCCAACGGGCGAAAGTCAAGCAAAAGTAGCACTTGGAGCTTCCTTGGGACATTGTGTCGCTCGGCCGGGTGCCGGTGCCGCGCCCCCGTGCCCTTACGCGCACAACTGCCACAGAAGACCGATTGGGCTCTCCCTTGTAGCCTTGGGAATCGGTAGCGTAACCTTTGCGTTGGTGCCCTGCGGCTTCTCAAGGTAGAGGAGCCGCAACGCTGAACGGCGAGCGTTGCGCTACAGGTTCCCTGGGGCCGGCGAACTGTTCCAGG
>Ga0315274_10000749_pt1 | contig 50426 bp, 44 predicted proteins | sample YL17G02_20_MG_FD_203700 | JGI IMG/M metagenome (GOLD analysis project Ga0315274, IMG submission 203700) | Sediment microbial communities from Yellowstone Lake, YNP, Wyoming, USA - YL17G02_20 | ecosystem: Environmental > Aquatic > Freshwater > Lake > Sediment | place: USA: Wyoming | collected... | reverse complement strand
CCACCACCTGCGGCAGGGCCGCCACCAGCCCCTCGTTGAACTCACTGCTCACGCAGAACAAGGGCTTGGCCCCCGGCAGGTTGACCCACGTGCGCGTGGTCCCCTTGACCACCCGGCTCCGACTGGCCGCATACACCTGCCCAATGGGATAGTGCCCCGTATACACCTCGACATGCCCGTCCAGATACACCACCCGCGCCGGTTGCTGGTAGCCGGCCGCGCGCTCCTTGGCCAACTGCTCCAGAAAGCAGCTACCCTGCAAAGGCGGGCTCAACGCATGCAACTTGCGCCGCAGGGTCTTGACCTCCGGCACCCGATCCAGACCCAACACCCGCCCCAAGCCCTGGGCCTGATACTGCCGCAACTGCTCCGGTCGCTTGATCCGTAACCAGCCCAGCACCACCAAGGTCACCATCACCGAGCGCAACCCATAAAACCCCCGGCCCAAGCTCGCCCCAAACACCCGCCGGGCCACCGGCAGCAGCGGGTCCTTCCCCAACAAGGCCAAGCCCAAAAAGGCGCCCACCCAAGGCAGATTCCGGCCTGGGGCAAACACCGGCTCGGCGTCTTCCAAAAAACCAAACCGCGCCAACACCCGGTCCTCGGAGCGATCCAAAGGGTCAACACCCGCACGAGAACTGCTCAGCGGTTGCTCGGCCCCCTCCACCACGCTGGCCATCGCTTCGTTCGCCACCGCCTGCCCCACTTCGGGTTGGATCTCTTCGGCCCCCACCACCGTTGGGCTTCCACTCACCGGGGCCGACTCCAACTCCGAAACCAACCCATTCACCGGCCTGCTGGCCACCGCCACCGCTGCGACCACGCTGGCGGTCTCGGACACCACAGTCGCTGGCTCACTCCCGACCAGCGGAGTCGGGACTCCCGCCGCAGATAAGGCCAGCGCCGGCTCAGGCGTCGTCTTGGGTTGCTTACGCCCCACAATCCGATTGATCGTGCTGGTACTCAGGTTGGTCAGTCGAGCAATCTCAAGAACCGTCTTGCCCGCTGCCCGACTGTACAAAACCAGTTTCTTTTTCGGCTCATCGGCGGCCGGCGGACGACCGCTCCTGGGCCGGTCGATCAGACCGGCCATCCCGGCCTCTCGATAACGGCTGATCCAGCCGTGGAAAGTCCGCAGCCCGATCTTCAACTGCCGGGCGATCTGAACCTGCGTGGCGTGACCCGCGCGATAAACGTGCACCCACAGGCTCCGTTGGGCGGCCTTGTCCGCTACGTCATAGCAACCCAGCAGTTGACCACACACGGTGATGAAACAGACCCCATCGGTCACGCAGGCCGAGCAGTGCCCGGAGACAAATCCAGGTCTGTTGGCGCAGTCTTCGGGAGGCAGCAGTTCAGGCATGGCGAACGGATTCTCGCGCGCGCGCGCGAAATACGCAAGTCCTTTTGATAACTTTCTTTCAGAAAAAACCCGGTTTCCCAAGGAAATCGGGAACTATGTCAGGATGTCTGGAGTCGAAACGCGGCGGCCCGATCGTCAGCCCCCTGGCCTGCGAGCTTTCAACCCTCGGCGCGTTTTTTGTCCCTTGCCCACGCGACCGGGCTTTGACAACTTCTCCGTGTGTCTGAACCGGTGGAATCCTCCGCGACGCAACCGAGCCTGAGCGAGCTGGCTTGGTATGTGGCGCACACCCGACCGCGCTGTGAGAAGAAACTGGCCGACTACGGTGAACGCAACGGCCTGCCCGTGACGCTGCCCTGTTATCGGGCGGTGCACAAGTATCGCGGCAAGGTGGTCGCCTTCCACAAGCCGCTGTTCCCGGGCTATGTCTTTTTCCGGCTGCTGCCGCACCAAAAGCAGAAAGTCTATCAGAGTGATTACGTGGCGAACCTGCTCGACGTGCCCGATCAGGAGACGTTTAACCAGCAGTTGGGCGACATTCTCCTCAGTCTGGAAACCGACCTGGAAGTGCGGCTCGCGCCGCAGATCAACGCCGGTTGCCGGGTGAAGATCAAATCCGGTCCGCTGCGCGGGATCGATGGTTGGGTGGAGAAACGTTCCGGCACGGTGATGGTCCTGCTCCGGCTTGACTTCATCGGCCAGGCCGCCGCGGTGAAGATGGAAGCCACAGAGCTGGAGCTGATCTGACCTGTGCCTACTTCAATCGGCGCGACTCCCCAAAGCCCCAGCGGTCGGTCGCGCTGTCGGAGATGCGACCGCTTAAGCGGGCCACGAGCAACTCCCGCTGGAAGATCAGTTCCTTGGGCAGGGTGGAATAGAGTTGCATGAACAACTCCTCGTGGGCGACGGACTCTCGGCGCCAGGCGTCGATATCGACGCTTTGGGCTTTCTCGAACATGGCCGGCGTAACGCCAGGCAGGCCGGCGAGATCGAAGTCCTCGGTTAAGGGCATCCAGCCGATCGGCGTTTCGCGACCCCCGGCGCGGCCATGGCAGCGGTCCACGATCCACTTGAGCACGCGCATGTTCTCCGCATAGCCCGGCCAGAGGAAGCGGTCGTTCTCATCTTTGCGGAACCAGTTCACATGGAAGATGCGCGGCAGGCGCGAGATGCGATTGCCCATGTCCAGCCAGTGGCGGAAGTAGAGCCCCATGTTGTAACCACAAAACGGGATCATCGCCATGGGGTCGCGTCGCACCTGACCAGCGCCGCCCACGGCCGCGGCCGTCATTTCCGAGCCCATGGTCGCGCCCAGATAAACGCCGTGGATCCAGTTGAAGGCCTGGAAAATCAGCGGCACGGTCGTGGCCCGACGTCCGCCGAAGATGATCGCGCTGATCGGCACACCGTGCGGGTCGCCGCCTTCGGGAGCCAGCGCCGGGTTATTGGCCATGGGGGCAGCGAAGCGGCTGTTGGGGTGCGCCGCCCTCTCCCGCGAGGCGGGCGTCCACTCCTGGCCCTTCCAATCCAGGCAAGCCGCGGGCGGCGGGCCGTCCTTGCCTTCCCACCAGACGTCGAGGTCCGGCGTGAGGGCGACGTTGGTGTAGATGGTGTCGCGGGCGATGGTCCGCAGCGCGTTGGGATTGGACCTTGAGTTTGTGCCGGGCACGACGCCAAAATAACCGGCTTCGGGATTGATCGCGTAGAGGCGTCCATCGGCCCCGGGTTTCATCCAGGCGATGTCGTCGCCGACGGTCCAGATCTTCCAGCCCTGGTAATGGACGGGCGCGATCATCATGGCGAAGTTGGTCTTGCCGCAGGCGCTGGGGAAGGCCGCCGCCACGTAAGTCTTTTCGCCGGTGGGCGCTTCCACGCCCAGGATCAGCATGTGCTCCGCCAGCCAGCCTTCCTTGCGGCCGAGGTACGAGCCGATCCGCAGCGCGAGACACTTTTTGCCGAGCAACACGTTGCCGCCGTAGGCCGAGCCGACGGAGACGATCGCGTTGTCCTGGGGGAAATGGCAGATATAGCGGCGCTCCGGATTGACATCCAGCATGCAGTGCAGCCCGCGGTTAAAGTCGTCGCTGTCTCCCAGTTGCCGGTAGGCCGCCTGGCCCATGCGCGTCATGATCCGCATGCTGAGCACGACGTAGAGGGAGTCGGTCAGCTCGATGCCGACCTTGGTAAGCGGGGAGTCCGGCGGGCCCATGAGGTAGGGGATGACGTACATCGTCCGGCCCCGCATGGCGCCCTGGCTCAGGCCATAGAGCTTCGCGTACATCTCCTTGGGTTCGGCCCAGTGGTTGGTTGGCCCGGCTTCTTCCCTGGCGGGCGTGCAGATGTAGGTGCATTGTTCGACACGGGCCACGTCGTTGGGGTTGGAGCGGTGGTAGTAACAGCCGGGCAACTTGTCCTGATTGAGCTTGATCAGGATCCCGTGTTTGACGGCGTCGCTGAGGAGGGTTTCCTTCTCGGCTTCCGAGCCGTCGCACCAGAACAGGTGGCTGGGTTGGCAAAGGGCTACCATTTCCTGGACCCAGGTTATGACGGCGGGGTTGGTCGTGTTGCAGTTGACGAGCTTTACCATAGTTCAGTTCTGATTCCGCTGCGCGAGCGATATTGGACCTGGCGCGAGGGGATCGGCCAACCCCCGACGCGGGTCGCACCGGGCCGGAGACTATCAGCCATGGCGGGGCAGACTGCAAACTCTTTCTGGGGCGCCGCGCGAAAAGGGCACCACTGCCAGGAACGAGGAAACACCCCCGCAGTTCCGTCCGGGCGGTCGGGAAGCGTGCGTGGGGGGACTGTTGCACACTTTGCGAAGTGTGATGCAGGGGCCGGGCGCCTCGGGGCAGCCGCCCGCTCGACGCGTCGTGTCCTGACCTCTCACTCTCGTTTGAGTGTCACCTGACGTGCGGCGAACTCGGGCGCCTCCACGGCCAGACGGAAATCCGCGCCGCGATTCTGGGAGTTCAGGAAACGCGCGCCACGAAGCGGAAACTGAGCCGTCTTCCACGACTGGCTCCCCGCCAGGCGCACCACTTGCGGGCAACGCGTGTAAGCCCCGTGGTAGGGGGCCGAGGCATCGCTGCCGTCGTATTCCACGCTCAGCGTGCCTGCCGCCGCGTCGAAATACTCGACCTCCAGTGTCAAATCCATGGACTCGGTCCACTTGAACGAATCATCCACGGCAAAGTAGAGGTAGCGGCCCGGACCCGGTTTCGGTTTGATCGCACGCCCTTCGCGCCCTGATAGCGTGGCGGCTTCCGTCGCGCCGTCTTCGTTGTCCACCTGGCGCAAGCCCTTCTCCTGGTTCTGCGGACCGAGCGCGACGCCAACGCTTCGCGCGTCTGTGTATCCACCTGCCGGCCGCGGCGGTTTCCAGCCGCGTTTGAAGAGGTCGGCGTATCGGCGCGTGAGCTCGAGATACCGGCGGCCATACTCCTTGGACTCGCAGACATCCGTGCCCTCGTGGAATTCGTTCCAGGTCTCCACCATAACGAACAAGGACGGACGGCGGAGGAACTTGAGCCAGTTATCTTCATAGAACTTGCCCCCCTCGCGCTTGACGATCAGCGGTGTCCGGCCGGGCACCGCCGAGTGGTCGTAACCCGGACCGAGCGACGCAATGCCCGGTGTCTTCAGGCCAAGCGCGCCGCCCCAGGCCACGGTGTTGTCCGCCTTGACCTGCCAGGAGACTTCTCGCGCCAGGTACGGCACCCGGCCGCCAAAGTCCTGCGCAAACTGCTCCTTGGTGTAGTCGATGCATCCCTGGTCGTATTTCCTGGCAAATGCCGCGGCATACAGGAGCACGATCGGTTGGCTCTCGATCATCGCCCAGTGCTTGGGCGGGATCATCGAGAAGAAATCGCGCACTGTGGCGTAGAACCAATGCTTGCCAAAGTCGGTGGTCAGGTCAATGTGCTGGTGCCAACTGTTCCATTGCAGCGTGCTGGTGTCGTAGAACAGACCGATCCGAGGCGGGTTCTTGCCTTCGCGCAGCAGTTCCTCCCGTGCCGCCACGAGTGGTTTCAGCCCGGCGTAACTCCAGTGCAGGCCGGCTTTCGCATCCTGCTCAGACGGGGCGCCCCAGAAGACCGGCAGCACCAGATCAATCCCCGCGGCCGTCATGTCTTCCAGTTCCTTCTTGTGCCAGCGGACCGACCTGTAGGAAAAGTCCTCGAGACTCTTCGGATGATCCGTCAGGGCATCCGAGCCGTCTCCGTTGACGATGTGTTCCTTGGTGCCGACATTGTACCAATAGAAGTAGTAAGTTCCGACAATCCGTTCGCTCCGACCAAAGCTCCGGCTCTCGGCGAAATCCTGCGCCGTCAGATGGATGTGCGGCCCGAACGGCGGCGGGATCTCGCGCGTGTTCTGTGCGTTTGCCTGAAGCCCGACGACAAGCAAACCGACTGCACAGGCCCGGCTGGTGGGAAAGCGGATCATGAGCCCAAGCGTAGTCGGGCCTTGGCGCATTCGCCAAGCTTTTACCGCCCGCCAGAACGCACTATCGAACGGAACCTGCAGGCAGGGCGAGCCGCACTGCCGCCCTGTCTTCCTGCCGGAAAGACGAAATTGCCAGAAAAGACGCCTCCTCCTCCCGCGGAATTCTCTGGCCACCACGCAGCGTCCTGCCCACGATGCTCACACACCATGACCTCGGGATCGACCGAAAGAAGGGCAGCCCGATTCGCTGCCGTGGCTCTGCTCAGTGGTGTGGTCGGCGCCCACGCGGATTGGCCGACCCTGCGTGGCAACACCCGGCACGATGGCTACGTTGCCGCCGAGGTGAAGGCTCCGTTCCGACTTGCCTGGGTACGGCACTTTGCCGGGGAACGCCTCGGTACCGCCATGGAACCGATCATCGCTGACCGACGCCTGTTCGTCGCCACGCACGCCGGCAATGTCTATGCCTTGGACGCCCAGTCCGGACAGCCGCTCTGGCGGTTTGCGACGCAAGGCAGTTTCCTCCATGCTCCCGCCGTCGCCGACGGTTTGGCCGTTGCCGGTTGCACTGACGGGAACCTCTACGCGCTCGACACTGGCACCGGAAGGTTGCGCTGGTCCGTATTCGCGAGTCCCGGCGGTTTCTCTGCCTCACCCGCAATTGCCGATGGCAAGGTATTCATTGGCTCTCGCCAGGGCGAATCCCTGGCGGTGGAACTCGAGACTGGCCGGATCGTCTGGCGGCAGTCATTTGGGGTGCCGATCCGCCAGACCGCAGCGGTCGCGGACGGACAAGTATTTATGACCGCTGAGGACCTCCGTGTTCGTTGCCTGGAAGCCGGCACGGGCCAGGTGGTTTGGACTTCCGAACAACTCGTCGGCCAGACTGCCCGCGATTACTACCCCCTCGTCGTCAAGGTCGGGGGACGCACGCGGGTCGTCGTCCGGACCAACCCGGTGCTGAACATGGGCCAACGCATCGCGCGAGACCGCCATTTGCTCGCCCGGAACGCCGGCGTCGATGACAGCGACTGGCGCAAGGTCGATGCCTGGACCAAGAGCGAGGCCGCGCGCGGCACCCCTGAATTGTGGGCGAAGGAACAGGAGGCGATCACCCGCTATTTGGACGAGCAGCGGGATGCCCGGACGTTCTTTGTATTGGACGGCGCTACGGGCCAAGAGGCGATGCGAGTCCCCGCGCTCTGGATTGGGGGATGCCAAGGCGTGGGCGCCGAACCGGCAATGACGGCCGACGGCCGGCTCCTGGTCTTCTATCGTAGTGCGTATGGCAACTGGAACCACGGCGTCGCCCCCCTGGTCGCCCTGGGTTTGTTGGATCTGGCGCAGGACCGGATCACGCCGCTCTTTCATCAATTCGGCATGCAGCCGCAATGGAACACCTTCTGGGGCACCGCCGATGAGAGCCAGAATTTCGGGGTGGCCGGTCATACCGCTCTGATCGTCCACCAGGGAACGCTTAGCGGGTTTGACTTCGATTCCAATCAACTCTTCCGCATCTGGGGCGAGCGCGACACCTACGGCGGTTTCAAGAGCCCGGCTTGGGCACGCAACGAATGGCATGGGCCGGGGCGCGGCAGCGTGGCCGTCGTCGCCAATCGCCTCTACTGGATGACCGGGAGCCGCGTGCTTTGTGTGGTCAGCGGTGAATCAGGTCCGCCAGCCGAAGACCAAGGCATTTACGGGCAGACGGTCTTGACCACCAAGGCGCCGCCGGCTGCTCTGCCGGACAAGGCCGCCCTCCAACAAGCCCTGCGCCAGACGACCACGGAGATTCTCTCCAAACACTGGGCGCCCTTGTTCGTCGATCCAGGACTGGCGGGACGGGACTTTTCGTTTGACGACAGCGGGGAGTTGTTCGAGGCGCTCGCCTGGGCGTGGCCTCATCTGGATGCGGACCAGCGGACGCAGGCCAGGACGCGGCTGGCCGACGAATGGACCCAACACTCGCCGTTCACTCAAAGCTCGTGGTATTCGCTCAAGGAAGGCGAGCGCCGCGAGTGGTTCGATGCGCCCGAGGAAGTGTGGACGCGCCTGGGCCAGGACAAACCGCACCACCCGTTTGGCAACCTCCACGCCGTCTGGCTCTACGCCGAACGTTGCGGCGAATGGCCGCGCGTGCTGGCGGCGTGGCCCCAATTGAAGACGTGCTTCGAGGCTTTCGTGAAGACAGGCTGGCGTTTGGACGGTGCCAAAGGCGATCTGTTTGCCAACCGCTACCTTGCGTCCTGCATCGCCTTGGAACGAATCGCCGGGAAAGCGGGAGACCGCGAAGTCGCGGACCGGGTCAACAAGTTGGCGGCGGAGACGACGGACGCATTAGTTGCGTGGTGGCGGCGCGCGGCCGAGGCAGGCACGTTGACCAGTTTCAAAGGCTCGGGCGAGCTCGATTCCTTCATCGGCAAAGGGGACGCCATTTCGTTCCAGATCGCGCCGCACCGGCACAAGGTGGCCCTGCTGCATGATCTGACACCCGAGATCGCGCGGCGGTTGAAAGGGCAGGCGCCCGACGCCGTTGACCGAGTATGGAAGACGTTCGACGTGCTCTACTGCACCTGGCCATTCGTCGGTGAGGAACGTCAGGTGCACTTCGGCGAAAACTACGTCGATCCGCCAGACCTCGCCCTGGACGCGTTCAAGGCCTCTGCGTGGCTGCGGGGAGCACCACGTGAAGCGATTGCGGGACGGGTGGATCTGCCGGTCTGCCACGCTGACCTGTATTACCTGACGAAGCTGGCCCTGGCGCTGGAGACGAAGTAAGGATCGAGACCTGCGACCGCCGCCCGGCACGCCTGGTGAGGCGTCAGTGCCCCAGGACCTGAATCAAGTGCGGTGTGAACAACCTGGGCTCCAGCAGGAACGAGTCGTGGCCTTTGTCCGAGTGGACCGTGATCCACATCACGGGCACCTGCGCGCGCTTGAGCAACTGCACCAGCTTCGCCTGCTCCTGGGGATGGAATGAAACGTCCGAGTCGATGCTGAAGACGAGAAACTCCTGGTTGCGGCAGCGCTCAAACAACTCGTGAAAGTCGCCAGCGCCGCCCTCGGCCGCGAGATCGAACCATTGCCAGGCGTCGAGGATGCGCAGGTACGAGTTCGCGTCGAACCGGCGGACGAATTTCTCGCCCTGGTGCAGCATGTAGGACTCCACCGGATGATTCATCTCATACCACCCATAGGGCGGCTTGTGGCTGACCACCTCGCCGCGGGCGCGTTCGCGCAGGGCGTCCGGCGACACAAAGGTCTTGTGCGCGATCCGCCGGGCCAGCGCCAGGCCGATGTCAGGGCGTGGCCCCTCGTAATAGTCGCCCCCCTTAAAGTGCGGGTCCGCTTCGATGGCGGTGACCTGTTCGAAGTTGAGGATCCGCTGGTACACGGTAGTCTCGACGCCGGTGCCGACGGGCACGACGATCTGCACGCGGCCGGGATAGCGCGTTGCCAGCAACAAGCAGAAGAAGCCGCCGATGGAGGCCCCGATGACCGCATGGAGCCGCCACACCCCCAGGTGGTCCAGCAGCTTGATCTGCGAATCGACAATGTCGCTCATCCGGAGCACGGGAAAGGTGGGTCCCCATCGTTCGCCCGTCTTCGGATTGACCGAGGCGGGCCCGGTGGAGCCGTAGCAACCGCCGAGGTAGTTGGCGCAGATGACGCAGAATTTGCGCGTGTCGAGGGCCTTGCCAGAACCAATGAACCCCTGCCACCACCCCTCGTGGACCTCCGGCGTCCAGCGTCCGTCCAGGCCCGGCACGTGCGCGTTCAGGCCCGCCGCGTGCTGCGTGCCCGTCATCGCGTGGAACAGCAGGATGACGTTCGACCGGTCCGCGTTCAGCCGGCCATACATCTCGTAGGCCAGCGTGAACCGGTCCAGCGGTGGGCCGACACGCAGCCCCAGCGGTTTCCTGGGGTCGTCAAACTCGAAAAACCGCGTGCGGACTTTTCCGATGGGGTGTGTCACGGCGAATCAGCAGAACCGGCAGTCGCACCGGTCTTGTTGGCCTTGGAGCAGCCGGCGATGGCACTCGACCTCATGATCAGACCACCGCCTTCAAGGCCTGGTCCAGGTCAGCCAGGATGTCGTCGATGTGCTCGATGCCGACGCTTAAGCGCACCAACTCCGGCGTGATGCCCCCCGCCCGCTGCTGTTGCTCGTTGAGTTGCGAGTGGGTCGTGGACGCCGGGTGAATCGCCAGGCTCTTGGCATCACCCACATTGGCCAGATGCGAGAAGAGTTGCAGGGCGTCAATAAACTTGCGCCCCGCGTCCATGCCGCCCTGGATGCCAAAGACGACCATCGAGCCGCCTTTGCCGCGCAGATACTGCTGGTTGAGCTTGAACATCGGGTCGCCCTCCAGGCCCGGAAACCGAACCCAGGCGACTCCGGCGTGGCCTTGGAGGAACCGGGCGACGGCCAGGGCGTTCTGGCAATGGCGCTCCATGCGCAGCGGCAGGGTTTCGATGCCCTGGAGAAAGATCCAGGAATTGTCCGGCGCAATGCAGGCGCCGAGGTTACGCAGCGGCACGGTGCGCATCCGCACGATGAACGCCAGCGGCCGGAGCGGCTCCGGCAAATCCAGGCCCCAACGTAGTCCGTGATAGCTCGCATCGGGCGTCGTGTAGAGCGGATGCCGGCCCGCGGCCCAGTTAAACCGTCCACTGTCCACCACGACCCCGCCGATCCCGGTGCCATGGCCGCCGAACCACTTGGTCAGCGAATGGACCACAATGTCGGCGCCGTGGGCCAGAGACTGCGTCAGATACGGCGTGGAGAACGTCGCGTCCACGATGAGCGGCACCCCGTGGCTGCGGGCGACCTCGGCCACGGCTACCAGGTCGGTGATCTCCAGCGCCGGGTTGGACACCGTTTCGCAGAAGAGTGCGCGGGTCCGGGCGTCAATGGCGCGGGCGAAATCCCGCGGGTCATTCGAGTCCACGAACCGCACCGTGATGCCCAGCGCAGGCAGGATCGTGTCGAACTGCGTGTACGTGCCGCCGTAGAGGTTGCGCGCCGACACGATGTTGTCGCCGGCCTGGGCCAGGTTGATAACGGAGTAGAAGACCGCGCTGGTGCCGGAGGCAACACCCAGGCCGCCAAGCTCAGGCGCCCCTTCGAGCAGGGCGACGCGCTTTTCGAGCACGTCGGTGGTCGGATTCATCAGGCGCGTATAGATGTTGCCGAGTTCCTTCAAGGCAAAAAGATTCGCCGCGTGCTCGGCGCTCCTAAACACGTAGGAACTCGTCCGGTAAACGGGCACGGCCCGCGCCAACGTGGTCGGGTCCGGCTGCGTGCCGCCATGGAGACAAAGTGTTTCCAGCTTCATACGGACGCCAACTTACGGATGGAACCGGGTCATTCGCAAGTTTTATTGCTTCGGTTTATCGCCTGGGCTTATCGTAACCGAACCGGATGAGAGCCTTGGACATTGACCGCTGACTTTGGCGAATGGCGGCCAGGAGCTACTCATCCGGCGCGCACCGTCGGATCACGGCGTCGCCAATCAGTTGGGCCGCCTCGGAGTAGCTGATCCGATCGATGTTGACCACCAGGTCGTAGAGTGTGGGGTCGTCGATGTCCTTTTTGAAGTGCTTCTCAAGATAACGCCGTCGGCCGAGATCCTCTTTCGCGATGAACGCGAGGGCCACCTTGCGGCTCATATCGTGGGCTCGTTGCATATGCTCGACCCGCGTCTCCATCGACCCGACCAGCCGGACGTGGAAAGTATTGCGCAGCGCGCTGGTGATCACATTGGCGCCGCGGCCGAGGAGGATGACCTGTCCGAGCTCAGCCAGGTGCAGGATGGTTTCGGCAATCTTGGGCACCAGCGTCGAGGTTGGTGGATGCAGACCGAGCACTTCCTCGAGCGCATCTTCGATCGCCGATTTGCGGTCTTCCGGCATGAACTGGGCGAGGCGCGCGGGCAAGTGGTGGTCTTCGAGGACTTTCTCCACCAGATTGCGGTCGAACACGGTCCAGGGGCAGGCGTCTTTCGGGGTGCGGGCCTGCAAGTAAGCAGCGAGTTTCTCGGCGACGGAGTGCCCGCCGGAACCCGCTTGCCGCGAGATAGTCACGGCGGGTCCGACTTTGCTGCCCCGCCCATGCGACACGGGGCCCCGCTCGGGCTTCAAATGGCAGTTGATGTAGGCGAAACATTTTTCCAGGCCAGTGTCGATGGTCATAAGGGCATCCTTCTGCGCCGGGGTTGTCGGCGAGCGCCTGCACCCGGTGACGGACGAACCAGTGTTTTTGAGCCGACAACCGGCCGACGGAGCGTCCGCGCGCGCGCAGACTTCCCCCGCGGCGGCCGGCCAAGGCTCAAACCATCAGTCATGCGAGGCAGTTGAGGCATCGCCCAGTAGCAGGTTTACTTGAAACAGTACTGCACTTCGTCGAATAATCCAAGCGCGAACCACATCCAAACGTGACGAAATATGGCTGATTCACCGCGCGGGGTGACGATCGCTCGACTTGATTGGAATCAAGGCTGATCCGGCGGTCTTTCTCCCACGCTCGTGTCCTATGAGATTGCCCCAATGGTTTTCGAGTGTGCTACCCACGGCTCCCGCCCTGTTGGCCGGCGCCCTGTTGACAGGCATGGCGGCGCAAGCCACGGACTCTTCCGCGGTGCGGAGGCTCTTTGCCCGCCCGCCGCGCGAGTACGCCACCGCCCCGCTCTGGGTTTGGAACGACATGCTCACCGAGACCCACATTCGCGACACCCTGCGCGACCTCGCCGGACAGAATGTGAAACAGGTCTTCGTCCATCCGCGTCCGGGTTTGATGACGCCCTACCTTTCGCCTGACTGGTTCCGACTCTGGAAAGTCGCGCTGGCCGAAGCGCGCAAGCTGGACATGAACGTGTGGATATACGACGAGAACTCGTATCCCTCCGGCTTCGCGGGCGGCTGGGTGCCGGAGGTGATGCCGGAGGCGCGGGGGCTGGGCCTCAGTCTGCGTGAGATCAGGTCCGCGCCGAAGTGGGAGGCCAACACCTTGGCGGTCTATCGGCTCAACGATCTGGAGAGCGACGACGTGGAGAACGTCACGGCAGCAGTGAAGGCCGGCGAGACGTTGCCCGAAGGCCACTACCTCATCGCGAGCCTCCAGCGCGCGGGCAACTCGCCCTGGCACGGCAACCGCTGCTACGTGAACCTGCTCACGCCCGGTGTTACCGAGAAGTTCCTGGAGATCACGCTGGAAGCCTACCGCCGGGAAATCGGCGGCGAATTCAGCCGGCGTGTTCCCGGCGTGTTCACCGACGAGCCGAACATCCGTCCTGCGGGCGGTTTGCCCTGGTGCAACGATCTGCCGCAGCAGTTCGCGAAGCGCTGGGGGTACGACCTGCTCGAAAACCTGCCGAGCCTGACGCTGGCGGTGGGCGACTGGCGCCGGGTTCGGCACAACTACTTCGCGACGCTCAACGACCTCTTCATCGAGCGATGGGCCAAGCCCTACTATGAATGGTGTGAACGCAACCACCTGGAGTTCACTGGCCACTACTGGGATCATGATTGGCCCGACTGCCTCGGCGTGCCGGACAACATGGCCATGGCCGCCTGGCAACAGCGGCCGGGCATCGACATGTTGATGAACCAGTACGCCGAGCACACCCACGCGCAGTTCGGCAACGTCCGCTTCTGTCGCGAGATCGCGAGCCTCGCCAACCAGCTTGGCCGCAAGCGCACGCTGGTCGAACTCTATGGCGCCGGCGGCTGGGACCTGCGGTTCGAGGACATGAAGCGGATCGGCGACTGGCTCCAGGTGCTGGGCATTAACACCATGGACCAGCATTTGAGCTACATCACCCTGCGCGGGGCGCGGAAGCGCGATCATCCGCAGTCCTTCTCCTGCCACGAGCCATGGTGGGAGGCCTATCACGTGTCCGCCACGTACCTGGCGCGGCTCTCGGCGGTGCTCGCGCAAGGCGAACAGATCAACCGCGTGCTGGTGATCGAACCGACCACGACGGCGTGGCTGTACCAGAACAACGGGCCCAAACTCAAGGAGATCGGCGACTCGTTTTTCAAGCTGCTGCTGGCCCTGGAAGCGGCGCAGGTCGAATACGACCTTGGCTGTGAGGACGTCATGGCCCGCTACGGTTCGGTGCGAGGCAAGACCATACGAGTGGGTCAGCGCAACTACCGCACCGTGGTCATCCCGCCGTCCACCGACAACCTCAACAGCGCAACCCTGCGGCTGCTGGAAGGGTTCAAATCGGCCGGTGGCGAACTGGTCGTGGATCCGGACCTGTTCAGCGATGATGAACCCGCTCGCGTTGACGGGGCGGCCGCCGACTGGCTCCTGGGCCTGGTGGACCCGAACGACACGTCGGTGCTCCGTTCGCTCAAGGCGCCGGCCCTTCCCTTCACCGCGAAGCGCCTGGCCGCTGACGACGGCTTTGCCATCGACCGCGCCCCCGGCGACCGCGGTATTCTCTTCCACATGCGGCGCGAGTTGGAGGACGGTCAGATTCTCTTCCTGGTCAACACCAGCATCGAGGCCCCGTCTGCGGGGATGATTGAATCGGAGATGCGCGGCGTCGAGCGCTGGCACTTGGGCAGCGGGACGGTGGGCCCGTACCCGTTCGAGAAGACCGACGAGGGCATCAAACTCAGTTATCAACTTCCGCCCTCCGGCAGCCTGCTGCTCTTCCTCTCGAAGAAGTCCCTCAGACCGCCCAAGCCGCCGGCCACGGACCTGCAGTTGACCACGACGCTGCCAGGGCCCGTGCAGATCCGCCGCCTGGGACTGAACGTCCTCACGCTCGATTACGTCGATATCACCGCCGGCGGGGAGACGCGGACCCGGCAGTACTTCTATCAGGCCAATCAGTTCGCCTGGCAAAAGAACGGCATGGAGCGCGACCCCTGGGACAGCGCGGTCCAGTTCAAAGACGAACTCATCTCGAGAAAGTTCGGCGCGGGCAGTGGATTTACCGCCAGTTACCGCTTCACCATCGAAAGTGGAGTGCCGAAGAATCTGGCCATCATCATCGAGCGGCCCGATCTCTACGCCATCACCTGCAACGGACGGTCCGTGGCCGCGACCCCGGGCGCGTGGTGGCTCGACAAGGCCTTTGGCAAGATCGACCTCGTCGCCGCCGCGCGGGTCGGCGACAACGTCGTGACGATCAAGGCGGCGCCGTTCACGATGTACCACGAACTGGAGCCGGCTTATGTGCTGGGTGAGTTCGCGCTCAAGCCGGCGGATAAAGGGTTCGTCATCGTCCCCGATCAACCGTTGAAGCTCGGGAAATGGAACGAGCAAGGCCACCCGTTCTATGCGCAAGGCGTGGCCTACCGGCAACAGTTCAAAACGGACGAGCCGACCGGCAAGTACTTCGTCTCTCTCCCTAAGTGGTATGGCAGTGTCGCCCGGGTAAACGTCAACGGCAAGCTGGCGGGTTATATCACGGCGCCGCCCTGGGAGTGCGACGTGACCAAGGGACTGAGACACGGTGAGAACACAATCGAGGTCGTGGTCATCGGCACGTTGAAGAACACGCTCGGGCCGCACCACGGCAAGCAGGCCCTGGGCAGCGCCTGGCCAGGGATGTTCCAGAACGGCCCGAAAGACGGCCCGCCGCCCGGCGCTGAGTATGCGAACGTGGGCTATGGCCTGTTTGAGCCGTTTGTGCTGAAGCAGGTCGTGAGGAAATAACCAGACTCGACTTGCCCGCGTTCCCTTTGCCCAAAACGAGAGGTGTGGCTCAGATTTGCGACCCCGACTCACTGGGCGTCCAGATGTCTTGCCGGCCTCGTTTCGCGGCGGTAAGGTGTCTTGCATGAAACTGCGGCTGGTAGTCGAGTACGATTCCAAAACCAAGCGATGGGCGTCCTTCTTCCCCGAACTGCCGGGGTGCACCTCCGCCGGGGACACGGAAGAGGAAGCTGTGGCGAACGCGAAGGAAGCGCTTGAACTCTGGTTCGAGCCGTCGCCGCAGCCACTTCCCGCCGGAGCCAAGGTGCTGGAAGTGGCGCTCCCGTGAGCGAGCACTTCCCAGTCTCCAATGCCAGGGACGTCGTCCGTGTTCTGCGCCGGCGCGGCTTCGTTCTGGTGAGCCGGAAAGGCAGCCATCAGAAGTGGCGTCACCCCAGCGGCCGGCAGGTGATTGTGGCCATGCACGGCAACAAACCCGTTCCCGTCGACACCCTCAAGAGCATCATCGAAGGAAGCGGGTTGACCGTGGACGACTTCCGGTGAGCGGATTGGGCGCGGACGATGATCCGAAACCCCGAAGTGCAGGGGCCGGGTGTTCGCCGAAATGAATTGACGGACTCCCCGGGTGAGGCAGCGCAGGAGGCCGAGTTGGAGGGGATGAAGAGTTTGCTGCGGAAAGCGATTAGCCGTGAAGAAGCGGGCCGAAACCGACCGCGATTTCTGCAAATGTCATGTTACCCGGCCTGACCCCTGTTCGGGGGCCTACTTGGCCATGGTTTGGCCGCTGGGCGCCTGGCGGATTTTGCGGTTGGTCCAATCCCTTCGCCAGACTCCCGCCGACCGTCGCCTCCGACAAGCCGCCCTGGCGTTCTACGCCTTGCTCGCGGTGGCACAGCTTGCCGCGTTGATCACCACCGAGAGCCGTGGTCCATTTTTTGGATGGCTGACGAGTGTCGCGATCTGGTGCATTCTGCTGGGCCTTCGCCGCCGCCAGCGGCTCCTGGCCGTGGCGCCGATCGCGGCATTCGCGCTGCTGCTTGGCTTCCTGGCTGTTCTCAAAGTTCCCAATGGACCTCTCAGAAACTTGCGCTACCTGGTCTTTGACCGCTTTTCCGAAACCCTTTCGCCGCAGGAAGGCACAGGTTCTTTCCGCACCCTTACTTGGCAGAGGGCCTTCCTGGCCGTCATCATCATGGTGTTCTTCTGCACCTATGGCTGGCTGGGCTGGCTTCCCTCACGCTGGCATTACATCCAGTGCGGGTTAGTCTTGCTGGCCTCGGTGAGCGTTGTCGCGATCGGACTCAGCGCCTGGCTGGGGGGCGGCTTGCCCCGTTCGGCGTGCAAATCGGGTTGGTGGCCGGCCTGGCAGCCTATCCGTTGATCCTGCTTTTCAACCGGGCGGCCCAGTCCCAGGCAGACGGCATGACCGAAGAAGGCGCGACCTTGCTGATCGCACTGTTGGCCAGCTTGGCTGGACACTTGATTGAGACCGGGTTCTCGTTCGCCGTCACCGTCACCTCCACCTTGTTTTGGATTTTCCTGGGCGCGATCGTTGCGCATGGGCTGTTCCGCGCATGGAGGACTGTGCCGCTTGACCTGCGATCGCAACGAGCCGAAAACGAGCTCCTCGCCAAACCAAGGTCACACCGGAATGAGTCGTCGTCATCTCGTCTGGATCGTCCCAACGCGTGGTGGAATCAACCAGCCATGCTGGTGGCGGCCGCAGTGACCATCATGATCCTGGCCGCGCTGGTCTTCCTGGTCGTGCGATCGTACGAACCGCTGTCCACCACGGCCATTCTCACTCGGTCGTTGACGGAGATCCCAGGTCGGTCCGGTGCCTGTTTGGTGACGCCTTTACTGCTTGTAGCCGCCTGGCTGGGCGTGGCCTTTGCGCTCAGTGCCGACGAGCTGCCCACCGGCGCAACCGTCGGTTGGGCTAATCGCTGGGTGCGGGTTCTACTGATTGGCGGCGGCGCCGCCGTCCTCTTCGCGTTTGCCAAGGCCGCGCGGTTGTCTGCGATCAATGTTCTTGGCGGCAATTCCCTGGTGGCGATCGTGGAGGCGCGCCTGGAAGCTTACCAGGGCATCTACATCGCCTTTGCCTCGGTGCTCTTGGTGCTGCTGCTCTTTCAGGGAACGGTCAGTTCTGGGCTCCCACGGCGGCCACAGCGCCGGTCGTCGAAGCTGACCATGTTGGTGGGCTTGATTGCCTCGGGCGCACTCCTTGCAGGAGCTTACCAAGCCGGCCTGAAGATGGTGCTGGCCAACCTCGCCTCTTTTTACGCTGGGGCTCTCCACTCCGGCAAAACCAAAGGGGCCGGGGTCCTGGCCGTTTTCGAGCGGGCAATGCAAACCGAGCCTCGATGTTTGTTGCACCGCATCCGACTGGGCGAGAATCTCATGGAACAGGCCAAGGAGACCTCCGATGAGCGCGAATTCGGGGCCCTGATTCGTCGTGCTGAGGAAACCTTTTCGCAGGGCCAGCAGCCCCCGAACCTCAACGTTTGCAGTGTCCACGTCATCAGCGTCTATTCGCTCTGGCTCTCTCGTGAGAAAGAGCCTGATGCGAAGCTGGAGCTGGCAACCAAGGCCAGTCGCGCCTGCGAGAAGGCACTCATCTACGCGCCTGACAACTCCAGTGTGCGCAACGTGAGCGCCTACCTTGATTTGACGTATCTCAAGCAGGAAGCCCGTGCCATTGCTAATTACAGGAGGGTGGTGGAACTCGACCCGGGCCTGGAAGATGCGCACGTGCGCTTCGCCAATCATCTCGCAGCCAAAGCCCGCGCCGCCCAGGACAAGGCGGAAAGGAGGAACTTGGCCGCGCAGGCGATCTCCTGTTTCATGAAAGGGGCTGCCGCCAGCAAGAAACCTGCGTCCTACCATGACTCGGAGGTAAGGCTGTGCGCCGATCTTGGAGAACCGGACCTGGTGCTTGCCTGCTACAGCAATGCCAGAGAAGCCTCATTGCCGGCAGAGGTGTGGTCGGTGGAAGAAGGCCTGGCCGGAGTCTATCGCGCCTGGCGCAACAAGGCGGCCGCGCTGGAGCACATCCGGGAGGCGTTGCGCCAGGCTCCACCCAAGTTCCAGGCCCACCTCCAGCAAGTCAAAGACGAACTGGAGCAGCAGCCGTAGCCGAAAGACCAAATTCACCAAATCTGCATATCCCCTTACGTCTAGTTGCATGACCTTTTATTGCCTCATCGCGCAGATGGTCGGCCACAAGGCCCTGGCACAGAGCGAGATCGTGAATGCCGCCAAAACTAACTAGACGTAAGGAGATATGCAGATTCACCAAATTGAGACGTGGTCGGATGAGGAGCATCGGTGCAGAGCGGTGATGGCATTGGCGCCGCGGACTGACGCGATCGGGTTCCCGACTTCGACGCACGAGCATTCCTGACGCCCACCACTGACGCTGAAGTCAGTGCCAGCAACTGACCGACTTGCTTGTATTCCTCAGGCCTTTTGGCTAGGAAGGAGTTAGCCGAAGCCTGTACCGAGCGCATCCGCCGCAGAGCAAATATGCAGACGTCAACCAACTCCAAAAAACCCAGCCTCAGATTGGCGTTTGCCTGCTTGGCCTTTGGCCAGTGCTTTACGCTCCCGCCACATTCACTCACCGTCCTGCGGCAAGAGAAACGAGGTGGACGATGGTGAGTCTCAGCCAGGATCACGTCGCAAGATGCTCCGCCGGCGCCCGCACGGTCTCTTGGCGTCTGGCCGTCATGCTTGCCACGGTGATTCTGGGCGGCGCTGCGACTCCGCCCCACGCCGTCGGTTCACCGGCCCAAGCCGCCGCGCGATGGGAGTCGATCGAACGCGCCAAGCGGAACAACCTCGAGCGGACCTCGCCGTCGCCCGACTTCTTCCAGGGTGCCCTTTTGGGCAATGGCGGCCTGGGCGCAGTCGTCACCACCCGCCCTGACGCCGTCGTCGTTCATTTCGGACACAACGACGTATGGGACATCCGTGTCGCGGAGGACAATCAGGACAAGATCGGCGTCTTCCAGGAGATCTTCGACCGGCTGCAAAAACTGCCGCCCGACCGTGCGCCTGAGGACGATCCGTGGTTTCGACAGTACCTCGAGACGATGGAGCAGAACTACCGCAAGCCGTATCCGCGCCCGTTTCCCTGCGGCTCGCTGCTGCTCGGCTTTGACCGGCGGACGGCCGAAGTGCTTGGGCATCGCCTCAATCTCGACACGGGCCTATGCGAAGTCCGGTTCCTCCTGAATGGCATACCCGCGACACTGGAAGTGTTCGCGGACATGACTTCGGATCGCCTGTGGCTGCGCATGGTGGGTGATCAGGGCCACCCCATCCCGGCCCCTTTCGAGCGGGTGCGACTGATTCCCGATCCAGAGGCCGCAACGACCATGCCGTCGTTCACGGTCCCGGCCAGTCCGCTGCCCGGCACCCTTTCCTTCCGCCAGACCTTGCCGTTCGTCGAGCCGCAGCGTTACGACGCCGGGGGTGGCCATCCCAAGGATCAGGCAGTGCGGATGACCGCGCGCCTCGCCGCCGAACTGGAACCGTGGGATCCGGCAGCGCCGCCCACCCGGCTCGAGGCCCGGCTCAGACCACGCGGGGCGTTTTACGCCTCCGTTGGGCTGGACCACGGTGAAGCCCGCATGGTGCCGGTAGCGGCCGCCACGTTGCCGCCGCCGCACGAACTCACCTTCCGCCGCGCGGCCGAAACCAGTCAACAGACCTGGTCGGCCTTTTGGAATCGTTCCGGCGTCGGTCTGGCGGACGAGGACCTGGAGCGGGTGTGGTATCGCAACCTCTATTTCCTGAATTGTTCCACCCGGCCCGGGGGCACCTGCCCCGGGCTGTTTGCCAATTGGAGTCACCGGGGCATCGGCACCGCCTGGCACGGTGATTACCACGCGAACTACAACCTGCAACAGCCATTCTGGGTCGCCTTCTCCAGCAACCATCTCGAGAACCATGAGCCGTACGTTGACCTCGTGCACTCCCTGCTGCCGGTGAGCCGCAAGTGGGCGCGCGAGTACTACCAGCTTGAGGGCGCGTTTTTCCCGCATAGCGCCTATCCGGTGGAGATGAACGTCTTTCCCTACCCGGTTCCGACCTGGGGTTGGGAAGTCTGTGAAACGCCCTGGACCGTCCAAAGCCTCTGGTGGCATTACCGCTATTCGATGGACCGGGAGTTTCTCCGCCAACGCGCCTTCGAGCCGATTCGCGAGGCGGTGCGGTTCCTTGTCGGGTATCTGCGCCGCCCCGAAGCGCGCGGGCCGCAATGGGGCGACGACCGCTACCACATCTTTCCGACCGTGGTGCCGGAACTCCATGGCCTGTCGCCCGGCCTGCGTTTGAACCGGGATTGCCTGGTGGATCTGACGTTGACCAAGTTCGTGTTCAAGGCCTATCTCCAAGCCTGCGCGGTCCTCGGCTTCGAGCAACAGGAGGCGGAGACCATGCAGGCGGCGCGCGACATCCTGGAGCACTTCCCGGCGTACCCGACGGCCGAGAGCACGCGCGGCAAGGTCTTCGTGTCGGTCCCGGGCGAAGATCCGGAGGTGGTCTATAACGTGCCCAACCCTTTGATGACCGTTTTCCCCGGAGAAGAGCACGGCCTGCATTCCTCCAGAGCAGAGATGGAGGTGCTGGTCAACACCTGGCGCAACCAACGCAACGAGGGGGGCAATGAGTTGGTGTTCCTCAACCTGCAAGCGGCGCGCCTGGGCCTCCTGGACCTGGAGAAGTTCAAGCGTCAGATCGCCTACTGCACGATGCCCAACGGGACCTGTGCGGACATGGTGCTCCAAGTCCACGGTCGCTACAGCGACTCCACACCGTGCGACTACATGGCCCGGATGGGCGTCTGGTTTGAGAACTTCTCTCTGCCCGTCGTAATCAATGAATGTCTGCTCCAGAGCTACAACGGCCCCTTGCGCTTTTTCCCGAATTGGCCCAAAAACAAGGACGCGACCTTCCGGACGTTGCGAGCGGTCGGGGCCTTCCTGGTCAGTGCCGAGCTGAAGGATGGCGAGGTAAAGTGGATCGAGGTCCGCTCCGAAGCCGGCGGCCGCTTGGACTTGATCAACCCCTGGACCGGCACCGTGCGGATCACGCGCAAAGGCTCGGTCGCGGCGATGCGCGGAACCGTGTTGTCGCTGCCCACCGAGCCAGGAGAGACCATACAATTCCGCCGACCATGAACTCACCTCTGCACCGAAAAGGGTGCCCGCATGGCGGTTGGGCCACGCGCCCCCAACTGCTTCTCCTTCGCGAGCCCACACGCCAGAGGCCAACCATCGGATCATATCGGAACTGCGACTCCGGGAGGCGGCATTAAGCCAACGTGGCGATGGCTTCGCGCAGTCCCCGCTCGATGGCCGTCAAGCGTTCCGGCTGACGGACCTTGCCATCGGCGGAATCGCGGACGTAGAAGGTGTCAATGGCCGCGCCTTTCTCGGTGCAAATCTTGGCCAGGCTGATGTCCAGGCCGAGCCCGCTCAGCGTCTTCGAGATTGTGAACAGCAAGCCGAGGTGGTCTTCGGTCTCCACGTCGATGATGGTGCAGGTGTCGGACGCCGCGTTGTCGAAGTGGATCACGGTCGGGATTTGGCCCTCTTCAAACGCCTGGTAGAGCGGCCGCGCCGCGGTCCGGGGCAGGCTGAGGCTGCAAACCTCGGCGCCGTTGGTCAACTCCTGGCGGAGCAGTTCCTCGAATCTGTCGCGCGCTTCACGGGCGACTGGTTTGCCGGTGTTTGCCTCGTTGACGAAGAACGTGTCGAGGATGATCCCGTCCTGGCGGGAGAAGATCCGGGCGCTGAGGATGTTCAGGCCGGCCGCGGTGAGAGACCCGGCGATCTGGCTGAACAAGCCAGCGCGATCCCAGGTGCAGATCTTCACGGCGGTGTAGCCGCGATCCGGTTCGTTGTGCCAGGTGACGACCGGTTCCAGGGCGTGGTCTTCGTCGCTCAACTGGAGGTGCATGAACCGATGCGTCAGCAACAGATCCGTCGCGATGTCGCCGGCCGAATGGATCTGGAAATAACGGGGCGGCAGGTTCGCCAAGTGGGCCTGCGCCTCCTCTTCCGAGACGAACGGCGGCGTCAGGCGCCGCACTTCCTGGGCCAGCAATCCCCGCTGTTCTTCTTCTTTGCGCTGGAATTCCGTGCCCCCCGCCAGCAGCCGCAGGGCTTTGTCATGCAGGGTCCACAACAACGACTCCTTGAAGTCGTTCCAGAGTGTGTCGCTGGTCGCGTTGGAATCGGCAAACGTGTGGAGGGTCAGCAGGGCCAGGCCCTCGACGGTGCGGACGCGTTCCGCGAAGTGGCGAATGACCGCGGGATCATCCAGGTCGCGTCGCTGGGACACCTGCGCCATGAGCAGGTGAGTTTCGACCAGGACGCGCAGGGCCTGGGTAGTCGTCGCATTCAGGCCGAGCCGCCCCGCCACGCGGACGGCTACCTGCCCGCCCACTTCCGAGTGCCGGCCCGTGCGGTCGGCCTTGCCGACGTCGTGCAGCAGCAAGGCCAGGTACAGCACAAACGGCTGCTCGAGGCCCTGGAGCAGGGGCTTGTAGTGGCTGTAAGGCGGTTGCTCGGCACCCCGGATCTGGTCCAGCTTCTCCATGCACACCAGGGTGTGTTCATCGGCGGCGTACTGGTGAAAGAACTCGTGCTGCACCAGGCAGGTTAACCGGCCGAACTCAGGCAGGTATTTGCCGAGCAGGCCGACGTCGTGCATACTGCGCAGAACGCGGGCTACGTTGCCGCGTTGATTGAGGATTTCCAGGAAGGTCTCCCGCACGTGTTGGTCCTGCAGAAACCGGCGGTCCACAAGCGACAAGTGGTCGCGCACCAGTTGCGTCACATCCGGATTCAGCCGCAAACCTCGTTGTTGGGCGTGCAAAAAAACCCGCATGAGCCGGCGAGGCTGGTCGGCGAAAGCCCGCGGTGAGGCAGGATGGATCTCGCCCTCGATGAACTTGAAGCCGTCCACGGGGTATTGGGCGTTCTGGCGGCGTTGGCGAAGAAACTCGCGCAGGGAGGGCAGCCGGCGCGGTTGCGGCAGGAGGGCCAGACGCTGCTCCAGGGTCCGGGTGATGAGGTAGATGTTGCGGGCGCGCATATAGACGTCCCGCATGAAACGCTCCACACGCCTGACCGGCGAGCGATCCAGGTATCCCAGGTCAAGAGCGACGGCCGGCTGCAGGCTCTTGGCGAGCACGTCGCCGGGCGTTTGCTGCTGGTAATGCAGTTCGTTGCGCACCCGCAGCAGGAAATCGTACGCCGCCTCCAGCTTCTTCCGTTCGCTCTCGCTGATCTGGTCGCGAGCTTCCAGCTCACTCAAGGAACGGATGCCAAACTTGAAGCAAGCCATCCAGAGCAGGTTCTGGTAATCGCGCAGTCCGCCGCAACCGTTCTTGATGTTGGGCTCTTGCAGGCACGCGGAGTTGCCGAACTTGGCCTGCCGCTCGGACTGGTCCCGCAACCGGGCGGCGATGTACTCCACTTCGTGACCGCGCACACACTTGTCGTGAAACAGGCGCTGCATTTTCCGGTAGAGCTCCTCGCTCCCCATGACGAGACGGGACTCCAGCAGCGCAGTCTTGGAACGTATGTCCTGGTTCGGCACGCGGACGCAGTCGCCCGGGCTGCGCACTACATGGCCCACTTTCAGCTCGATGTCCCACAAAGTATAGAGGACCCCGTCGATCAACGCCCGCAAGCCGGCGCTGGCGGGGTCGGCTTCGCTAAGGTCGCCTTCATGCAGGAACAGCAGGTCGATGTCGCTGCCGGGGTTGAGTTCGCCCCGCCCGTAGCCGCCGAGCGCAATCACCGCAAAGGCAGGGAACGGGTCGCCGGCAAGCTGGCTTCCGATGACCGCCTGGACGATGTGCCGTAAAAACACGTCGAGAACGGCCGCCCGCGCGCGGCATATCTCCAACCCGCCCGCGCCGGCGCGGTGGAGCATTCGCAACCGGTGGGTCTCCACCTTGAGGAAGTGCTTGTAACGCGCCAGTTCCTGAGCCGGGCGCTGATGTGCCGGCAGCACCAGGCGCTGGGCGGCGTGCGCTTCGATTTTCTCCAACAACGTCGGCATGCTGTAACTTTGGGCGGAAGCTCGCTGAAACGCAAGGGGTGGCGGCCACCCAGCCGTCTCGCTCAGGAGGCCTGACCGCCTGACTTCAGCGGAATTCCTCCCACTCCGGTTCGTTGGCGAAAATCCAACGGTAATAGTCGGCGCCCTGGAGTTGGCCGGCGGCGGCTTCGTCCACGACCACGGTGCAGCGCGGGTGCAACTGGAGCGAGGTGGCGGAGATCATGGCGGTGATCGGGCCTTCCACCGCTTTGGCAACGATGTCGGCTTTCTCGGGCCCGGTCGCCAGCAGGAGCAGACGCCGGCAATCGAGGATCGTGCCGACGCCCATGGTGATCGCGCGCCGCGGCACGCGGCCCGGCCCGCCGAAGAACGCCGCATTCTGCTGGATGGTGGCGGGCGTGAGCATCTTCACGCGGGTGCGGGACCGCAGGGCTGAGAGGGGTTCGTTGAAGCCGATGTGGCCGGCCTGGCCGATGCCCAGCAGTTGCAGGGCAATCCCACCGAAGCGCTGGATGCGTTGCTCGTATTGCTCGCATTCGGCCTCCAAATCCCGGGCCTGGCCGTCGGGCAAGTGCGTGTTCCGCACGTCGATGTTGACCTGCTTGAACAAGTGCTTGTTCATGTAGTAGCGGTACGAACCCGGATCGTCGGGCGCCAGCCCCACGTACTCGTCAAGATTGAACGTGCGGCACAGGGAGAAATCGAGGCGCTCTTTGCGGCGCATCCGCACCAACCACCGGTAAACCGCTTCCATCGTCCGGCCGGTAGCCAGACCCAGCACCAGGTGCGGATTGGCGCGCAGTTCTTTGGCAATGATCCGGCCCACTACCCGGGCGGCGGTCTCTTCGTCTGGTCGAATGACGACTTCCATGGCGCAGAGTTAACCACGAATGGACACGGCTGAACACGAAGAAAAATGGGGACGAAACCGCGCGGCCTGACGTGAACGGGAGCGCGGGCCTCCGGCATGGCGCGAGGCGAACGGTGACGCGAACCTGCCACTCGGGGCGCGCAGGGCATTCGACGCCGGGCGGCGCTGCGCTTGGAGCCGACTCCTGGCCTTAGACCAGCCCAAACTCCTTCCGGTTCTGCTCGCACGAAACCAGCACGGGTCTGTCGGCCAGCGTCGCTTTGAGCAGGGCCTGTTCGTCCGCCCCGGTGGTCAGTGGCAGTGCGACCTGCCCACCTTCGGCAGCGGAGCGTTGGAGGGCCAGCATGATCTCGGCGCCCAGGCAGGCATGGTCGAAGTTGCATGGGTGGACTTTCCGGTCGTCGTCCAGCCAATCGGCCATCTCCTGGACGTAGGGCGGCATGTCGAGGTCGTAGTTCATCGCGCCGTCGCCGCTCTGGCACCCCCCGTTCCGGGTAACGGCGCGCCAACCGCCGTTGGTGAGCACTTCCGCGAAGCCTTCGGTGCCTTGAGCGCCGATCCGGTTTTTGCCCCACCACTTGGCGACTTCCGGCTGGTCAGGCGCGCCGGCCCCGCACTCATAAATACCGCGAACGCCGTTGACGAACTGCACAAAGCCGCCGACGTAGTCGGGCGACGGGTGGTTGTCGGCCAGTTTCGCGCGGCCGGCGGCCTGGGCCATCGCCCAGGTGGCGGGTGAGTAGTTGTTGAACCAGCAGGTGTAGTCGATCAGGTGTGAAAGCATGTGCGTCATCCAGCCTGTGGCACTGCCATAGACGGTGTGGACGCGGCCCAGCGCGCCACTGGCGATGATTTCGTTCACCTTCCGATAATGTTTGCCGTAGCGGTGCTGGTGGCTGACCACCGCCTTTACGCCCGCCTTGCGAAACAGGTCGCGGATGACGAACAACTCAGCGCTGGTGAGCGCGACTGGTTTCTCAAAGGCGATGAGCTTCGCCCCGCTCTCGAGGGCCGCCTGGATCATCGGGGTGCGCAGCTTCGGCAGGGTGCAGAAGCAGAAGACGTCCGGCCGCACGCTCCGCGCCAGCGCGGCGGCATCGGGCCCTTTCGCCGGATTGCCGAGCTTGCCGGCCGCGGCCTCGAGGCGCGCGGCGTCGATGTCGCAGATGCCGACGACCTGGAATTTAGGGTTGGCGTTGAAGGTAGTGGCGTGGTGCATGCCGCGTTTGCCCATGCCCACAACGAGGACGGTATATTGAGTCATAGCTTGAGTCGAATGCTGCCGGCATCCTGCCAACGCTGAGCCGTCGTGTCAGCGAGAAAACCGTCGCTTAACCCAATTCGAGTTGCAGGTGCAACAGTTTTTGGGAGCATGGGCAAGCTGACGGGGTGGCATGGCAGATAGCGATGATCCCTGGGGAAGCATTCGGGGCGAAAACGGGGGAACCGGGCCGCGCGGCTCCGGTTCCTTCCCGGGTTGGTTTCTACGGGGGCTCAGCCGCAGCACTGGCAGGTCTTAGCGCGCCGGGCAATGCCGGGTTGGTCGCTGCCGTGGGCGGCGTTGGTCTTGTCCCACGCCTGCGCCTGGCCGATGACGTAATCGACTTCTTCCTGGGTGAGTTCCGGGTGCATCGGGAGGCTGATACAACACGCGGCATTGGCCTCGGCATTGGCGACCGAGCCGGCGATGCGGGCGCCCTTGCCCCACGGATAACCGGCCTGCTGGTGGATGGCGATCGAGTAGTGGGTCTTGGCGTCGATGCCGCTCTTGACAAGGAAGTCCAGCAACTGGTCGCGCAGCGCCGGTTTTTTGGTCTCGATGACGTAGAGGTGAAACACGTGGCGGTAGCCGGGCAGTTCTACGGGCAGGTCGAGGGTCTTACAGCCCTTGAGGCCCTTGGTGTAGCGGGCGGCCGCTTTGCGGCGCAGATCGTTCCACGCGTCGATGTGCTTGAGCTTGGCGCTCAGGATGCCGGCGTGCAGGTCGTCCAGGCGGCTATTGAAGCCGAAGCTGTGGACGTTGCGCGCGGTTGACCCGTGGTTGCGGAGCTTGCGGACCCTGGCGTCGATGTCGGGATTGTTCGTGACGATGGCGCCGCTGTCGCCGAACGTCCCCAGGTTTTTCTGGATGATGAAGCTGGTGGTGGCGGCGTCGCTGAGTTCGCCGATCTTGAAGCCCTTGCCGTAGGCGCCGATGGCCTGGGCGTTGTCCTCGATCAGCCGGAGCTTGTGTCGCTCGGCGATCTGCTTGATGGCGATCATGTCGGCGCATTGGCCGTAGAGGTGGACGGGGATGATGGCCTTGGTCTTGGGCGTGATGGCGGCCTCGATCTTGTCCGGACAGATGCACTTGGTCTTTGGGCAGCAATCCACGAAGACGGCCGTCGCACCGGCGATCCAGATGGCTTCGGCGGTGGCGAAGAAGGTGTTCGGGTGGGTGATGACTTCGTCGCCCGGCCCGATGCCCAGGGCCATGAGCGCGAGCCAGATGGCGTCGGTGCCGTTGGCGACGCCGATGGCGTGGTTGGCACCGTGGTAGGCGGCCAACTCCGCCTCGAATCGTTTGAGCACGGGTCCCATGACATATTGGCCGCTCAGGAGGACTTCCTGGATGTTGGCATCAATTTCTTTCTGGATGTTCTTGTACTGTCTGACGTGGCCGTAGAATTCAACTTTCATACCCAAGAGACCTAGGTGACAAGGGGGGCGAATGACAAGGTTTTTCTCCCAGCGAGAACGCTGGAACCCAGCGGCGAACTGCGCGGAGGCGGGCAGGAGTCCCAGGTATTTCAAGCCGCAATGCGCGCGCAGTTGGAGGCCCGATCGGCTGGCGAGGCTCAGCCAGGCTCGGAAACCCTGTCAGGCCGAGTTGTCCACGAGCTTGAGGCTACTTCCGTCTTGTCCCGCGCGGCACGGCGCGCGATCATCATCTGCGTCTGGACGCACACTCGACCAAGCAAGTCGGCGGCAGGGCGGAACGGCGCACCCCGTTCCCGCCCGTCTTCTGGATCGCCAACCTGATCGAAGTGCTCGAGCGGTTTGCGTACTACGGCATCTACTTTGGTTTCGGGATCTACATGACGCAGCTCGGTTACTCCCGAGACCAATTGGGCGTTGTTCAGAGCCTGTTTCTGCTGCTCTCGTATGCCATTCCTTTGGTCTCGGGCACGTTCGCCGACCGCTTTGGGTTCAAGAAGGTGCTGATCGTCTCTTACCTGGCTTATCTGCCATCGATCCTCCTGCTGATGCTGACCCGATCATTTTCGGGCATCGCGCTGACCATGCTGAGCATCGGACTGGCGGCCGGGATCTTTAAGCCGTTGATCGCGGGGACCGTCCGCGTCACGACGGATACAACCAACAAGACGTACGGCTTTGGCATTTTCTACGCCATGGTGAATGTCGGCGGTTCCTTCGGCCCTGTCGTCGCCGGCAAGCTCCGGGCGATCTCGTGGGACTACGCTTTCCTGGCAGCGGCGATAGCGGTTGGCGTGATGCTGGTGATCACGCTGTTCTTTTACAGGGAACCGCCGCGGCAGCTTAAGGGAGAGACCCTGGGGAAGAAGTTTCGTGACATCGGCACCGCCTTGTCGGATGTGAAGTTTGCCGTTTTCCTCCTGCTGCTGGGCGTCTTCTTCTGGCTGCCGTTCTGGGCCTTTTTCAACCTCTGCGCCCTCTACGTGGACAGCAACGTGGACACCGCGCGCCTGTACCAGGATGTGCGCTCCGTGTTCGGACAGTGGTTCGCCGGCTTTCTATCGCACGAGAAGGACGGCGTGCGGCGCATCCTGGGGGAGACCATTGCGCACACCGGTTACATCATCATGATCCTGCAACTGGCGGTGTCGCGCGCCATCGAACGAATGCGACCGCTGCCGTCATTCATGATTGGCTTGGTGGTGGCTGCCCTCGGGCTCGTGATCATTGGCACGGCGCGCACTGGCCCAGCCGCGCTCGTCTTCCTGGGGATCTTCCTGTTCGCTGTCGGCGAGATGACCACTTCCCCGCGGATCCAGGAGTACATCACATGGATCGCCCCCAAGGAGAAGGCCGGGCTTTACATGGGTTCAAATTTCCTGGCGGTGATGATTGGCGGGTTTGCCAGCGGCTTCATCTACACGACGCTGTATGGGCACTTTAACGGCACAGGCAGCCCGGAGCGGGTCTGGTATGTGATGGCGGCTCACCTGCTGGTGGGCGTCCTGGTGTTCTGGGGCTTTGTGCGGGTGGCCGGGGAGTTTCGCGAGCAGGAGGTTTAGCCAAGGCGTTGGAGGCTTCACGCGGAACGAACACGAGCCCAGCGTCGGCCTTGCCCTGGCTGATTGTCAATTCGTTTTACAATCAGGGCGGCGTGCCACTGCAGGTGAGCTTCGGTCTTCGGACGGTGAGCGCGTTTCGGACATCGACAATCAGAACGGATCTTCTACCCTCGGTCCATGAGCGACGTCACGCGCATCCTGGACCGCGTGCAACAGGGCGAAGCCCGAGCCGCCGTAAACGGGTCATAAACGGGTCAGGTCCTGGTTTTGACACTCTTCGCCCCGTCGTTTACGCCACCGCTCGCAGACTCCGTGGCCAACATCCCGCCGCGATAACAGTGTGGAGTGACCTTCTGGACGAGGTCTGGCGCCGGAAGCGAAGAGATCCCTTCTGTGGAAGCCATCATCGAGTTGCCGGTTTTTCGCACACCACGATCTGGTAGAGACCCTTGAAACCGGCAGCTTCCTGGTGGACGCGACGCAAGCCAGTCGGCCCCACAATCGGCCCAAGGCTCCGTGTGATTTCCGTGCCCAGGAAACTGATCACCGGCTGCAGCAGTCGCATGCCGATGGGGGGTTCCGCCGCGTCGGGAATGAACTTGTCGAAAATGACGGCGCGACCGCCTGGTTGAAGCACCCGCGCAACTTCCCCCATGCACCGCACCGGGTCCGGAATGACCGCCACGATGAGGTGCAACAGCACGACGTCGAATGAAGCGTCCGAGAACTCCAAGGCCTGGCCATCCATGACTCTTGCGTTCACCGACAGTCCCAGCCGTCGCGCCCGTTTCTCAAGGCGCACGATCATGGCGGGCGTGATGTCGATAGCGGTGATGGTGGCATGTCGGGGCAAGAACTCCAAATCCAGTCCGGTGCCAGCGCCAAGAATCAGGAGCCGTTCGCCTGGCTGGATCGCAGCCACCTCAACGGAGCGCCGGCGGCGATCAGTGAAGATAGACGCCACTCGGTCGTACACGGGTGCCCAAAGGCTGTAGCGGATGCGATTCCACCGGTTCGTGTTCAACCAGCCGCGGGTTACGGTTTCGGTTCTCAACAGTACGAAGCGTGGTTAGCGCCCGCGCAGAATCTTCAGACACGAGCGAAAGAGACCGCTCTCGCCCGCCACGATGGTCTCCAATTCATTCGCGTCCAGCCACAGCCCCCGACAACTTGGACATAGGTCAATTTCTACAGAGCCGTAATGTTCTGTCGCCAGTTTTTGGCCACATTTTGGGCAGTGCATCCAGTGCAACTCCTTCAGTCGGCGTTTCTCCGCCTCGGCAGTTGCCCGCTGCTCCGCTTCCAGCTTCTGCAACCGACGATTCAGTTCTTCCTCCCAGACATGCTGATCTTCAGTTTTGCCTGGCATAGTTGTTTTCCTTTCTGTGTTGCATTGAGGTCATAGCTTCCAGGGCGTGTGATTCCCATAGCTATTCTCCTGCCAAAGGCGGCGGCGCTTTGGACAGACGGCGGCGATGTCGTGGCGTTGGCCGGCCATCATGGGCACTTGGACTACCTGAGCGGTGGAGATGGGTCGCAACTCAAATGCTCACCAGAGGATGGAAGGCGCTGGCACCGTGTCCTCAGCCGTATGGAGCGGAGCACAGCAGAATTTCGGCGCAACCCAGCTTCGCGGACCGATGGGGCAAAGCACTAGCGTCAGCAGCCACAAGACCGGTAGCAGCGAAGCAATGATGGCCCTCAGCCGATGCACATCTAATAGGACGCGAGATTGCGGATTCTGTTCAACCATAAGACAATCGTTTCGCGCTTTTTGTCCAGTCTATTGTCTCCCACAACCCGACGCATTGACAGGACAAACGGCCAACGACAACGGTCGTGCTTGACCTGGCCTGGTTCTGGCTCCACCGTTCCAACGAATGGCAGCGAACCCCTCAGCCCGGTGGGGCATGGTGGGGAGGAAACTACTCGAACTATGTTCCTTGTGGTGAGCGCATGCGACAGTGACCGCCCCGTTGTCCGTCAAGGCTTACTGGATATGTGGCGCCCGATCCTGTGGCTGGTCGCGGGACTCCTGGCGCAGCAGCCCGTAGACGCGGCCCGACCCAGCGCGGATGAGGCCAGCCGCTTTTTCGAGCTCACCAACTTGTGGACTGTCCACCTGACGTTGAGCCGGGAGAACTGGTCGGCGATGGAACCTGCCAGACCCCGCGGGCCAGGAATGTTCAAGCCCGATTACCCCTGGAGTAGCTGCACCTTCGAGTGCGCCGGACAAACACTCGCCAACGTGGCCGTCCGCTTCAAGGGTAACTCCTCGTTCAACAGCGCGCGGGGCGGGCTCAAGTGTCCGTTCAAGCTCGACTTCAACCGCGGCCAGAAGAGGCGCAGCTTTCTGGGTCTCAAGAAGTTGTCGTTAAACAATAATTTCAACGACGCGACGCAGTTCCGGGAGGCGTTGGCGTATGAAGCCTACCGCCGGGCGGGCGTGCCGGCGTCTCGCACGGCCTTCGCCCGGGTTTACCTCACCCTGACGAGCGAGCGAACCAACGAGTTCCTCGGTCTCTACACCCTCGTGGAAGCCCTGGACGGTGATTTCCTCAAGCTCCACTTCGGCACGAAGAAAGGATTGCTCCTAAAGCCCGAGGGCCTGCGCAGCCTCGATTATCTGGGTGAGGACTGGCGCGCCTATACGAACCGGTACGACCCCAAAACCGACGTGCAACCCGCCGACGCGCAGCGCTTCATCGCGCTGACGAAGCTTATCGCCGAAGCGGACGATGCGACGCTCGAGCGGGAGCTCCCGGCGCGGCTCGACTTGGAGAACTTCCTGCGCTACGTGGCGCTCACCGCGGTGCTGGCCAACTACGACTCGTTTGTGGGCAACGGGCACAACTACTATCTTTTCCAGCCGGCGGGCGAAGGGAAGGCGGCGTTTATCCCCTGGGACCTCAACGAGGCATTCGGCGGGCACCCGATGGCAGGGGCGCGCCAAGCCCAGGCAGAACTGAGCGCGCTGCGTCCTCAAGCGGGTCCGAACCGGTTGATCGAGCGGGTACTGGCCAACTCGAACTGGGCCGCGGCTTATAGACGGGAAGTTGGCGCGGCGCTGAGCAACGCCTGTGCGCCTGCCCGGTTGAGCGCCCAGGCCGAACGACTTGCCCGGATCACACAGGAAACGGTCTTTGCGGAGTCGGCCTTGGCGAAGGCCGCCTTCCAACGGATCGCCCTGGGCCAAACCAACGTCGCGTTGCCCGAACGGCAACCGAACCGCCCGCCGCCAGGCCTCGGAGTTGGACCGAGACCGGGCTTTGGACCCTTGCCCGGCGTCGGCGGTGAAGCGATGCCGCTGAGGGATTGGATCACGCTTCGCGCCCGGAACGTAGGCGATCAACTTGCCGGCAAACGCACTGGCAGAATGGCACGGCTGCAGAACTTTCCGGCTGGTCCCGGTCGAGGGGGTGGTCCGCCGCGCGACGGTCCTGCGGACCCGATCGGCGATAACTTGTTCCCGCCGGAACTGGTGCTCGAACAACAAGAAGCGATCGGACTCAGCGCCGAGCAACGTAGCTCCATTGAGGATACCTTGCAGAGAATGCAACCGCGCCTGCAGGAAGCCGAGCGCCGCGTCGAGGAGGAAGTCGCGAAGTTGGGGTCCATGCTCAAAGAAGATCGGGTGGATGAGCACAAGGTTCTGCTCCAATCCGACAAGGTGGCCGATGCGGAAAAGGAGCTCAGGCGGACGCATTTGGGGCTGTTGACCGCCATCAAGAATACGCTCAGCTCAGAGCAGCAAGCGAAGCTCAAGGAGTTGAAGGCCAAATTCGCGCCGAGTCGGCAGGAGCGGCCACGGGCCACGGTGGATGATCTCCTCTCTGTCGGATGGGCATTCCTTGTGTTCGACGGACACGACGGTCAAAGCAGGACTGAAGCAGGGCCTGGACTCGTCGCGGAGCTCCTCGGCGGGGTCATCTCGATTTCGGAGGGTACGGCATGTTCGGCAGCGTCCTGACCGCCACATATACGGTCCTGCTCGTCTATGTCATGTGGCGCGCCACTTCGGTACCGCTGTTCGCACACCGGCTGTCCCGCCGGAGCTTCCTCGGAGCCGGCGTTGGCCTTTGGGCCGTTTTCTTCCTCGCCCGGGTGTCTGGGCACCAGGGAACAGGGCCTGTTGCCGCTGCGCTCGAGTTGGTCGGCATGATCCTATTGGGATCGGTGTTTCTCATCTCGACGGTATTGTTTGTTGTTGACCTTGGCACGGTCTTTGGGCGTGTGTTTACTAGATGGACGCCGATGCTGCGCGGCTGGGGGATGGTCGCAGGAACCACCCTGTCCGGCATCGCCCTGGTTCAGGGCCTCCGAGCACCGGCGGTGGTCTCCTACGAGGTGACCCTTCCCAGCCTGCCAGCCGAGCTTGACGGCAGAGTACTTGTCGCCGTGTCCGATGCTCACCTCGGGGCTCACATCGGAGAGCGGTGGATCACGGAGCGGGTGGGTGAGATCCAGGCGCTGCGGCCGGATATCGTGGTTTTCCTCGGAGACATGTTCGAAGGCCATGGCGATGCTCCGCGCGACATGCCGGCCTTGCGTCACCTCTCTGTGCCGCTGGGCAAGTGGTTCGTCGACGGGAACCACGAGTCGCATCGAGATGTTGGAACAGGTACCGACGTCTTGGAGCAGGCGGGATTCCGCCGTCTCGCCGGCCAATGGGCTGAGCTGGCGCCGGGGCTCGTCCTGGCCGGCGTGAACGACCTCACCAATCACAAGCGTCGAGACCTCGACGGAGATCCGCTCGGTCGTGCGCTTGCGAACCGGCCGACTGGGGCCACGGTGCTTCTGTCGCACACGCCGTGGCAGGCAGATCGCGCCGCTCACGCCGGGGTGGAACTGATGCTCTCGGGTCACACTCATGGTGGGCAGATCTGGCCGTTTGGCTATCTGGTTCAGACGGTCTATCCGCTGCTCGCGGGCCGATACGACATTGGCGGAATGGCGGTGATCGTGAGCCGGGGTACCGGAACCTGGGGGCCGCGCATGCGGCTGTGGCATCGTGGTGAGATCCTGAGAGTAACGCTTCACGCGCCTCAGCCCCCCTCTGGTGAGCGGGTCAGTTCCTGGTTTTGACACCCTTCGCCACGCCGTCGAGGGCACCGCTCGCACACTCCGTGGCCAACATCCCGCCGCGATCTGCCACGCCAGGAACCCGGACGAGCCGCGTCAACGCAGCTTGCACAAGGCAGCCAGAACCGTAAGAACGACGGAACCAGACTGGCAAACCTTCCTGCGGGCTATAGCCGAGAAGGCATTCACAAACAAGCAGCACCGCTTCGGAGACTTGTATCGGCGTCCCTACCTCGACAGGTCGGCCGGTGTCTGCGCGGATGCCAGGCCAAGGTGGGCGAGCAGCACGGCCAGCCAGATGGCGGCGCTGGGCTTCAAGAATCTCGTTTCGAGGCAGTTCGCGTTGCGGCAGCCCGGTTCTTTCTTGAGCGGTGTCTTCATGAGATTGGAGATTATTGACTTTTGGTTTGGCTGTCCGACCTGGATTCGAACCAGGACTAAAGGCTCCAAAGGCCCGTGTGCTACCATTACACCATCGGACAACGAAATCCGCCAAGAGCTGCAAAAACTCAACAGAATCAAGCCATTCAGTTGACACTGGAGTTTATAGCAGATGCGCTGCGAGATGCAAGGAGAGGCGTTTCACTACTACCACCCAAAGCAGGCTGGCAGCGCGTTTGGCTTGGCCATCGGTGGGGTCTTCGTGGCAGAGATGTTCTTTGAATACCTCGTTTTGCCCAGCAGCAAAGGGAACGAGCGGTTGGCCTATCTGGAGTTTGGCGGCATGTTCCTGTTCCTTTTCCTCGCCGGACTCAATGGCGGTTGGGAAACCGGCAGGGTTTGGCACGGCGTGCTGACCGCGATCTGGAGCACGATGATCGGCTCGCTGATCTGGGTGGGTGCGCTTTTGTCCACGTATTACGCCTTCATGGGCACGGCCCGGCAGGAGCTGGTGCTGGCAGCCGATCAGGTTGTCGAGGATTTCAAAAGGAGCGGGATGACCGATCTGCGGGCGTTCATCATGCAGGATTACCTGGGCGGGATTCTCTTCCACCTTTTGTTGGGTTTCATCGTGGCGGGAATCCTTGGCACAATGGGTGGGCTGGTGGCAAAGCTGGTCACTCGCCGTTCGAGTCGGCGTGCCCAGTAGTCGCAACCGGTCCATCATCGGGATCGCTGGCTGACCGGGATCGCCATTGAACCAACCTCGCCGGACGGCCATTAAACGCCATTTTTCGAGTGGCTTGGATCGCTCGTCCTTTCTTTGTGCGGTTTTGCGTTTGGCGGGTGCTATAGGATAGAACGTGTATGACGGATGACGGATCATTGTTGAGGGATTATGCCAAGTCGGGTTCGGAGGCCGCCTTTTCCCAACTGGTGGAGCGGCATTTGGACTTCGTGTATTCCACCGCTCTGCGGGTAGTGAGCAGCGACGAGTTTCTGGCCAAGGATGTCAGCCAAAGCGTGTTCATGGACTTGGCTCGGAAAGCCCCGGCCTTGGCAAACCGGTCTGTGCTGACGGGCTGGCTTTACACGAGCACTTGCTTTGCCGCAGCCAAAGCCGTTCGTTCCGAGCGTCGGCGACAGGCGCGTGAGCAGGAGGCCCATACCATGCAAGATCATTCCACCGCACCCAACCCGGAGCTGGATTGGGAACGGATACGTCCGGCCTTGGGTGCCGTAATGCTGGAGTTGCGAGAGTCCGACCGCGAGGCGCTCCTGCTGCGGTTCTTCGAGAGACGCTACGTTCGCAAGTGGTGGAACGCCCTCGCCCGCAACAGGCGGATCAAGGTTCGACCGACACGGATGAATTGGAGCGATTGCGCCGAGAGCACGCAGAACTGGTTCGTCTGCGCGGGGAAGTGACCTCGCTCCGCCTCCGACCCTTTTCTCACGCACGCTGCACAAGTCTCAGACCCGACGTCCCCACGTAAACGCAGGGCTTTTTCGGATCGCGATCGGGATTGGCAGAGCGGACTTTGCGCAGCCGGGCCACGGCGCGGTCGAGCAGGACCACTTACACGTTGTTGTGGTGTTCAGGCTGCCGACCGGGCCGAAGCTGTTTGAACGTCCGGCGCTTCATCCAGACGATCCTCACGGAGACTCGCACCGTCGTCGAGCGCGTCCGAACCAAGATCGGTCGGGTGACGCCGGTTATCCTGGACTCCTGATCAGAACCCTCGACGCTCCCCCGTCACGGGCATCCCGGAATAGTGGACATGGACGATGACCCACCCCCGGTCGCTCTTGTGGTACACCTGCGTCTCCAGGCCCTTCGTATTGAGCACCGACTCACTGCTCCTCAGTTTAGTCGCAAAGTCCCAGTAAAACTCAGCCCACGCAAAGTCTCCCTGAACGTGGATGGCCAGGTCACGGACTGCCAGCTTGCGTTCGGCAAACGTGGCCCCCATCGTCTTCTCGTAGAAGTTTTCTTTGACCTGCTTCCACCCGCGCTCATGACCTCTGGGATGGATGAAGGTCACGTCGTCGGAATTGTCCCAGACCTCGGCAGCGAGCCGCGTGTCCGCCTCATCCACCGACTTCGCGTACTTCTGGATCAGCTCTGTGATCTGCCCAGTGGCCAGCCTCGTGGCGGCGTCTTCAGCTCTGGCACCTGTGGCGATTACCCACACGACGCAAACCAACAGGAAGTACCATGCCAGGGTGGAGCCAATAGATCGGGTATTCATTGTCGGTTGTGAGTGTTGAGGTCGTCTTGCAGGCGGGCCGGTGATGCGCGAGTCAAGCCCAGTTCGCGGCGTGTTGCCGGGCGAACGCCTCGAAGGTCTGTGGCTTTCTCCCAGTCACCGTCTCGACATCGTTTGTGACTGCCGCCGTGTAGCCCGCCCGCACAGCCCCGTACAGCACCCCGACGTACTGCACCGCGCCCTCCGGCATTCCGCTATCCCGCATCCCCTTGAACATCGCCTCCACCGTCAGCGCGTGGTAGGCGACCTGTTTGCCCGACACCTTGGAGATGATGCTGGCGACCGTGGCGTGGTCGAGCGCCTCTGGCCCGGTCAGGTTGTATTCCTTCCCGACCAACCCCTTCTGGAACACTGCCCCCACGACCTCGGCGATGTCCGGGGCCGCAATGAAGCTGGTCTTGCCCTCCTCCGCAGCCAGGTAAATCGCGCCCTGTTTGACTGACGAAGCCAGGAATCCGGTGGTGAAGTTGTCCATGAAGAAGTTCGGACGCAGGATGGTGTACTTGACCCCGGACGCCATCAGGTGCCGCTCGATCCTGCGCAGCGGAGCCTGTTCGACGGCATCCACGCCAAACGCGGAGATGAAAACGACATGTCCGACACCGGTCGCCTTGGCTCGGTCGATGACAGGAATCAACTTGGCGGGCGCTTCCGGGTCGAGCGGTGGTGCCACAAGGACGAGTCCTTCCACCCCCTGAAGGGCTGTACCATGTGTCTCAGCGTCCTCGTAGGCGAACCGCACGGCGTCCGCACCGTCAGGAAATTTGGCAGTTGCGAGGTTGCGGGTCGCCGCCTTGACCTTGAATCCCTTCCCGACCAGTGTGCGCACCGCTGTTCCTCCCAGACTGCCAGTCGCTCCCGTCACCAGAATCGTTTTCATCATGTTATTCATAGTCTGTTGTCGTTCTTGCCATCCGATCAGTTCGCTGGCTAATTAAGACCGCAGTTGGTGCGATGACGCAAGATGGCACCTTTTCCATACCTGGTATGCCCAAAGTAACCGGCTCTCCCCTGGCGAACGTGGCCTCGTGCCCGATCCGCAACGTCCTCGACCACGTTGGGAGTAAATGGAGCCTGCTGGTGCTCTTTGCCCTTCGGGGAGGCTGCCTTCGGTTCATGGAACTGAAACGCGCCATTGGCGACATCACCCAGCGCGTCCTCACCCAGACGCTCCGCAGCCTGGAACGCGACGGGTACGTCATCAGGACGGTACATCCCACGTCGCCACCGACCGTCGAGTACCGCCTCACCCAGATGGGGGAATCGCTGCTGAAACCGATGTCGGGTCTGGTCGCTTGGGCGAATCAGCATTTCGACCAGGTCGTGGACTCCCGCAAGCGGTACGACATTCGGGCTGGAAGCCTGGTGAAGTAGCGTGGGGCCAGAATATCAACGGCCCTCGATCACTTCGGCTTCACCGGATGGAGCAGCACGATCAAGAGCGTCGCGAGCGGCCCCAGGAACAGGGACACCGCCCACCACGCCAACCCGCTCCGGCCCTTGCCTTGGGCGAGTCCGGCGTTGATGAGCGCCAGGGTGAACCAGCCCACCGCGTACTGGGTTGGCATGCCCCCCAATTGGATTTGTGACATCGTGGTCATAGGTGTGTGGTCGATGGTGATGCTGTTGAGTCGAAAGTCGGTCACCCCATCCAGGGCGTGGTTGGAATCGTGCGGACGCCGTACCCGCCGGCCGGGAGGGTCAGGCGGATCGCCGCACTCGTCCGTCACCTGCCCGCTTGAGCCAAGGTCGCACTCAGTTCAGCGGGATGCCCATCTGCCGGAAGATCGAAGCCGAATCCCGCGCCCCCAATCGCCGGACGATCAGACCGGCGCGGAAGACGAACCACCCCATCGCGACGACCTCGTAAGACTTCCCAGGCGGCGGCGTGCCCCGGAACGGTGCGGAGAACGTACCGCGCTCCGTGTACCTGACCGCCACCACGTCGCCCTCCTGGATCATCATCTCGACCTGCAAGTTCATCTTAGAGCAGGTGATCAACTGTTCCCAGACGGGCCTGACCTCGTCCATCCCGCCCCAGCCCAAAACGCCATACACGAGGGCGTCCTGGGCGAACTGGCGGCAGACGCCATCCAAGTCGCCCCGGTTGAAGGCGTTTACGCACTCAAGAATGACGGCTTTGTTGTCCGGTTCACTCATCGTGATCGTTTGGTTTTGCCTCGTTTCGCCTTCGCCGCCACGTCGATGGCCTTCTTCATCCACGGCTCAAGCTGGGCCGCGTCCTCCAGCACGTCTGCCGGAACCTCGTAATACCCCATCGCATTCTCTTCACCGAACGGTCGAAAGGGTTCCATGCCCAACCGTTCAAAGTCCGGGCGGGTCGAGTCATTCACCTTGAAGTACAGCCGGTTTTCAGCGATCAGGGCGAAGAACAGTCCTTGGGCGTACAGCCCCACCCCGCCAAACATGGACTTGGCGGTCACGGGCGTCACCCGTTCCATCTGTTCCACGACAAAGGCACGATAGCTCTTGGAGATGGCCATACGGTCTTGGCTCTTCGTCACATTAGTTTTCGGCCACCCGCATTGTGCCACGCACCGGCAACCAGAGGTTCCCACGAACCGGGTCGAAAGTCCAATCGCACCCGTGTTTGGCCTCCACCGGTTTTTTGGGGCTCGCAACTCTTCTCTGGGCGGTCTTCGATCATCACCAGCGTCATCTGATCATGAGACTATAGACAATGATCCTCACAGCTTCCGTCGCTTTGAGTGCGGTTCCTGCCCGCTCTGAAACCGCCCCCGTCCGGTTCGCCATCATCCGGCCAACCACGCCGCGTATGCGCTGATCCACGAGAAGAATGAGATTGGCGAGCTGCGCAAGATTGTCATTCACGACGGGCTCTTGAGGACTATTTGGTGTTGTTGAGTGTTCAGCAAACCTGTGAGTACAAAGGCGTAAGTTTTCTGGAGTTTTTGCGTTCTGAGAAGCGAGATGTGGATGAGTTTTGTGAAACTGTCTGACGGTTCATCACTTCTGTAACCAGGTCATGGCGAGCGCGTGCTTGAGCGGTTGCGTGAGATGAACCGAGGCGCTGTGGCTTTGGTAAGGATGCCGTTGCCCAGACGGTCGTCGTAACGGTGATCGCCATTGTACGTGGCTTCATAAGGGAACAGGATCAGTCGTTCCTCGTAGTTGTTCTCGAACATTCGTTGGAGCCTGCCGGACTCGGCTTGGCGCTTGGCGGATGCCGCTTCCTGCGGCTTGGCCTGTGCAACCAGGAAACACGGAGTGAACAGTGCGAGTACGGCAACCGCCAGGAATGCTCTTTTCATTGAAACCTCACAGAAATCCGGTTGTTGACACCATCACCACACAGGCATCATGGGCTCTTGTCAGGGCTGATGCCGGAGATGCTAATGAGCGGAAGGTGGGCGTCAAGGAGGCTTCAACAGACGCCTTGGATTGCTCGGCGGCAACCCGGAAGACCGGAGCGAGCCAGCGTGTCAGCCACCTTTGCCTTCTGCGACTGTGGTGGTCGCCGAGACCCGTCTCCCGCTTGTTCAGGCCTTCCCGGCGCTACATGTGGGGCTGCGGATTCCTGTTCGTCCTGTACACCGCGCTCATTTATCTGGCGGTCGGCCTGGCCAAGGTCAGTCGGCGCTCGGTGTCTGAAGCCGGATCGGGGCGGGCATGATCCTGGCAAGTACGCGCTGGTGAAGGAGACCCGGTGGGAGGACGGAGCGTGCTCAGAGACGCACAATTGACCTGCGCCAGCCGTGGGCAGTTAGAGACCGCTCGGACCAAAAGGATTGCGTCTGGAATGTTCGTTCCGCATGATACGAACTGTGGTTGTTGAATCGTAGTTGACCGATTTGAACTGCGCTGCCCCGCTATGAAAAGGCGAATGATTCAACTGTCAGTCCTCAGCGCGGCTGTCGCCATTCTCGGCGGCTGCCGTCCCAGCAGCGATGTGAACCGCGACGCGGGAATCCAGTGCATGAACAATTTGCACCGTCTTGGCATGGCGATGCTCATGTACACGGATGAAAACAAGGGCTGCTTTCCCCTGGCCGCGAGCTGGTGCGACCAGCTTCAGCCATACGCGACCGCCCTGGGGTTTGTCGATGGCCACGCCGAGGTCTTGGTTGACTCCCGCCTGGACGCGGTGGACGCTTCCGGGCAGCAGAGATTGCGCTGGGAACCTTAGTGGCTCTGAAGGGGACTTTGCCCACAGAGTAACAGAGGATTGATAATGCCGCCTGACGAGACCGGTCGAGCAAATCGCCGCGTCCCTTCTTCACCTGGTCCGGGGCGGCACGTCGGACGCAGCTCAAGCTCCAAGCATTTGTTCACAAGCACTGTAAGGCGTCCTGGACTGAGGATGACCTGAATTCGTGCCCGCCCACGCCGGGAAGCAGCGTCGGTGCTGTGCCGAGGCGTGGCTGTACGCATCGTTCGGTGTATTCAGGTATCTCGGACATTGACTGACCGTCCAGCAACATGAACCAGAGTCTGACTCGATGAAGGAGACATTTATTGGTGAAGCGATCACCCCGGAGGACGTGTCGTTCTCCGTGTCCCCGATGGCGATGGGGAAACCCGGACTGCCCCGGAAGTTCTCGTGAAAGGGGAGGACATTCTCCGTGCTTGAAAAGGAACACGGCCAATGATTGAGCCGACGAATCCAGTCTATGCCGAGGCCAAGGCTCCTCCGGCGTGGTTGTTGAGGATAGTCACGGGATTCCGCGATTTTCTGGAGAACCTGCGCAGGAAGTTGGCCCCACCCCAAGTTGCTTTGCTCGAATCGAGCCTGAGTTTTTGGCACACACAAGCCATTTATGCAGCGGCGAAGTCAGGTGTTGCCGACCACCTGAAGGACGGCCCGCGAAGCATCGAGGAACTAGCCACGGCGACCGGAACACACGCTGCGTCCCTCTATCGCTTGATGCGGGCACTGGCCAGCATCGGCATCTTCGCGGAAGACAAGGGCGGGCGCTTTGCCCTGACGCCGATGGCTGACGCGCTGCGGACCGACGCGCCAAACTCGATGCGTGCCATTGCGATCATGACCGGGGAAGACTGGTGGTGGAAAGCTTGGGGACAGATTCATTTTAGCGTCCAGACCGGCGAGTCCTCGTTCGAGCATGTCCACGGAATGCGGTTCTTCGAGTACATGAAGAAGCACCAGGAAGCTACTGCTGGTTGAAATGGTGATCCCGCCCGGCAACAAGCCGTTTCTGGGAAAGTTCCTCGATCTTGGGGTGCTGATGATGGAGAGCGGGGCGCGAGAAAGAACCGAGTTGGAGTACCGCAACCTGCTTTCCAGCGCCGGGTTCCACGTCAGCAGTATCATCGCTCTGCCTTCACCGGATAGCATCATCGAGGCCGTGCGGAAGCCGTGATTTTATGATCCAGACCTTGCCTATGAGACCAATCGTGTTGCCTGTCGTGTCCACATGGCTATTTGCTGTGATCCGCGCGATCACCTCCCGCGTATCCGGCGAAAAGCGGCCAACCCCGCCAAGCCGCACCCGGCGATCATCGCGTAGCTCTGCGGCTCCGGCACACCGGAAACCGCGCTCACACTCAATGACCGGATCTCCCAGTTTGGATTGGGGTTGGAAACACTGACGTCCCAGGCCGCGAGAAACCGCAGCTCGACCTGGTCGCCAGCGGTGAAGGTCGCGGCGCTGCCAGTCTGGTACGGGGATGGTCCGCTGCCCAGGGTGAACGAACTGGTGACATAAGCTGGCGTCGCGTAGCCCGTGCTTGTGTTGTTGAAGCCGTACTGCGTCCCCGAACCGTAAGGCACAACAAAACCATAAACCGGCGAATTGTAGGTTACCCCGGTAATAAGATTCCCTGGAACCGTGTTCCAAGTGCCGCTGTTGACTCGGTACTGAAGCTGCCCCCCATCCGAATAATACTCGAAAGTGAACCGGTGGGTGAAGCTCCCGGTGATTTGGCCGTTCGCTTCCGCCGTGTAGCCCGGGGTCGTCAAGTAATCAAAGGCTTGGCTCGTATGTCCATTCACATACCAGGAACTGCCGCCATAGACCCAGTTTCCCGTGCCGGTAAGCAGGCCGTTGGAAGTGGAGAAATCCAGATCCACCGCCGCGGGCGCCGTTAGGATGGAAAAAGTTCCAGCGAACGTCATAAGAATCCGAAGCCGAAAGTGGGATGGTGCTTTCATGGTTGTTCGTTTGTTTGCCCTGGCCTTGCTATGCGAATGACTTCTGCCAATCCGTTTCCTATAAGGTGTGCTTAATCTCACGGGTATAATCCGCGGCGTGTCCCGCTGCAAGCGGAATTTGGCAGATTCTTCGTGCCGTTAGGACGCGAGGCCGCCGAGAAAGCCACACCCTGAGAGCAGGGCCAGACCGAACACCAGCACCTGAACGACGGGATTGTCCGGGGAAAGGACACCCAGCCCGAAAGTCAGATAGCCTGTCAGCAACCAGAGTCCGAGGAAAAAGCAACCCCAGAGCAGGAAAACCAGTGCGCTCGTCAGACGCTGCAAGCGGTTCATCCGGGCAACATCCGTTCGGGGGCCGCGCTGCTTCAGCATGAATCTCAAAAAAGCCGAGTCCGGGTGGGCGTTGATCCACTTGACGACGAGCTTCAGCAGCAGTTTGGCAACGAAGTCCACGGCCTAGCCATCGGTATGGGATTCCGGCGTGATTGTCAACGGAACCTCCCCTGCCTGAACCATTGTACCCGGATTCGAGAGCAGCGGAGCGGAACGACGCAACCTGTAGTTGCCTACTCTGTCCTGGCAGGCGTACAAGCAGGACATGGCTGTGCTCAATGACACCGACGCGCTCGACCGCACCGACAAGACCCATCTGGCCCGCATCGTGTTCTTCGTCTTTCTGCTGACCTTCATGCTGGCGCGGATTGTGGTCTTCCTCATCATGTCCCGGCGCATCCCTGACCTTTTCCTCTACATGGGTGGCACGCACATCCACCATCTCAACTACGGCATCTTTCTCTTGGCCGGGCTGGGGGCGTTTCTGCTGTTCGACAAACCCCAAGGGCGTGGCCTGCAAGTAGCCGCCGTGGTGTACGGCGTCGGCATGGCACTGACCTTCGATGAGTTTGGGATGTGGGTGCGGTTGGGTGGCAGCTACTGGCAGCGGGCCAGCGTGGACGCCGTGGGTGTGCTGGCGGCGGAGATGTGAGATCGTCCGTGCAAGCGCGCTCTGACTGAGCCCAACTGCAAAGTCGCCTCGGCAGCAGGTGAGGCGTGCGCTTGCGACGGTTCGAGCAGGCTGCCGGTCTCCAGCGATGCCAGCGTGACGGGCGTGAAATCCACCGCCGACCGCTATCCATGACTTTTCCTGGCCTTGGCGCTTCCTGGTCTCTCGGCTATCCTGCCCGCCATGAACTTTCCCAAATCCCGGGCCAAAGGCTCCCATGACGGTTTCGTCTGTTGGCGCTGGGCGGACTCCAGCCTGCCTCAAGCCGCCACACTCACCCCACGGAATGCTCGCGTGGCAGGCGCTCTCGTGCTCGCAACCCTTCTCCTGGGCTGTCCGGCCCGTTTAGAATGTGCGGCTCTGAACACGAACGGGCTGGTGGCTTGGTGGACGGCGGACGGCAGTGCCCTCGACGCCGTGGGCTCACACACCGGCACCCTCTTGGGCAGTGCCGCCTTCGCCCCCGGCATCGAAGGACAAGCCTTCGCCTTCAACGGCGTGGACAGCTATGTGCAGGTTCCTGACGCGCCCGATCTCCGTACCACCAATGCCCTGAGCATCGCCTTCTGGGCCAAACGCCAACGGTTCGGCATCGACATCGCCGTGGAGAAGGGGGACGACTGGACGTTGGGCCGGACGACGTACGGCGTGGGCCTGCACCAGATCAACAGCAACATGTTTTACTTCTTCTTCGCCGGAGGCTGGCAGGGAACGCCCGGCGTGAGCGACCAGGATTGGCACCACTACGTCGTGGTGGCGCAGCAAGGTCAGCCGCACCCCCGTTTTTACGTGGACGGAGCGGAGCGGGCGGCAACTTACCAAGAAGGGGCGGCGACGATCAGTCTCTTTCCTTCCACTCAGCCGGTACATTTGGGCGCGCAGGTGGGGAACTTCAACTACTTCGGCCAGCTCCTGCTCGACGACGTGATGCTCTACAGCCGCGCCTTGTCGAGCGAGGAAGTTCAGACGCTTGCCTTGCTGCGAGTTGCCCGACTGTCGATCAGCCTGCTCCCGGCAGGGGTGGCGGTCTCCTGGCCGACCAACTACGATACCGGCCTCCTGGAGGGCAAGACTTCGCTCTCCGAGGCCGTCCAGTGGGTGACGGTGCCTGGCGTGCCGCAGATCAGCGGGACAAACTTCTCCCTGACAACTGGCACCGACGCCGCGTCCCACTTCTACCGTTTGCTCATACCTTGAGCCTGTCTCGTAGCCGCCTTGTCCATAGGCGACTTCGGTGCCGATGTACCAGGGCGCGTAGTCGCCATACGCCGCCATTGTCACGAAGAACTCTGGCAGCCGATGCGACATCAGGGCTTCGACTGTGGAGGCATAGCTGTCAACGGGCTTCGGAGTCAGCCAATCTTTTAGCAATGCTGGTGGAAGGTCGTTCATGGTTACCACTGCCAGCTTAGGGGAATGGTAAACAAGCCGCAAGGTACGGTGGAGTTCTGAAGAGCTGGTGATCGGCTTGCGCTCAGTTGGGCCACTCGTGAAGTCGAGGCCGTAAATCGTCATGGCCATCAGGCAGACTTGGGCGTTTCAAGGCGTCGTACCCCTGACCTTCGGACCCCGTAGCACGAGCAACGCATCATCCCAATCAGCCGGGTGCTCGAAGGTCTTCTGGCCACGGTTCTCCGCATCACCCTGTCCGGCCTGCGATTGCCCGGTCTCGGGATTGAACCAGCGCCACACCACAGGCGCGCTGAACGCGGACATCTCGACGGTGATCGTGGCATTGTTCGGCAGGTACGCCACGGCCAAATCCCCGTTGCCGGACTTCGCCAGCACCATCCGCTTCGTCCAATCGCCGAGCTGGTTCAGAATCAGCTCGTGGTGGGGTTCCAGCCGCCACCAGTCCAATGCGGCGAAAAACTCCGCCAAGTGCTTCATGTCCGTCGAGGTACGGCTTGGGATGGTAGCGCTGGGACGCCGCAGGCAGATCGTTGCCGGGATGCTGAGTGATCAGATGGAGCGCCGAGGACTGGCGGACGACCTGACCGACGCCATCCCCCAGCTCCATGTACGGGCTGTCGAAGCTCGGGGAAAAGATCACGAAGTTCCCCATCAAGCGGGCGACCAGGTGCCGGGCGAAGCGTTGAGCTGAGGCGGCGTCCGGGTATCGCTTGACCGGCTCCATCAACCCCACGATCAGGACCACTAGCCCCTCGTCGTTGGCGAGCTGGATTTTCCGCTCGTACTGCTGCCAGTACGCCGGGTTGGGCCGCGCCAATCCCTCTCCGAGGAAGGGCGGATGGCCCTCCGTCTCCTGGGTGCCCGCCCAGTCGCTCGCGGTGAAGACCTGCAACCCCGTGAATCGCTTGTCGTGGCGATCGCGGACGTATGTTCGCCAGTCCTCCATCCTCGCGTTCATGGGCGCGGCCCAGGCGGTGTCGCCAACCCAGAGGAAGGGCGTGGTGTCCGTGTGCTCCAGGTAATGCCGATTCGAGCTGACCCGCAGGTAGCCGTGCCGGTAGAGCGGGTTGGAGCCGGAGTACAGTTCTACCTCAACGGTGCCGGAGCGGTGGTGCAGACCTGGGTCTTCGGCGTCCGAACACTCGGTCTTCCACGTCCAGGTGCCGGGTTTGGGGAACAGGCAACGGATTTTGAACGTGTGATCGCCATCCCAGAAACCCAGGCCAGCGATGCGCTCCTGGTTTGGGCCGGAATAGGTGACCCGCAAGGTCACTTCATTGTCACTGTCGGGATGTGGCTTCGTGCTGGTCAGCGCCTGTTCCCACAGTGTCCAGGCTTGTACGGCAGAAAGGCAGGCAACCGGGTGGATAATCGCGGCCAGCATCACCGCCGCGAGTACGATTCGGGTTTTGTTGTGCATGGTCTGCTCTTGTTCGACCGAGGTTTGCGCAAGTCCCCGGCTCCCAGGGGAGTTTACGGCGTTGGCGAAGAGCGCAGTGCGCCCAAGTCCACTTCCTCGTAAGGATTGAACCCCAGCACCTGATCGCTCGGTTCAAAACTGACCTGTTCACCAGCCTGGGCAGCAAGTGCCTTGGCTTTCAGGTCTTTCAGGGCGGCTTTGGCGTAGTCGCCGTTCTCCCGCACCGGCAGAAGGGCATCGCACAACTTCACGACGGTCGAGTACTTCCGAGCACCGAAGGCATACACGCCCGCCGAGTACCCCCTGCACTCGGTGTTGGTCATATCGTCCGGCAGATCGACGATCGGATAGGTGATGGCCTTCTCGATCGCCGCCGCTGCCTGTTCCGGCTTCTGCATGACCTGGTAGAAGTAAGCGAGACACATGTACCGCGAATAGCTCGGGTTGGACTCCACCCAACGGGTCAACTCCAGCTCCGCTTCGGGATTCTTCCCGTGACTGGCATCGACGATGGCCAAGGCTAGTCGTGGCCACCAGTGCGAGGGCAGGTCTTGGGTCGCCATGACGCAGGCTTCGCGCACCCGCCGTCGGTCAACCTGGAGGAGGAAGTTGATTCGATGCTGCTGGACCCTGAGCGCGTAAATGTCCTCCTGCTTGAGAGCGGCTTGGCGCTGGTACTCTGCGAGAGTCTCCTCAATAAAGTCGCGGGCGTTCACCACTTCTGAGGTTGAAGTTGAGAACGCATAGAGGGGCGAGGACGTGACGCCGCGTCCGGTGAAGAAGAGTCGCCAGAAATTGGAACCGCGTGCGGACTGGGTCAGATCGCGCTCCAGGTTGTACCCGTAGAAGTCAATAAACCCGCCGCCCGTACCAACGACGGCGTTCGACGCTGTGATCGTCACGAAGTTGGGTGCGAAGGCGCGCACCGACTTTGGAAGCCAGGCGATCCCCACATGGCCGGTCGGGTGGATCGCTGCTGCTGATTGACAAAGAATTGCCAGATCGTGGGCCACTGGTTGGTACACTGCTGGCGTTTGCATTTGAGCTTGTTGCTGCTTGATGGACCGGGACGCCAGGAAGATTCCGGCGATCATCCTCGTCAACGGGAAGCCAAACCAGAGACCGACGCCGAGGATGAGCACACCGCTAAGAGCGCTCAGCAGGAGCCAGGGAAAACCGCCGCGATCCTTTTCCATGCGTCGCATCTGATGTTCGTGCCGCGCTTGACCTTTCACTCTGACCGCTCAGCGGCCCAGGCGGGAAGCGCCACCAGGAAGGCCGTCACCAGCAGCGCGGTCAGGGTTCGGCAGGGGTGGAGTATGCGGCGTGCAGGTGTCATGGCCGACACGGTAACCGCGTGGAGGATTCCAGGCACGCCAATTCCGTGATGGCACGACTACCCGCCCGCCACTTCCACGATCAGCAACGCATCTTCCCATCCGTCCGGTGTCGAGAAGGTTTTCACCCCCGTAGACGGTAACCTGCCGATCGACACCGCATTGCCGCTCCGGGGATCAATCCAAAATGCCTTGGCGGTGTCTGCCGTCCTGGTCTTCTCCAGGTTGATCGGGAACGAAACCTTGCTGGCCAGGTACACCATGACCCATTTGCCATCCTGGTGCCGGGCCGCGAGGTTCAACTCATAAGATCGAGTTGACTATCGGACACTGCCATCGCAAAAAACCTCATGGCCGTGAATGGGGCAACGGGCGAGGATTTCCTGGGGATTAGCTTCGTTGACGTTCGTGCCCGACCGGACTTGGTAGCTCACATTGGCCGCCTGGAGATTTCGGAAGTCCAGGGCGGGGCGCTTCGATCCGTCGGCAGGGCAGATCAAGAGCTTCGGCGTCGCCAACATGTTGGACATGACCTGGAAAATCCGCGCCGGATTCCGATCAAAACCATCTTCCCCTTCCGCTCGAAGTTCCATCATCCCGCCTTCACTGCTCGGTACATTAAAGGGAAAGCGATCCTTGTTGTCCGTGGCCCAAATCCGAAACGCCAGACCGATCTGCTTCATGTTGTTCATGCAACTGATCCTCTGCGCCGGGCTCCTTGCTTGGGCCAACTGCGGCAGTAAGCGTCCGGCGATCATGACGACGATAACCGTCATCAGGAGACTGGCGTATCCCATGACAAGCCCGGCAATCGCCAGTCCCGAACCGGCGTATTGCTCCGGCACTTTGCGGGTTCTGCTGTGGGCGATGTGGCCGAGAATGATCGCGGGTATTCCCGTCACAAACCCGAAACAAACCATCGACAACATGCCGAGCACCAAGCTGGTGATGGCCATCCCCTGACGTTTGGAATTCGTGTTCATAAACCGGTGTGCGCTCGCAATTCTGACCGAACCCGGAGCATGTTGTCACGTTGTTTCGGCGGTTGGCAAATCACGCCGGTTCCGATTTTGACTCGGCCCTTGTCGCTTCGTCGCGGGCGTAAAGAGTTTGTGGAACGTATAGATACCACACGACTTGCAGATGACCTCGGCGGGCGGAACGCCAGCCTGGCAAGCGAGCCAGACGTACGACAAATTGATCCTGCTAAAGCCTGGACAAGCTCACGCCCGGCACCCAGGCGACCAGGCTTGGATGGGAGTATCAAGTAGTCTTCGGCGATGCTCGTGCCCTGCCCGGACGAGTGAAACCGGGCCGGGAAAGCCTCGACAATCAGCGCGTTACATTCCTTGCCAAATTCCAAACAAGTGCTCCAGATCGAGTTCCTTCAGGCAGGAGTTGCATCCGGTCTCCCAGCCCGAGACTGCGACGGTCCGATGGCAAAGGCGTCGCTCCTTTCTGGTTGGCTACGTCGGTGTGACCAGGAGTAATGTGCCGGCCATGAAGCTGCCACTAACACGGCTTGGTCGCTTGTGGCTTTTCGGGCTGATCGCTCTAGCCGGGGTGCTGACCCTGCTCAGCCTGCCGCCTTTGCGGCAGTCGCAGGCGTATCACATGCTTGCGGACCGCCGCCCGTTATTGGGCATCCCCAACTTCCTGGACGT